>Ga0272440_1001271_pt1 | contig 20968 bp, 9 predicted proteins | sample SSMMMBAug17_FD_192440 | JGI IMG/M metagenome (GOLD analysis project Ga0272440, IMG submission 192440) | Marine sediment archaeal communities from Little Sippewissett salt marsh, Falmouth, MA, United States - SSM-MMB-Aug17 | ecosystem: Environmental > Aquatic > Marine > Wetlands > Sediment ...
AGCTATTTGTCATGGTAATCGTGGAGAAATCCGAAAAAGATATAGGGAAGGACAAGAGGATCAGTTGGGTGCATTGGGTTTAGTTACCAATGCAGTGATATTATGGATCATTTAAGTAAAGATTCATTCGAGATCAAAGAGAAAGATGAAGCCAGGCTATCGCCTTTACTGTATGGGCACATCAATGTTCTTGGACAATATTCTTTTGTCAAGCTATCCTTAAAGTTTGATATTGAAGTCATTGAGTTGCCTTTATAAAATCAAATCATTGCAGAAAATAAAAAGCCAGATTGATAATTTTGAAATATTTTTTTATGCAGCATACAAACTTATTCTTTTTATAAAAATCAATATGTTAAGTTAACTGTTTCAATAGTATAAGTTACGCATTACGCACCATTGAAAATAAATCCTGCCCAATGGAATGGATGAGCAAATGGTTTTTCATCAGGTTGTAAACTGCTAAAAAATGAATATGATCTTAAAGTGCTGTCTTTAGTCATGACATTTTGATTCGCATCATTGTACATTGTTTTGACAGCTTTTCGTAATAATTCTTTAGCAGTAACATTTCGAAGCCACAATTGTGCCTGTCTTAACGCTGTAGCTGGTTCCATATTATTTTGAAGATGGTTAATATAAAAGCGTTCAATTAAAAACATAGAAGATATATCATTGATAGCCCAAAGGGTACTAATAACACCAGGTACACCAGCTTGCATGAAACCAGTATGCAAGCCAATAAATTCATCAGGAGTTTGTTCGATATCAGTAATGCCAGTTTCACAAGCTGATAAAACAACTAATCTTGATTTTTTTAGATTCATTTCAGAAATAATTGATAATAATGTTAATTTTTCATTGTTTGCCATCAATAAGCCCGATTTCATCGGTTGCTCCCAATTATAAAATCCATGACATGAAAAATGGATGTATTTGTATTGGTTTATTGATTCTATTACTTTATCAAGAGTTGCAGAATTGTTATATAGTGTATTTACATGATCAAATAAACCAGACAACATTTCACCTTCTTCATTTGAAAAATTGAGATCATTGCTTGGATTGATTGCAGAAAACAATGAATTATCATTTTCGCATGTTTCATGTACACGCTTTTGGGAAAGTTTATAGAGATATGCGCTTGGAATATATGTCACACAAAATTCATCAATAAAATATCGTTTTTTATTATTAACTTTTCTCCATGCAGAATGTAATGGAAGTAATCCCAAACCACCTTGAGGCATAATTAAAATCTGAGCATCTTCTTTGAATCCATATTCATTTAATTTCTTATAAATTGGGTTCATAAAAATTTCCCAGAGCTTTTTATTAATTTGTTCTATTGTTCGCTTTAATTTATTCTGTTCATCTTGAAGAGCTATGTATCTTTCTTCTCCAGATAATGAATTGTCTATCCGAATTTTATTACTATTGGTGCTAAATTTTTTATATGCTGTTAGCCACCCTCCGAATTTTTCTCTTCCACTTAATAGTTGATTTAAATCATCTTGGTTAAAAGAATCCAATGAAATAAAGTCTGTCTTATTGACAGAAGTAACACCATGTGGGATTATAACTATTGTACTTCCTTGAGAGGTAACTAATAGTGTCACTAAAGCTCCGTCTTTAGGAATAATATTTAATATTTGAGAAACTTCAAGATCGGGTGGAATAAATTTACTATTCTTTTTGCTAATTTCGCCAAATTGAAACATAATATCTTCTCTTGATTTGCGTAATTCTTTAGTAAGTGATTTGAAATTTCGCCTTCCTGGTGTATTTAGAGGTACATTTAATTCATTTTCAAGTGTTTGAATATTTTTTTGTTTGATATTTATAATTTGTTTTTGCTTCTGAGTAAGATATTTCATATTCAATTCACTTAATACAAGCTCTTGTTTAAGAAATCTTGTTTTGCCTTGTTCTAAATAATGTAAAGCATCTGTAAAACGTTTTAATTTAAGCATACAATAAGCTGTTGTAAAATATAGATGAGATGTTTTAGATATTTCATATTTTCGAGCAAATTCATCATTTGCGGTATACAATAAATAGTTTCCTGCATTAATTGTATTAATATACTTATGCAAAGCATCTTCCCATTGTTGATCTTCAAACAATAAAGAAGCAAAGTTTTGATTTACTGTAAAATATTGCAATGGAAAATGTTCTAATTTAAAAATTGTCAATGCTTGTTGGTATGATTCTATACCTTTTTGAAAACGTTTTGCATCTTTGTTTCTGTTTTGACTGACATATGCATTACCCAGGTTCATCATTATCGTAGCCCATTCAAATGGCATTGCATCTTTTGTATTTACCTCAAGAGCCTTGATATAGGAATTTATGGCTCTCTCAAAATTATCTGAACGTTTACCATGCACTCTTAATTTATATGCGTTCCCCAAATTCAGCATTGCTTGTGACCATTCAAAGGGCATTTTATCTTTGGTTCTGATTTCAAGGGCTTGCTGATATGATTTTATTGCACATTCGATATTCTCTCCAAACTCTCCTTTGAGACGATTACTATAAGCATTTCCTAAATTTATCATCGCAATTGCCCATTCAAATGGCATTGCATCCTTAGTGTTAACTTTTAGTGTATGATTATATGCAGTTATAGCCTCCTCAATATTTTCCGATCTCTCACCTCTGATACGAAAAAAATATGCATTTCCTAAATTCATCATAATTTTTGCCCATAAAAAGGGCATCGTATCTTGAGTGTTAATCGTCAGTGCTTGACCATATAAATTGATGGCTTTTTCTATGTTATCTGAACGTCCCCCCTGGATTCGCTCAAAAAATGCGATTCCCAAATTCATCATGACTTCTGACCACTCATATGGCATTGTATATTTTTTATTTACTTCAAGTGCTTGTTGATATGAATCTATAGCTTCTTCAATATTTTCAGAACGTATACCAGAAATTCTATTTTTATAAGCTGTACCTAAATTCATCATAACCGAAGCCCATTCAAATGGCATTACACTTTTTGTGTTTATCTCAAGTGCTTGTTTATATGATTGTATGGCTTTTTCAATATTTTCTATTTTTTTGCCATTAATTCGATCAAAATATGCATTACCCAAGTTTACCATAAGTTTTGCCCATTCAAGTGGAATTTCATTTTTTATATTCATCTCAAGTATTTGTAGATATGTTTTTATTGCATTTTCTATATTTTCAGATCGTTCGCCTTGTATTCTTATTTTATATGCGTTTCCCAAATTCGTCATAACTTGTACCCACTCTAACAACGCTAAATCTTTATCTGTAATTTCAAGTGCCTGGTGGAATAGAGTTATAGCTTCTTCAATATTATCGCTTTTTTCGCCTCGTATGCGGAATAAATACGCACTTCCTAAATTCATTGTAATTTTTGCCCAATTAAGAGGCATTTCATCTTTCTTGAATATACTAATGACTTGTTGATATGCTTTAATAGCTTTTTCAATATTCTCTGAACGTTCACCAATGGTGCGAGATAAATATGCACTTCCATAATTAGTCATAACAGCAGCCCATTCATATGGCATATCATTTTTAGTGATTATTTCTAAAGCATTTTGATATGTATCAATAGCTTTTTCTATATTTTCAACATGATCACCTTGGATACGATCCATATAAGCATTTCCATAATTAATCATCACTTTAGCCCATTCAAATGGCATTGTATCTTTTGTGATTATTTCAAGGGCCTGATCATATGCATCTATAGCTTTTTCTATATTTGTAGACCGATTCCCTCGTTGGTTTTGACAAAGACTATTTCCCAGTTCAACTTGAAAAAAAGCGTAAATGGCAGGGTCATTCAATAGAGAAAGCACATTTTCGCACAATTCTATACGTTCTTTCATCTCAAGAGTAGTCTCCAATCTGGCTAAGATTGTTGTAATTTCATCAACTGAATTTCTTGATATTTTGATTTTTTGTTTATTTTGCTTTTCTATGAGCATCGTGTCGTTTTCTTTTTTATCATTACTTATATGAACATGATGTATTTATTCAAAATGAATTATGCACCATTGAAAATAAATCCGGCCCAATAATATGGATGTGCAAATGGTTTTTCGTTTGGATTCATTTTGCTGTATTCTGTAATGGAGTTTATAATACAAGCCTGAGACATTCTATTGTTTATATTATATTTTTGTAATTCATTAAAATATTTTCGGAGCAATTCACCGGTTGTTACATTTCGAAGCCATAACTGTGCATTTCTTAATGCTTTTGTCGGCAGTATTTCTTTTTGAATGTGGTTAAGATAAAAACGTTCGATTAATAGCATAGTAGACATATCATTAACGCCCCAAAGTGTGCTTACAACACCTGGTGCCCCTGCTTGCATAAAACCTGTTGGGAGACCAATATATTCATCAGGTGCGTCTTTAATGTCTGTAATCCCTGTTTCACATGCTGAAAGAACAACTAATCTTGATTTTTCGAGATTCATTTTAGAAATAATTGTTGATAATGTCAGCTGTTTTTTATGAGCAAGTTGCAAACCTGATTTCATAGGCTGTTTCCAATTGTAGAAGCCATGACAGGCAAAGTGAAGGTATCTGTTTTTGCTTGAGTTTATAACTACCTTATCAACGTCAGCATCATTCTTATATAACTCTATAGATTGATTAAACAAACTTGCTATCACTTCCCCTTCATCGTTAGCAAAATTAAGATCATCAGTTGGATTTATTACTGAAAGTAACGTTAACTCATTATTAGATTTATCTTGAATTCGTTTATTGGCAATATTGTATATATAAGCACTTGGGATATATGTCACACAATAGTCATCGATGAAATAACATTTTTGATGATTGATCTCTCGACAAGCCGTATGTAAAGGAAGTAGTCCTAAGCCACCTTGAGGCATCAGTAAAATTTGAGAATCATTTGTGCAGCCATATTCATTTAATTTGTTATAAACCGGTTTCATAAAGATATCCCACAGTTTCTGATTCACAAGATCTATAGTGTTTTTCAATTTCTGATGTTCTTCTTGAAGAAGATATAATTTTTCATTATCTGACAATTGTGCCTGATTTTGAATTATTTCTTCACTATTTTTTTTAAACTGATTGTAGGCTATTAACCATCCAGGTTTATTTTTTTTCCCGATTAATAAATTTTTTAAACTATTTTTGTTAAAATCATTAATAATTATTAAATGGTTGTTGTTAATAGATATAACATTATGTGGTACAACAAAGATATAACTTCCTTGAGATGTAATTAATGGTGCAACTATAGCACCACCTTTTGGAATAAGGTGTAATATTTCAGAGAGTTCAAGTTCCTGATGCATGACATTAGGATTTTGTTTGCCAGTTTCAGTAAATGTCGACTGTATTATTTCTCTTGATTTTCGTAATTTTTCAGTAATAACTCTGATATTTCTTTTACCCGGAGTGTTATAGGGTTGATTTATTTCATTTTCGAGATTTTGAATATTTTGTTTTTCTTTTTTGATAGTATTTTTTTGATTCTGAGTAAGATATTTCATATTCAATTCATTAACGATAAGTTCTTGTTTCAGAAATCTTGTTTTACCCTGTTCCAGATAATGAAAGGCTTTGCAATAATTATTTAATTTAAGCATACAATAAGCTGCATCAAAATAAAGCTGTGAAGTTTCTGAGATATCATGTTTTCGTGCATATTCAGTATTAGCAATGTTCAATAAGTAATTTCCTGCATCAATTGTTTTCATATATTGATTAAATGCAACATTCCAATTTTGTTCTTCGAAAAGTAACAAACAATAATTATAATTCACAATAAAATATATCAAAGGAAACTGATCAAATGTAAAAATTTTCAATGATTTCTCATATGCATTGATGGCTTTTTTTATATTCTCTGTTCTTTTGCCTTGTATTCTAAATGAATATGCGTTTCCCAAATTCATCATGAGTTGTCCCCATTCAAATGGCATCGAATCTTTTGTATTTACCCGTAGAGCTTGCTGATATACTTTTATTGTTGTTTCAATATTTTCTTCTCGTTTGCCATGCATGCGATATGAATATGCTATTCCCAAATTCATCATTATTCGGGCCCAATCAATTGGCATTTCATCTTTAGTATTCAATTTAAGAGCATCTTTATACGATGAAATTGCTTTTTCAATATTTTCTGCTCGCTTGCCTTTAATTCTATACAAATATGCATTTCCTAAACTCATCATAATATCCGACCAATCAAGTGGCATTTTGTCTTCAGTATTTATATCAAGAGCTTGCTTATATGCATTTATCGCTTTTTCAATATTATATGATCGATTACCTTTGATGCGAAAAAAATAAGTATTTCCCATGTTCAACATAATTTTAGCCCACTCAACGGGAAGAGAATCTTTCGATATTATGTCAAGTGTTTGTTGATATAATGTCAATCCTTCTTCAATATTTTCTGCTCGTTCCCCCTTGACTCGATATAAATAGGCAGTTCCTAAATTAAAATTGAGTGTAGCCCATTCAAATGGTATCTCATTTTTTTTTATTATTTTAAGTGCCTGGTTATATGAATTTATTGCTATTTCAATATTTTCTGCACGTTCACCCTGGATGCGATCTAAATAAGCAGTTCCCAAATTCATCATTGCTGTTGACCATTCATAAGGTTTAAAATTTTTTGTGCTGACTTCTATACCTTTTTTATAAGCGGTGATTCCTTTTTCAATATTTTCAGATCTATTTCCTCGAATACGCTCTAAATATGCGTTTCCTAAATTCATTTGATATTTTGCCCATTCAAATGGCATTACAGTTTTAATATTTATTTCAAGTGCTTGTTGAAATGAATTCAGGGCAACTTCTATATTACTTGCTCGTTTGCCATGTATACGATCTAAATAAACATTTCCTAAGTTATTCATGATTCTTGTCCAATCATAAGGCATTGTATCTTTCGTGTTAATTTCAAGTGCTTTTTTATTTGCACCAATAGCTTTTTCAATATTTTCGGCTCGATCACCCTTGATACGATTTCTATAGGCAATCCCCAAATTCATCATTACATTTGCCCATTCAATTGGAGTTTCTGTTTTGTTTCTTACCAAAAGAGATTGTTTATAAGCGTTTATAGCTTTTTCAATATTTTCGGCTCGATTGCCTATAATCCGATTTCTATATGCGGATCCTAAATTATTCATTACTTGCGCCCATTCAAGAGGCATTTCATTTTTAGTGTTTATCTCAAGAACTTTTTGGTATGCTTTTATGGCTTTTTCAATATTTTCAGATCGATTGCCTTTTATGCGATCACTATATGCATTTCCTAAATTCAACATAACTGTCGCCCAATTGTATGGCATTAAACTTTTTGTGTATACTTCAAGTGATTTTTGATAAGCGCTTATAGCCATTTCAAAATTGTTTTCACGATCACCCTTTATGCGATCTGAATAAGCGTTACCGATATTCATCATAAGTTCTGCCCATTCAAAAGGCATTGTTTCTTTTGTGTTTATCTCAAGAGCTTTATTATAAGCATTTATTGTTTTTTCTATATTCTCTGATTTTTCTCCTTGAATGCGATCTAAATATGCATTTCCTAAATTAACCATGACTGTAGCCCATTCAGATGGCATTAAATCTTTGGTCCTCACTTCAAGTGATTTGTGGTATAGTTCAATAGCTTTTTCAATATTATCTGCTCGTAGACCTTGAATACGATCGTAATACGCTATACCTAAATACATTATAACTTCAGCCCATTCATATGCCATTGTTTCTCTTGATATACTCATTAATGCTTGATTATATACTTTTATGGCTTCTTCTATTTCAAGTAAACGATTTCCTTGTATGTTCTGACATAGAGATTTTCCCAACTCAACTAAAAGCCTATATTCAAGTTTAGAATTCCTGTTAATAGAAATTCCATGTCTACAAAGTTTAATCCTTTTTGGCATATCAGAAGGGTTTGTCAGATAGTCAATATTATCCAAAATTTTTTCAATTGTTTCAACGTCATTCAAATTCATTGACTTTTCCCCCTTTTAAAATGATTCAATATCAAAAAAATCAATCAAAATTTACAAACTCGGAATTATCTCTTTACAAATGAATTCAAGAATTCATATTATTAAGTTTTTTATTTTTTTAATTATTTATAAATTATAAATAAGCGTTTGAAAAAATATGTAGAGAGGTGTTAAACTGACCGGAAAGATATCCATGTTTTACAACATAGGCTGATTTTTCCCCAAAAAGAAGGCTGAAAAATAATCGTGTCTTTCAGCCCCCATCAAGGTTTTAATCAGACCATATTTAATCACCACAAAAAAAATGATCTGATTGTGTAATGATTAATATAAACAGATCATTGAGTCAAGCGGTATTTATAAAGAAAAAATATTAATTTTTGCAAACAGTTAAGAAAAAACTTTTCGATATCATCAAATATTCAACAAACTTATTTTTAATTGTGTGATGTCTTGTTGATCGATAACTTTGTCTCCATCCATTTCTGATAGAACTTGTAGTTTATCTGTTCTAAGCTCAATGGCATTGATCGCGCATTCGGTATGTTCAATAAAAAGTTCAGCATTTAATATTTGTGCATTAAATTTTGTGATCGAATAAATGCATAAATTGTCTTTTTCCAATTTTTTTGAAACTTCTTTTGCTTCATATAGCCAATTCAGTACTTTTCTTGCTAAATCTACTGTTATCAAAGGTGAAAAATCCCACAGTAGCACTGCATAGCAAAATAAAGCATTTGGTATAAAGCCTTGTAACAAAGTAGAATTGGAATGAACATTTACAACTTTTTCAAGTATTTTATTAAAGAAAAAATATCGTTGCTTTTCTGGTAAATCAAATCTTAACCATCCAATCAAACTAAACAATTCATTTCTTGTTTGAATAAATAATTCATTCTTATCAATAATCATTTTGTTTGGATCTTTAAAATAGATATCATTTAAAGTGATAATTCTTCTAAAGCTACGTGTACATGCAATTAAATATAAAGATCGGGCACCAGTTGGTGAAATTGAAAATCCTTTTTCAAAGATGGATTCTGCCTCAATCAACAATTGTAAAACGTTTTGTTTTGAGTGTTCAGAGTTGTTTTGATTATTGCCCTGATTATTTCTAAGCAATCTAAAAAGTGTCATGGCATTGGCTAATTTTCCTAATCCACATTCGCAATAATAATCTTCATCAGTTACATCACAATATTTTTCAATAAGTCTGGACTCTTCCTCAGCACTTTTAAAAAAAGTGTAAGCCATAGAATAGTTATCACAAGTTAAACCGATATTCCAAAAGATTGACATTCTAAATGATCTGGCAATAATATTATTGGGTTCTCTGCTTAAAATTATTCTTAAAACTTCGTTGGCTTCAAAATATTTTTGGCGATAATAAAGTGTCTTAGCGACTTCAAGTCCCAATAATGTGTTATGTGGAAATCTCAAAATTAATGTAATAGCGTTTAAATGACTTTTGGGGTCACTCTCTATTTCTTCATTCAACCATAACAGGTTCATCAATTTATTATCCGATTGTAAAACAGTATCGCTGATCATTTCAGGAATAAAATCCCAATAGATAGTATTCCAAAGTCCTGTAATCCACCATATGTGAATTATTTCGCCGCTTGTAATTTCAATTTCTTTTAGTTTGTTGCTTATAATGACCCTGATTTCATTCATTAAAATACATTGGCGGGTAAAATCTGTCATACGAATGGCAGGGTCATCCGGAAGTTTTTCTTTTAAGATGGCTTTAACATAAATATCCAGGTGTCTGAATTGTCCGGCTGCCATCCCTATAGATAAGAAGGTCTGTTTTGACCCAAAAGGAGAGAGTGCCCATTTTATGGATATCTGATAAGCTAATGAGATGGAAACATTGATACATTTGCTATATGATGAGGGATTATTAAAATTTTCATGCTGTTGTTCTATATAAATATCTACATATCGCGTTGTAATATTTTCGGTTTTGAATTTAAAACTTGATTTGTCAAAATTTTTTTCCAGATAAGTCTTAATTTCTTTATTGATCCAATTCAGCATTTCTAAATCAATATCATCGCCCCGGTCATACAAAGCAAAAGCAACACGGCAGCCTTCTTTTTCATTCCAGATTATTTTTTTGTTTTTACACAGTTGAAGCAGTTTTTCATAATTGTACATATGGATCAGATGGCTTTTATGGTAACCTATCCAAAATGCTAATGCTCTTAATGCGTTTCGTCTCACATAGGTGTCTGGTGAATGTTTTTTTAAATTGGTAAAAATGGCTCTATTGTTAATTTTATTTAGTTTAAGGTTGTTATCCTTAAGTAATTTATTAATTTTTTTAGTTAAAATACTGATAGAAAAGTCAATTTCAAGCAGTTCATTTTTTTTATCCAGCAATTCTTCAAACGTTTTGGGAACATTATTAGACGCTGGCACTATTGAATTCAATCCTTTTCGTTGAATAAATTCTATCAATTCAGCATTGTCAGGTCTGGATATTAAGCCTTCTGTTTGGGCAAACAAAACAAAAGATTGAATAATGTCGTCATCGCAATCTTGTTTAAAGCTTTTCAATGATGTTGTGTCTGGAAAAATAGATAATAATGCTGAAGCAGCTTTTTCTGAATGAGTCATTTTCTATCTCACTTGTATTTAATTTAAGGAATCATTATTCATCATAAATGTTCAATAAACAAAGTTTGATACCTTTAAACAATGAATTATCTATTATTTCATCGTCGTTTGTGGGGAAATTTGTTTGCTCTATTACTTTTTTGAGTGCTAAAATGCATTTTTCAATATGCATTTGAAAGGTTCTAACCGGCATAATTTCACCATTAAATCTTGTTACCGAATAAATACACAATTCATTGTCTAATTGACTTGCTGATTGATAGGCTTTTTGAAGCAAGTCCATAACTTTATTAATTGTCTGCCTGGTTATAAATGGGTTAAAGTCCCAAAGTAATACAGCATAGCAGAATGTAACTCCTGGTATGTACGTTCTCAAAAAGGTTGAATCATCATGAAGTTTTATAGCCTGATATGCCCGATTTTCAAAAAATAACATTTTCTGCTTTAAGTCTTTCAAATCAGGATGTATCCACCCGATTACAGTAAACACTTCGTTTGTAACTGTTTCAAAGGGTTTATACTTATCAATAAAACACGATTCATATGGAAAATTTGTAATGAATAAATCATCATTTAAAATTAATCCTTTTAAACTTTTTGTATATAGTAACAGATAAACAGAACGGCTTCCTGTAGATGAAATGACCTTTGATTTTTCATATAGTGATTCTGCATCGTTTAATAATGAGAGTACTTTTGTTAACATGCTTTTATCAAGAATTTCTCTTTTAATGAATCTTAAAATAGTTATGGCATGTCCTACGATGCCAAGTCCATATTCACAATAATAATCTTCATCCTTATTTTCACAATATTCTTCAATAAACTCAACTTCCTTTTCAATTAATCTAAAAGACATTTCAGCTTTTGAATAGGTATCAGCATTCACACCATTATTCCAATGGATTGATATTCGTAATGTCCTTGCAATAATATTTTTCGGTTCTCTGCATAAAATAATTCTTAAAATTTCGTTGGCTTCAATGAATTTTCTTTTATAAAATAGAGTCTTAGCAATTTCTAATCCTAAGAAGGTGTTATTTTGAGACTGAAGAAATGTTTTCACCGCATCAGATTCATTGATATCGATCATTTGATTTTTTGAAACCCATAACAGGCTTCTCATTTTTTCGTCTGAGAGAATGGCTTTATCATAAATCATTTCAGGAATTAAATCCCAATATATTGTATTCCATAAGCCATCAAGCCACCAGACTTTATTCAATTCACCACTTGAGATGAATTGTTCTTTTGGCGCAGGACAAATCAAGACCCTTATATCATTGATTACAATACATTGTCGTGTAAAATCAGTCAGTCTAATAACAGGATCATTTTTAATATCTTCACTTAAAATACCTTGTATATAGCCATAATAATCAAAGTCTGAAAAAACACCGGATGCTATTCCAATAGATAGAAAACGCTTTGAAGTATTGTATTTTGAAAGCAACCATCGAATCATTAATGTATAGCTAAATGAAATGGCTTTATTAATACATTCTCCAAAAGTTGTCGGATGATAAAACTGATTGCTTTCTTCATTTCTTTTATAAAAATCAACATATAATGTCGTTGTATTATAGGAATGAATGGTTCCAACACTATCTTTATCAAAATCTTCTTGATGTTTTTTGATCTTTTCTATGAGCCACCTGACAAGAGCATCGTCAATTAAATCACCTCTGCTAAAAAGACCTATTGCCACACGACAACCTTCTTTTTCATTCCAAATTTTATCAATATTCTGATCACACAGATAAAGTAAATTTTCATAATGGTACGATAAACCACAGTTATGTCTTTCGTGACCAATCCACAGTGATAATGCTCTGAGTGTATTTTTTTTTGCCGGCGTATCAGCAGGACCGGTTCTCAAGCGAGTTATGGTTACATCATTAATTGCAGGTATTTGTATTTTATTTACTTTGAGAAACTGATTGATGGTTTTGACAAATTGTTTTACCGAACTTTTTACGCCAATGTATTCAGATCGTTTATCGATAAAATCTGAAAATGACAAAATATTTTCAAATAAATGATAAAATTCAGTCCTTTGATTCATGTTTGAATCAAGTAATAAAGAACGAAAAGAATCAATGGTTTCATTCATGATTAAATTGTTGGAATATATCCAGTAAATGATTGATTTCGCATAATCAAATCCTTTCTCTTGTTGTACAAAATTTTCAAAAGAATCTATTGTTGGAAAAATTGACAAAACAGCATTTAACTTTCTATCTTCCATGACTGACCTCTTTATCAAATAGTTTCATTTCATAGTGAAACAGAAAAGGTTTCATCATTCATCAAATAAGATTATACCATTTCTGAATACTCGTTATTTGTAACAAATAATTATTTCATACTGAAACAAAATATACATATTAACATATTAATAATATTGACAAAACATACATTTTTTATATAATGGCCACAAAAAAATTACAAGCAAAAAAGACGAAATGGACATGATAATGTTTGAGAGAAATTATTTGTTGAAAAAATTAATCCAGACACCTGTGACAACAAACATATGTTTTATACTAAAACAAAGAAATGTTTCAAAGACAGGAAACGACATTTATGGTCTGCTGATCAATAACATTGATATGTTTTATTTAAAAACATACCAAAACAGTGGATAGAAAATGTTTAACCAGTTGAATTTTATGAATAAATAAATTGACAACATCACAAATGATTTGCTACTGAAAACGTTATCGTTAAGAGAATGCGCTACTGGAACAGTTCAAAAATTAAAACATTTTTTGAAAAAAATATTCCGCTTAAGCGTATTGATACAATAACAACAGCTATTGAAAAATTTTAATATTTTAGAAGAAATAAGGAGGTCATTCACAAGCAAAATTTATTTGAAGAAGGAAGATAACAATAATCGTGTTTTTTGCCCCTATCAAGGTTTTTCAGATTATTTTAATCACCACATCAAAAATGATCTGATAATTATACTCCTGGCGAAATATTTTGAAGGATGTTTTTGCAAACCACGATTTAAACCAACCTTTCTTCACGTCTAATATTCAACACCTATAAACCATACTTTTTCAAAAAGGAGATAACCATGAGTATAATTCGTATAAAACCCAATTATCAATACAAAACTTTTTCCATCAAAATGAATCAAAGCAATATTCAGATGATTCATAGAATTAAAAGTTTCTATGAACAGAGAGTACTTCAATATGGATATTCAGGCTTTTCATATAAGATAGATTCTTTTTTTGACCAATCATCCACCTTTTTTTATGTTTCAGATCATAAGAACAATCTTAAATCAACGCTCAGATGTACTTTAAGAAAGCAGGAAAACCGGCTTCCTTTTGAATACGCTATAAGACCAGGTGGCAGTCATTATATTTGTAAGGAATCCAGTCAGATTGCAGAATTAAACACGTTTACGTTCACAGATTTTAACAGTGTTCCATTATTATGGGCCAGTTTAATCAATTATGTAAAAGAACAGCAAATCAAAAAAATATTTTGTCTTGTTGATCCGGAAAATGAGTTTACACAAAGATTTTATGGGGAAATTGGTTTTTCATATTCTCATCAATATAATGAAAACGTTTATTTCCCGACTTATGGTAAAATTGAAGAAGGTTCATTGCAACCGACAAAATGGAGAATTTTGGAAATAACATATGATCAAATGGTTAATGAGCCATCGAATTTTACCAAACATTAATTCACGAAAAAAAAATGATGACAATTTTAATTGTCTTTTGGAGACAAAGATAGAATAATTAATAATTCTGACAATATCTAATTTATTTATAATGCTGCCAGCAGACGGCTGGCGGCATTTTTTTTTATTCATATTAAGGCAGAAGTTTCTTAATATTTTCCGCAATCACTTTATCTGAAACACATTTTCCATTCTTTAAGTCAACAGCATTATTGATCAAACTGTTTCCAGCTGTTATATTGAACAAGAATCGTAAAATCAGCAGCCCATCGGTTAAAGCTTCAACTTTGGAATTACAATCAATATCAAGTTTAATAAAGCCATTGTTACTGATTTCGGTTGTCCCGGATTCAACATAGGAGCGTATTTCATTTTCCGATAGGCGCGTTCCATTTTTGGTGTCAATGGAAGTTGAAATGTCTTCTGTTAATTCATTCAAAAATTTAATTAAAATAAGTCCATCACTTAAGGCATCTACAATACCATTTCCATCAACATCTAAATTAAATAACGTTGTTTTAATTGACATTGATGAAGAATAAAATTTATGATTTTCAGCAACCCGGAATTCGGAGAAATGAATAGTAGACTGCTTGTTGATATCGGTATCTTCATTAATGATAAAATTTAAAGTACATATACGTTTTGTTGTTGATATCCCGGATAATATATCTTTATTTAACGATATCAATAAAAGACCATCGTTATGGGTATTTCTTTTAGTTTCATTTATTTGACTTTCTATTAATTCCAATGAGATATCACTATACGAAAGCATATTTGTTGCTTTGCTGAAAAGAAGCATGCTTGAATCAAAATGAACGAAAAATTTTAAATTTTCATCATCAGAATTGGTATTGAATGTATAATAATTAAGATGGCATTTTAAATTCGTACCTGGTTGACCTGTAATTGATAAAGGCGTTGCATAAATTATATGATAGGGATTTTCAGGGTCTTTTAAAGAAAAGTTGATTTGAGAAAAATTTTGGGGATCTAATGTTGAAATAACAATATCATTTATATGTTCTCCATACGGTTCACATTCATCTTGTTGAGACTGAATATTTTTTATAGAATCAATGTAAGCCACAAGTTTATACTTGCCATTGGTTGGGACATTGATTCTGTATGAACATGAATTCATATTCATATCCCAAAAATAAGTTTTTTCATTGATCTTTAAGGTTTGAGATGAGTCGAATAACTGAACAAACAGATTACCTGTTTGTATGCCATTATAAGATATTGTTCCGGAAACAACTGACCAATATTTGGGCTTCAAAAAAACAGAGACTTTAATGTCACTCTGGAAGTTCTCTGTGGCATTTGCCAAATGAATATATGAAAAACAGATAACGATAATGCTGATCGAAAAAAAATTCTTTTTCATTTTATCTTGCCTTTGATTCATTTAAAATCAATTATTCGACCATTCTAACAGTTTATGGAACAGTATGAATTTGAATTCTTATAAAACCTGTTAAACAATCGTTTGATTCAATAAATAAAATATCTTCCCATCGTTTTTCAAAATTTTCTACATGATCAGGTACTAAGAGACTTATATTTACCAATTGAGATTCATAAGATTGTACAAAAATATCTTTTTCATAGGCTAACCAGTTTGGATTTGGTATTGATATATATGAATGTCCTATATATGCACCCATAATTTGACTTTTTTGTTTAAATAAAGAACTAACATAGTAATTATGTGAAATTCTATCATTATTAAATAGTTCAACCTTAGTGGAAAAAACTTTACCAGGAATAACATTTTTAAATATTACATTGCCTGGTTTCATACTTAATATCCCATGAGGTTTAACTGAAATATCGCATTTACTCATTGTTTCTATTTGAACTCTAATATCAGCAGCTAAAGATAGATTTCCTGCTCCAGGTTTACTATCAATACCAAGAGTTACAATCCAATGCTGATTATAGTATTTTTCTTCTTCAGGAATTTTCAGAAATAAATACGCGTAAGATACACTTCTTTTATTAACTGTAATTGTTTTATTATTGAACCAACACCAAGTGGAAACAGGTATTTCGCTGTAACCTTTTTCCCAATCACCTCTTTTTGAAGGTTGATTAACAGAGAGCAGCCATGTTCTGTCCATATCATCATCGTTATAAATAGTGAGTCTGACTTTTGTCTCTTTATAGATATCATATAGTTTTCCAGGTTTAACATCATGAATGATGATTCTTGCGGGAGAAACTTTCAAACTGGCCGATTTTGCATAAAAGCAAAATGAAAAAAAAACAATAAAAACTAAAAAGCACCTTTTGATATATATCATTTTGAATTTTTCCTCTCATACAAACATAGTTATGTATGTGTTTTGCGAATTAATAAAGAAATCCGCAAAACACAAAATAATGTTGTTAAGGGGCACTGGCTTTGAGGCTAATGATAAAACTTTGATCCACACCACCTCCCTTTGTATCAGTTGTTGGTGCTGAATAAGTCAGACCAAAACTTTTACTGCCATATGCTGCAATACCAGAATCCAAGACCTGATAAGTGGATAGCAAACTCAAAGCCGGATCAGTACAGTTAACTTTAAATTGATCACTATCTGCAGAATTACCGATTACCCATCCACCATTAGCATCACTTCCTTTGATTTCTAATTGAGTAGCGGTATTACCTACAGTTGCTTCAAAAGTTTGAGAAGGTGTAGTACTACCTAATGAAATTGAATTAATCCCCCAGCTATTTGGTGTTACAGACACAGAAATAACAGATTCTAATGATACTGTTACTGAAATTGAAGCCGTATCACCAGCAAATGCCCGGGCTGTTAAAAATAAAAAGCAAAGCAATGACAAAACTATTGTTTTTTGTCTCATAATAGACCTCCTTAATATTGAAAGAATTTAACATTACCTATGGTAAACACATAGATGCCTTTAAAATAATTTGAAAGTCCTGTGGAACACCAGCGCCAATGGTATCCATTGATGGTGAATAATACTTAAACCTCAGGCTTTCATGTCGATTTTCTTTTAAAACAGGTAGTATCGTTTGAAAATTTGTCGATACCATAAATTCATAATCTCCTAAATTATTGACATCAATCAATAACTTAAAAAGATTTTTTCCTGTTGTTTCTGTTAAATGCCATCCATTAGCACTATTTGAACCGTATATTGAAATCGTTTCAGATATGTTTCCATTGTTTTCAATATAAAAAACATCTGATTCTACGACAGAATTTAAAGGCTTTGGCCCAATAATCCATTGTGAATCAGGTGTAATTGTGATGCTCAGTTGTGGAATAAAGACTGTTCCAATAACTGGAATAATCGAACCTGTATTGTCTTTCATCAAAGAAGTTTCACCCAAATCTGTAAAAACATTTGTTTCATCAATGTCAAAAATATAAGTTGACTCGTTTATCGCTAAAAGATTTGAGTTAAAATAGATACTTAACGTATATTCCTTAAAACTGCCATTTGTTATTAAATCAAATTGCGCAATTTCATCATCATTGCTTTCAAAGCCAAAAATTATGCTATTATCAGTAACCAATGTAGCTTCTACTTTTTGTTTATAAGAATTTACAACTTCTGCCCAGGCAATGTCATGAAAAGCATTTCCAGCTGATCCGCTAATACCAACACACAGTTTATCGATTATTGTGGGTAGACCATCATTGCCCTGGTCTGAAATGCGAAACTTTAAAACAGTCATTTTGTTCATTTCATTTGTATTCCACGATTCAATAGTACGATCTAATTGTGGATCATCGGGAGCATCAACTGTACTTGAAGGATATGGTTTTATATCAAAACTGCCATATTCAATCGGATCAGAAACGTTGTTTTGATAATCCCAAAAAATTGATTTAATTTTGTAGCCTTTTCCTTGAAGGCGTTCAGGAATAAACCATTCAAATCTGGTTTCTGAATTAATAATTTGAGATGTTCCAATATATGTCCAATATTGTCCTTTAGGATCCCAATAATAAAAATCAGCTTCCTTTAGCATGGTGTTATCAACACCATTTGCTATTAATTCTACAAAGTCACTATTAGTAATAAAATCAGTTGTATTTGGTAATAATTCAAGTGAATTCGCTTGAGGAGATAAATCATCTTGTTTTAAGTGAGAAAAAACGCGAATATTTTCTTCGCTGGTTTCCGAAGATAATAACACTTTTGAAAAAATTTGTTCACAATAGTTTTCATTTGCATATATTAAAATACTGCCATTTGGAACATTGTTAAAAAAGAAATCACCACTTTCATTTGATATACTTGATGAAATCCAATGAGTGAAAACATTGATTCCGGATTTAGGCATATTATCTATAGTTACAAAACCTGAAATATTCCCTGAATAAAGAGACGGTGTAGAACTCATTTTAATCCGGACGATATCGGGATGTAATGACGCCATCATCTTTGAAGCTAAAACGCCCATTGATATTTCATATGTTGCACCTTCTCCAAATCCTCTCAATACTATGTTATTTGTGTTATTATTATCAAGTATCAAGTTACTCCAGACATCGTTTCCAAGTAATCGATAAAATAATATATAATCTATTCTATTGGAATCATTTCTATTCATCCAAAAAGCATTGATTGCAGGTAAATTGTCAAAAACAGTATTATAAGCAATAAAATACAGTGGTAAAGCAGGAGAATTATCTAATGCACCTGAAAAATTAAAACTTTTTGAAAGCCAATTATTTTCAGTGTTCGTTTCATTTTCTTCTTCAATATAGAATTTAATATTCATCTCACCAAGGAATCTATCAGAAGCAGCGTCAAAATTAATTGTCAAAATAGCATTGTCTTGTGGGTCAAGGAAAAGTCCCAATGGCTTTAAATCAATTGGATTAATAAGTTTATAATCATCAACAAAAGAATATAAAACCATTGAGTTGGCTGAAGCATACCCATTATTGATAACATCAACTTTAAATTCAATGTGTTCATTATTAATGAGATCACCATTATTTACTATGCTCAAAATTTTCAGATCAGGCTTTGGAAAAACTTTTAGAGCTGCAATAATTTCATAAAAAGATGAGGCAGCATATGGATTAAACTGTAAAGCGATATTTAACAAAGATTGTTGTTTCTCATAATCAGTGTCATATAATTGAAAACTATGAATTGTCATTAAAATATCAATAAGGTCTTTTGAAGAACTTAAACCACCGGTTTCCTCTTCATATTGATTTCTCAAAAAATTTAGTAATACGTCTATTTTACTTTGAATCGTTGTATTATTCTCACCTGTTCCCAGACTCAAATTTTCAAAGGGTTTAAGGTATTCTAATGTTTTATTTATAAGGTAAAAACTTGGCTGGCTTCCTGTCGTAAAAAACATTTTACCATCAGTTTGAATCTGATCGAAAACATAGTAAAGTGCTTTTGGAAGTGCATTATCTATGGAATAGTTATTTTCCCATAATGCATAAGCAACTTCAAGCGTTGTCAGAACATCGCAGTCATAGGTTTCAATGATGCTGAACCCTCCATTTTCATTATTTTGTTGGGATATCAAGTCGTTCAATAAAAATTGGGGAGATTCTCCGAATTTAGGCAATAATAGAGACTTTATAGCTTTTTCCCGGTTATTTTGGGGTTCAGTCGTTTGAATATAATTTAGCATTTCAGAAAATTGGGAGCTTTCAATACGCCTGAAAGATGAAAGTATAAGTATAATTTGAGCTGTTATTTCGTATTGATTGAAATGTCCAAAACTGCCATCATCATTTAGATTTTGGGAAAGGTAGTATAACATATTATCCATAATATAATTTTCAATATTATCATAATAATTTATTAATTGGTCTGCATTGCTACGTAACCTTCTATTTTGATTTGTTTTTTTAACATATTGAATAATCTCTGAAAATGATTTGCTGGTATTTCCATGAGCTTTTATTGAAAATGAAGACGTGTTTATTTTATTAACGTCATCAATATCTCTGACAATAAGATTATCAGAAGCATTTGAATAGTTTACAAAAATTAATAATAAAATAAGTACTGTTAAACAAACATTAATGAATATTAAAAAATACCTATTCGTTTTCAGTAATTGTTTATTCATAATATACAACTTTTGTTATTCTTTCATTTTCAGGATAATCCCTTGTTCTTGAAGAAACTCTTCTTTGCCATGGAATACCTCCTCCGGGATTTGTCCAGCCTTTAGCCCAATTGGATTCTGCGACTGTTATTTGAACGGGTTTTCCAAACGCATCACTGTTTTTATCATTGTCATATTCAACATCGATAATAATCATTGCATGGGAACCACCTCCGGAAGTTTTAAAATATGCGTATCCAACACCAGGCATAATTTTTTCATCGGTAATATCCAAATAGCTATTGTAACTTTTAGCTTTTCCATTAGATATTAAGGCAATTGATGATGCCCATTCTAAACATTGTTTTTGAATGCCCATGAATTGTAAAACCTGATCGTCAGTGGTCACTTCCGGATGTAAATTCCAGTCCCAATGAAGATATTGATCCAATATTTGCTGAACAAGCTGATCCTGTTCTCTTCGTAAATATGCTGATCCGGAAAAAGCTTCTCGCATTTTTTCTTGAATCTTTGACAAAGATACTCTTTTTGAATCGTC
>Ga0272440_1001272_pt1 | contig 20968 bp, 15 predicted proteins | sample SSMMMBAug17_FD_192440 | JGI IMG/M metagenome (GOLD analysis project Ga0272440, IMG submission 192440) | Marine sediment archaeal communities from Little Sippewissett salt marsh, Falmouth, MA, United States - SSM-MMB-Aug17 | ecosystem: Environmental > Aquatic > Marine > Wetlands > Sediment ...
AGGAATTTATTTTTCGAGCATTCCTTATATATATATGAAATTTTTCGAGCATTCCTTAGGAATACTCAAACATAAAAAAAAGAACAAACCATGCTAGAAATCAAAAACTTACATGTAAAATACGATCAGGTGGAAGTGCTTCATGGCATTAACATCACAGTAAAATCCGGCGAAATAGTAACCATTTTAGGTGCGAATGGTGCTGGAAAATCGACAACATTAATGAGTATCAGCGGCCTTGTTCGTGCGCATAAGGGGGAAATCATTTTTAATGGAACACCCATTCACAGCGTACCGGCAAATAAAATTGTGGCATCAGGTATTACGCAATCACCAGAGGGACGTCGGGTTTTTAGTACATTGACAGTCCTCGAAAACCTTCGATTGGGCGCGTTTACAACAAAAGATAATAAACAAATTTCAAAAAATCTGGATTGGACATTTGATTTGTTCCCGCGTTTATTTGAAAGAAAAAATCAGATGGCCGGAACACTCAGCGGTGGAGAGCAGCAAATGTTGGCCATTGGACGTGCGTTGATGTCCAATCCCACCTTATTGCTTTTGGATGAACCCGGTCTGGGACTGGCACCCATTCTTGTTCAAACAATTTTTCAAACCATTCAGCAGATTAACCAAAATGGCGTCACTGTGTTATTGGTTGAACAAAATGCGCGAATGGCCCTGAAACTGGCGCATCGTGGTTATGTGCTTGAAGTTGGGCATGTTGTTATTGAAGATTCAGCAAAACGTTTGCTGAATAACCCTGACGTGCAACATGCATATTTGGGAAAGCAGTGAATGAATGCATCGGTTTATTCGGTACACCAGAGGTAACTATTTTAAAAGTTGGATGATCATATTTGATTGTGTTTTTTTACAAAATACCACTTTCTTGTTGAAAGATTTTTGGGGTTGCGCTAAATCTAATTTGATAAACCCCGAATCATAAATTTGTCAAACATAGAATACTTGAAAAATAAAACCGGTATCAAACCTGTTCGGAGTTCGAACATAAGGCTCGCCCTTACATTGGTTTCGGACATTGGTTGGATTTCTTTTTTCCATAAGGAATGCACTAAAAATAAGTTCCTCATTTACTTATGCCAAGAACGTGTAGGGGCGAACCTTGTGTTCGCCCATCGTACATAGGAACGAAAGCGTTATTTGTTCGAGGGCGAACATAAGGTTCGCCCCTACATCGGGCTGGCACATAAGTAAATGGGGAACTTATTTTTCGAGTTTTCCTAAGGTAATCACGTATCATTTATTATTATAATAACAATGGAGGATCCATGAATCTTTTATCACCAGTAACATCGCTCTGTGAGTTTGCTTATCAAACTGTAAGCAAAACAGTTTCACCCATTACAACATTATTTCAAGACACAACATCTTCTTTACATCGGAGATTACATCCCATTATTTCTTTGGTAGACAAACGCATCTTGCCGCCAAAAGACTTATCAACGATAACGTCATTTGACCCTGCAAACGAAGCGCCGCCAGAGGATGCAGGACTGACGCTTGAAGCCAAAAAAGCCATCTGGTCCGGTGTTAAGGATTTGTATCGTACAGGTGTTTTTCCAGGCATCAGTTTCTGTTTACGCAGACATGGAAAAATAGTTCTCAATCGGGGAATTGGTTATGCGCGCGGTAATGGACCCGGGGACCCTGTTGGGGCAGAAAAAATTCTTATGTCACCTGACACACCGGTATGCCAGTTTTCAGCATCCAAAGTAATCACTGCCATGCTGATTCATCTGCTGGTCGAACGAAAAGAGATTGATCTTTTAGATCCGGTGGCACATTACATTCCAGAATTTGGCACGCATGGCAAGGACAAAACCTCAATTTATCATATTATATCCCATCATGGCGGTATACCGCGTCCTCCTGAAGATGTTGACCCCTCATTGTTATTTGACCTGGAAGAATTTGTTCAGGTGTTATGCAAAAGTAAACCTGAATCACAAGGCGGTCGACGAATGGCCTATCATGCCATTACAGGTGGCGCCATTCTGGCAGAAATAATTCACAGAGTCACAGGTATGTCCATACGTGATTTTCTTGATGAAACCATTCGGACCCCCCTGGGTTTCAAATATTTTAACTATGGACTTGCAGATGAGGATCTGGACAAAGTGGCTACGAATTATGCCACCGGGCTTCCCTTAATTTTTCCCTTCTCTTCCATTGTAAAGCGGGCATTAAGCGCATCATGGAATGAAGTGGTCGATATTTCCAATCAGCGTGAGTTTAAACAGGCAATTATTCCTGCAGGAAATCTGTATGCCACTGCTGATGAAATGAGTCAGTTTTTTCAAATGATGCTCAATGGCGGTGAATTAAATGGTGTCAGAATTTTTAAGCCACTGACCATTCAGAAGGCAGTCATGGAATCTGACAATATGAAATTTGATGGCACGATGGTACTTCCCATGCGTTATAGTGCGGGACTTATGTTAGGGGCATCCCCTGTGGGAATGTGGGGGCCATTTACAGCCTCTGCTTATGGTCATATTGGCTTTATCAATATTTTCTGTTGGGCAGACCCGGAAAGAGATATTTCTGTTTCTCTGCTGACAACTGGAAAATCGTTAATCAGTGAACATCTTATTTATATTGCACAATTGTTGTCCTATATTTCATGGCATTGCCGAACTGTCGGCTTACCCGGGGAAGTGACTGAAGTTTATTCTTCGTATGTGCTCCCGATTCAAAAAATCCTTCAACAGTATTTATTGCGATGGTAAGAAAGAATACAATCATTATATGTGTCGCTTTAATCCTGCTTGTATCGAAACATGGTGTATCTATGACGATTCAAGAGGAGATCAAACTGGGAGATATTTTCTCAAAGCAGGTGTGTGCACATTTTTCGATGATTGAAGATCAAGATATTCTTACCTATATTGCATATGTTGGTAATCGTTTGCTCAAAACTGTTCCAGAAAAGCATTTTGATTTTCATTTTTATGTCATTCGAGAAAAAACCTACAATGCATTTGCCGGGCCCGGAGGACATATTTTTATTCATTCGGGCCTAATAGATGCCATGACATCAGAGTTGGAACTTGCCGGTATTCTCGCCCATGAAATTGCCCATGTGATTTGTCGTCATATTTCTGAAAGAATAGATAGTTCCAAACCTGTCAATATGGCTGCAATGGCGGGCACCATTGCAGGTATTCTCATTGGTGGAAATGTAGGGGCCGCAATGGTTGTGGGGTCTGCTGCTGCCCAGCAAAGCATGTTTTTGGCCTATACGCGCGAAAATGAACGCGAGGCCGATCAAAACAGCCTCCGGTACCTTAGAGATGCCAATTATAATGGTTTGGGACTACTGACCATTTTAAAAAAGATTAGAAAACACAATTGGATTGATGTCAGTGGGATTCCTTCCTATGTCATGTCGCATCCGGCAATCAATGAACGTCTGATATATCTGGACACAACAATGAATGCCAAACCGGAATTTGCCAGACCTGCTGATAACTTACGTTCTTTTTCGTTTCAAAAAGTAAAGATGCGCATACAGGCTTTATATAGCAATAATTATCCAATACAATTTTTTGAAAAGCAAATCAAAAACAATCCTGATGATTTTGTCAGTCGATATGCCTGTGGTCTTAAACTGGCTGTTTCGGGGCAACGAAAACGTGCTGTAAAGGCATTTAAAAAAGCGTTACAAATGCGGCCTTTTGACTCAGATATTTTAAGAGACACAGGCATTGCACATTATTATGCACAAAATTATTCACAGGCCTTAACCTATTTGCAAAGTGCCAATAATATTGCGTCAAATGACTACGAATGCCAGTTTTTTCTGGGCAGAACCTATGAAAAATTGGGGAATACAGATTTATCAGTTAATTTGTGGGAACGTCTATTGATTACCAATCCAAATCAAAAAAGGCTGCACTACCATTTGGGAACTCTTTATGGCCGCATTGGAGAACTGGGCGAAGCCCATTATCATCTGGGCGTTTTTTATCAAGCAAAGAGCAATATGAAACTGGCGCGTTTTCATATTAAAACAGCGATGACACATGTGGATAAATCTTCAAATCGCTATAAAGATCTGAAAGAATTGTTAAAAAGTACTGTTCATAAAAAAAAGGGATAACATTCAATGAAAAACAAACAAACAGTGATGTTAATTATTTTAGATGGTTGGGGCTATCGCCAGGAATCATCATGTAATGCTGTTGCACAGGCAAAAACACCCTACCTGGATTATTTATTTGAGACCTATCCACACACATTGTTGAAATGTTCGGGGCATGCTGTTGGGCTGCCTGATGGTGTCATGGGCAATTCTGAAGTGGGGCATTTAAATATTGGAGCAGGTCGTGTTGTTCTGCAGGATATGCTTCGGATTGATGCTGCCATTGAAAAAAATACTTTGCAGACCCTTTCAGCCTTTACTGAATTAATCTCTAAAATAAAGCACACAGGCGGTCGGATGCACCTGATGGGCTTGCTTTCTGATGGTGCGGTACACAGCCATATCAATCATTTATTTGCGTTAATACGCATGGCAAAATCCCATAACATTCCGGTTCGTGTTCATGCCATTATGGATGGTAGAGATACACCGCCGGATAGTGGTTTATCGTATTTGAACCAGTTATGTGCCTTTATCGATAAAAATAAATGGGGACAGGTTGCAAGTATATGTGGCAGGTTTTATGCGATGGATCGGGACAAGCGATGGGATCGTATTTCACGTGCATATGACATGTATACAAATGTTCAACAACACCGGCAATCTGACCCTATTGATGCCATCAAAGACTCTTATCGTCATGGCAAAACAGATGAATTTGTTCTTCCCACCTGCATGGATTCTGCCAATGGTCCTGATGATAATATCTTGCAGGATGGTGATGGGGTTATTTTTTTCAATTTTCGGGCTGATCGGGCCAGAGAAATTACCGCTGCATTGACACAGGATCAGTTTGACGCTTTCGAAAGAAAAAATCAGCCAAAGCTTGCCGGATATGTGTGTATGACCCAATATGACAGCCATTTAAATTTACCGGTCGCATTCCCGCCAATACAACTTAAAAAAATTTTTGGTGAAGTCATTTCAAAAGCCGGATATCGTCAATTGCGCATTGCTGAAACAGAAAAATACGCGCATGTTACCTATTTTTTCAATGGGGGTGAAGAAGCTGCTTTTGAAAATGAAGATCGAAAACTCATTCCCTCACCGCGTGAAGTTGAAACCTATGATCAAAAACCAGAAATGAGTGCGAAAGCTGTTGCTCAGGCGGTGCAGGAAGCGATTTCATCAGAACAATACGATGTTATTATTCTTAACTTTGCAAATCTCGATATGGTAGGACATACCGGTATCATGGATGCGGCAATCAAGGCTGCTGAAACAGTAGATGCCTGTGTCAAAGAAGTGCTTGAGACATTACTTTCAATGGGCGGATTTGCGATGATTACCGCTGATCATGGAAACGCTGAGCTTATGTGTGATCAAGAGGGAAAACCACATACTGCGCATACCACACTTCCAGTACCATGCATTATGGTAAAAAAAGGTGATGATGTGAATTTTCGAAATGATGGTGTTATTGGAGATATTGCACCCACTTTGTTAGAATTAATGGGTATTGAAAAACCAGAAGAAATGAGTGGGACATCTTTATTGGTTGCACGCTCCTAAGGAATGATTGAATAATAAGTTCCTCATTTTCTTATTTACAAGTCCAATGTAGGGGCGAACCTTATGTTCGCCCATCGTACATAGGAACGAAAGCGTTATTCGTTCGAGGGCGAACATAAGGTTCGCCCCTACATCGGGCTGGCACATAAGTAAATGGGGGACTTATTTTTCGAATGTTCCTAAGGAATGGAAGTTATTTTCCGAGCGTCCCCAAAATTGAATACCCCCCCATTATAAAAATGGGGGGGGAATTCATAGAAATCAGCAATTATTCATCTGTTTTTTCACAACGTGCAGGCATTTCAGCCAGGCATTTCAGATGCTGATAACGTTCTTGCACTTCAATTTCAAGCTGTTTGTGAAGTCGAGCCGCTTCATCCGGGAATGTTTTTTGAAGCGATGCATATCGGACCTCACCTTTGAGGAATTCCTGTAATGTGCCATCAGGCGCTTTAGATTCCAAAATTAATGGATTCTTTCCCTCAGCTGAAAGCATTGGATTGAACCGGTACAGCGGCCAATATCCACATTCAACAGCCAGACGTGATTCTTCCTGACTTTTTCCCATACCCTTTTTAATCCCATGATTGATACAGGGCGCATAACACATAATCAAAGATGGGCCATCATAGGATTCTGCCTCAATAAATGCTTTGAGGGTTTGCTGTTTGTTTGCTCCCATGGAAACCTGTGCAATATAAACATATTCATACGTTCTCAACATGGCGCCCATATCTTTTTTGCTGGTTTTCTTTCCTGATGCCGCAAATTTGGCTACTGAGCCTGTTGGTGTGGCTTTAGAGGATTGTCCACCAGTGTTGGAATATACCTCTGTGTCATAAATGAGCACATTAATATCTTCTCCTGAGGCCATCACATGATCAATGCCGCCAAACCCAATGTCATAGGCAGCACCATCACCAACAAAAATCCAATAGGACTTTTTGGTAAACAATTTGGACAGCGCAATCATTTCTTTGGCAAGGGGATTTGAGTCAAATTGGGGAAGCAAGCCTTTGAGTTCATCACCATATTTTCGAGATTGTTCTGGATCACGTTGATTATCCAGCCATCCTTGTAATGCAGCTTTTACATTTTCTGGAAAATCGCTATTCAGAGCCTGAGTTGCCAGTTCAGCCAGTCGATTACGTTGTTGAACTGCGCCGAGAAACATGCCATAGGTAAATTCTGCAGCATCTTCAAACAAAGAATTTCCCCATGTCGGACCAAAACCATCTTTATTGGTACAGTATGGTACTGATGGTGCTGAACCGCCCCAAATGGATGAACATCCGGTCGCATTTCCAATAACCATACGTTCACCAAAAAGCTGGGTAAGCAATTTTGCATATGGCGTTTCACCACATCCTGCACAGGCGCCAGAGAATTCAAGCAATGGCTGATAAAATTGACTTCCCTTCACTGTATGGCGTTTGGCCAGATGTTCTCGTGTCGGAATGGTTTCACTGTATTGATGATTGGGTACTTGTTTTTCAATTTGTGTGGCAAATGGTTTCATTATCAGTGCGGGTTTTTTGGCAGGGCAAATATCTGCACAGTTGCCACATCCCAAACAATCTAATGTTGCAACCTGAATTCTGAAATGATATCCTTTCAGCTCTTTACCCAATGCGGGTTTGGCATTAAAACCATCCGGTGCTTTTTGAAGTTCATCATCTGTAATAAGAACCGGACGAATGGCCGCATGAGGACAAACCATTGCACATTGATTGCATTGAATACAGTTATCCATGTCCCATTCTGGAACATTAATTGCGACACCACGTTTTTCATATTTTGTTGTGGCCACCGGAAATATACCATCAGGCGTGAATGCACTGACCGGCAATTTATCTCCCTGTTGTGCCAGCATTGGACGCATGACATTTTTAACAAAATCTGGCTCATCTTTTTCATCGAAAGCAGCATCCGGAACATTGGCCCAGGAATCTGGATAGTCCACTTCAATGAGATGGTCCAGGGTTTTATCAACAGCATCAACATTCATGTTCACAATGTGATCGCCTTTTTTACCAAACATTTTTTTTATTTCTTTTTTCAGGTAATCAATGGCTTCATCTACCGGTATAATATTGGCCAGTTTAAAAAATGCAGTCTGCATAATCATATTTATACGACCGCCCAAACCAACTGATTGCGCAATCTTGACAGCATCTATGGCGTAAAATTTGAGCTTTTTCTCAACAATTGTACGACGAATATAGGCAGGAATGTTTTGTTCCATTTCATCAACAGACCACGACGTGTTAATTACAAAAGTGCCGCCAGGCTTGATACCATCAAGGATATCATACATATCAACATAAGCAGGATTATGACAGGCAACATAATCTGCTGTATTAATCTGGTAGGTAGATTGTATGGGATTTTTTCCAAAACGCAAATGAGAAATTGTCACACCACCTGATTTTTTGGAGTCATAAGCAAAGTATGCCTGGGCAAACAAGTCTGTATTATCGCCAATAATTTTGATTGCGCTTTTGTTTGCACCAACAGTGCCATCAGCCCCAAGGCCCCAGAATTTGCAACTGACAGTACCTTCAGGGGCAACATTAAGCGGCGCTCCTACAGGAAGTGATGTATGCGTGACATCATCAACAATACCCACAGTAAAATGATTTTTTGGCGTGTTTGACTGCATATTTTCATATACTGATTGTACCATAGCAGGCGTAAATTCTTTTGAGCCTAAACCATATCGCCCTCCCAATATTGTTGGAAGCACATTAACACGATCCCGATTTTCAAAATATGTGGAACAGATATCCATGTATAGAGGTTCGCCCAAAGCCCCCGGTTCTTTTGTTCGATCCAAAACGCTGATACATTTGACTGTATTTGGCATGGCTTTCAAAAAATCTTCTGCTACAAAAGGACGATACAGACGCACTTTTACCAGACCCACTGATTCACCCTTATCTGCAAGATAATTCACAGTTTCATCAATGGTTTCATTGGATGAGCCCATTGAAACAATGACATTTTGAGCATCCGGAGCCCCAACATAATCAAAGAGATTGTAATTTCGGCCAGTTAAGTCAGACACTTGTTTCATACAGGATCTGACAATATCCGGCAATTTATCATAATAGGCATTGGAAGCCTCTGCACCTTGAAAATAAACATCTGGATTTTGAGCGGTACCTCTTAACTCCGGTCGTTCAGGATTGGCAGCCCGGGCTCTAAATTCAGCCACTTTTTCCTGGTTGACCAATGCAGCCATATCTTTATAATCGATGACATAAATTTTTTGATATTCGTGAGATGTCCGAAACCCATCAAAAAAATGAACAAATGGAACACTGCTCTCAATTGCAGCCAGATGAGCGACCAACCCAAGATCCATGACTTCCTGCACAGATGCTGATGCCAGCAATGCAAATCCAGTTTCACGAACAGTCATGACATCCTGATGGTCGCCAAAAATTGAAAGCGCATGTGTTGCTATGGCACGCGCTGTGACATGAATGACTCCAGGCAATAATTCCCCTGAAATTTTGTACATATTGGGAATCATTAACAACAAACCTTGTGATGCTGTAAATGTTGTTGTCAGGGCGCCGGAAACTAGCGATCCATGTACTGATGCCGCTGCACCGGCCTCTGATTGCAATTGACGCACGAGCATGGACTGACCAAAAATATTTTTTCGTCCGGACGCTGCCCATTCATCAGCAATTTCTCCAACCGGTGATGATGGTGTAATTGGATAGATTGTAGCAACATCGCTCATCCCATAAGCAACATGGGCTGCGGCCGTGTTACCATCTAATGTTTGCATTTGTTGAGACATGTCGTTCTTTTCTCCTTTGTTTTTTGAATTTTTCATATTGTAAAATATTAACATAGTTTTCTTTTATTTTTTTTCAAGACAGAATTCCATATAAAAAATTTTTAAAAAATAAAACAAGTAGTTATGAAATCACGTTATGAGAATAAACCAATATTTATGGTTCGATTGGAATTTAAGTCGCTACAAAGCCGGTTATCACATGAAACCAAACCCATGTTAAAAATTAATGTGAACCTTAAGTTCGCCCACCGAACAACAATCGTTTGTGAACCTATGTCCGAGGCAATCGTTACAAATTCATTTTCGAACATAGGTTTGATACCGGTTTTTGACCGGCGGGCGAACACAAGGTTCGCCCCTACATTGGTTTTTAACATGGGTTTGGTTTCGGTTTTTGTTTGTAGGCGAACAAAAGATTCGACGGGCGCATCCCCAAAAATTCGGACATTCAATTTCTTTGCCCTGAAAGGGTGGCAACATACCAGCCCAGGGCAAATTAGGAAAACTCGAAAAATAAGTACCCCATTTACTTATGTGCCAGCCCGATGTAGGGGCGAACCTTATGTTCGCCCTCGAACTAATAACGCTTTCGTTCCTATGTACGATGGGCGAACACAAGGTTCGCCCCTACACGTTCTTGGCACATAAGTAAATGAGGAATTTATTTTTCGAGCATTCCTTATTATCTTGGTACTGGGCACTCAAAATCAGTCGGCAAAACAATGGTTACAGTCGTACCTATTCCTTCTTGACTGTCCAGATAAATATTGCCGCCATATCTTTTAAGAATTCGCTCAGTTAGTGTCAGACCCAATCCTGTTCCCTGACCCACGGGCCTGGTTGTATAAAATGGATCAAACACTCTTCGCGCTATTTCTGGAGGTAATCCCGCACCATTGTCTTTCACACAAATGACAATCTGTGAATTTTTTTCATTATATTGGGAGGTAATACAGATTTCGCCATTGTCATTTTTCAATAAAGCATCTCGGGCATTTTTGATCACATTCATCAAGCACAAATGGATTTCTGTGCCGGCACATGTTATTTCTGGCAGGTCAGCAAATAGGGTTGAAAATTTGGGGCCTTTTGAATCACTGGTTGGAAACAGATCAATGATTTTTTCAATGCTTTTGTTGATATTGAGGGGTGAAATCTCACTTTTATTCACATTGGACAGGTATCGCAAGGTGTCTATTAATTGACTGATACGATTAATCCCCTTATTGATTCGTACAAAGAGTCTTTCAATTCTGTCCGAAGATTTCTGATTTTGACACTCTTTTGTGCCAGCAAAAGAATGCACCCATTTTTTGAGGGAATCAACTGATGACTTGACAAATCCCAGCGGATTGTTAATTTCATGCGCCATTCCTGCTGCCAATGTGTTAATACTGGCAATACGATCCATTTCAATCAGCTCAAGATCTTTTTGACGTAATTGGGTTGTTTTTGTTTCAACTTTTTCTTCCAGTTGTTTCTGGAATGCGATCAATTTGGCGTTGGTTTTTTTATGTTCCTGTACTTCCTTTTGTAATCTCTGCACAAAAGCCTTTTCTTTATCATAAAAGTCTTTGAGCCGGAGCATGGTATTTATTTTTGAAAAAAACATATCAAATGAAAATGGTTTATTCATAATATCATCCGCACCACACGCCTGGGCTTTTGCAATGATTTCATTTTTGGCATAAGCAGAACAAATGATAATGGGTACAAAATTATTACCTGCAAGCGCCTTGATTTTAAATGTCGCTTCAAATCCATTCATTACTGGCATGTGAAGATCCATCAAGACAACATCTACTGAATTATTCTGGAATACCGCCACTGCTTCTTTGCCATTCTTTGCCACATAGGATTGTCCGCCATTGATTTCAATTATTTTCGTCATTAATAAGATATTTTGTCTCACATCATCCACAAGAAGCACACGCACATTTTTTTTAATAAATTGTTTTGACCATATAACAGGATCAATCAACTTATCCATTTTGTCGTCATTCAGGAGATGACGATGTATTTCTTCATTTTCTAACATACACACCGGCCATTAAGTTTTCTGCTTACATACGCCAATAACAAATAATAATAAGGAATACTCGAAAAATAAGTTCCCCATTTACTTATGTGCCAGCCCGATGTAGGGGCGAACCTTATGTTCGCCCGCCGGACAAAAATCGTTTGTGAACCTATGTCCGAGGCAATTGTTTTAATTCATTTTCGGACATAGGTTTGATACCGGTTTTTGTTCGAGGGCGAACACAAGGTTCGCCCCTACATTGGTTTCGGACATTGGTGGATTTCGGTTTTTGCTCAAGGCAACATTTTCCCCTGGCTTTTACATACGTCCGATGCGACCTAAAATAATCAAATACTCTAAACCTTGGATTCCTCACAAATCGCCAGCCCGCAAAATTGATTATTTTCATCAAAAATAATCTGGGTTTTGAATTTGTGAATCGACCCATCACCGGTCTTATAACTGTGTATCGTGTTTGCCTTACCGGTCTGATTGTGGATGTATTGAGATTCGAAATCAGTTTTACTGATATCTGCCAGCAAAAATTCCATAAGATCTTTGTTTTGTAATTCTGTTGCAGATTCATATTTCAGCAAAGAAAGCATTGACTGATTGACAAACTCAATTTCCAGATTGGAAGCAACAACACAATACGAACTGCTTAACCCATTCATAAATTTCATAAATAAATCACATCGGGTCTGTGCATTGTTGAGTGATGATTTTAAGCCCTTGCCATCTTTCATCATGCGGCTGAACAATTGATCAACCGAATATGTGGATAACAATTGCTTTACCGCATCTTTTAATTCCTCACTTTCCCAGGGCTTGCTGAAATATTTATCAATACTGCCCAGGTTGATGGCCTCAATTGCTGCATCCAGGTCAGAATATCCGGTTAACAGGATTTTTTTGCAAATGGGCTTTTTTTCATTTATCATCCCTAATAATTTGCTTCCTTCCATTTCTGGCATACGTTGATCAGATATGACCAGAGCAATATCATTTTTATCAAATAATCGAAGGGCTTCTGAAGCCTGCGTGGTGACAAGAACGTGATAGTCATCCATGAAAGTATCATATAAACTATCGAGTATGTCCTGTTCATCATCAACGCATAATATGGTTCTTTTTTCTGTTTCAGTCATTTTTTTCTCCTGTATGATTTTTGTTATGCTTATTCCTGAATCGGAAACGTCAGCGTAACTGTTGTCCCTTTATTTTTTTCACTGTTAATGGTGATTTGCCCATCATGTTTTTTCATATATGTGTCCGCCATGGTCAGCCCCACACCCGAACCTTTACCAATGGGCTTTTGCGTATAAAATGGATCAAATGCCTGCCGGAGTTCATCATCAGTCATACCGATGCCATTATCCATAACATTGACAATTAGTCTTTGTGGCGGCGCACAAAAGCGAGAATGAATTTCAATCTGTCCATAGTTGAACCCTGGATCTAACGTCTGCTTTACTTTGATCGCATCCAGTGCGTTTTTTAGTATATTGTAAATACAAATATTGATTTCCTGGCGGGAACAGATGATTTCAGGTATGTCTGCGAGATACGTCTTGATGGAAATATTTTTACTATCCATCTGTGTCTTGATCAAGCGAATCGTATCCTTGATCGTTATATTCAGATCAAGGGGGCCTTTTTTTTCCATATCAACATTGGATAAACGTTTGAGAAATCCGATCATATCAATGATTCGTTGGATACCTCGAAACACACGCTTTAGTATTCTATCTGATAATTGACGTTCTTTTTCAATCATGCGGTTATCTATTCTGTTGTTCTGGACAAGATCGTACACGCGATTGATATGTTTGAGATGTGTCAATAAAGACGATTTGACAAATCCCAGGGGATTGTTAATCTCATGGGCCATGCCTGAGGCGAGCGTATAAAGGCTGACTTCACGATCCTTTTCTATCAATTTCAAATCTTTCTGTCGTAACTGGCTTGTCTGTTGGAATACTTCCTGCTCAAGCTTTTTACCATAATCATCCAGCATTTGATTTACAGTGGTTAACAGTTGATTTTTTTCTTCAAGATCAATTTTTGTTTGATTCAGTGCCTTACTTAATTTCAATGATCTCTGGTTTTCTTGATATAAACGCATTCGAAGTTCATGTTCCCTGTCATAGAACGTTTTTATCCGAATCAAACTGTTAATTTTAGAAATCAATACTTCAAAATTAACAGGTTTAACCAGATAATCATCTGCCCCACATTCAAGTGCCTGTTGAAGGATTTTATCATTATCAAAGGCATTGATCGTAATGATGGGAATAAAAACTTGCTGTAATTTTTCTCTGATTATCGTTATTGCTTCAAACCCATTCATTACCGGCATGTTGATATCCATCAAAATGATGTCTAGCGCGTTTTTCTCAAAAATATCAACTGCTTCCTGTCCATTTTCAGCTTCGAAAATTGTGGCACCATTGCCTTCCAGGATATCTTTGAGGATCATTCGTAAAATGTATTCATCATCAACAATCAGGATTTGTAAATTGTTATAGAGGAGTTTGACCCGATTCGATTTTTCTTGATCATGTTTTTGAGGTAATTGTGAAGACATATTATATAATTCCTAGTTCGCTTAGGAAAACTCGAAAAATAAGTTCCCCATTTACTTATGTGCCAGCCCGATGTAGGGGCGAACCTTATGTTCGCCCATCGTACATAGGAACGAAAGCGTTATTCGTTCGAGGGCGAACACAAGGTTCGTCCCTACATCGGGCTGGCACATAAGTAAATGGGGAACTTATTTTTCGAGTTTTCTTAGGGATGTTCTGAAAATAACTTCCCTAATATTGGTATTGCTCGTTTTGAGGTAAATGTACTGTAGAGACGTAGCATGCTAAGTCTCTACTCGACCTTATTTTTTTTGTACGATCATGAAAAATGAGCATGTTATTTTCCGAGCATTCCTTAGTTCGATTAAGTAAGGAAAACTCGAAAAACTAGTTCCCCATTTACTTATGTGCCAGCCCGATGTAGGGGCGAACCTTATGTTCGCCCTCGAACGAATAACGCTTTCGTTCCTATGTACGATGGGCGAACACAAGGTTCGCCCCTACACGTTCTTCGCACATAAGTAAATGAGGAATTTATTTTTTGAGCATTCCTGGGAACGAGTTTTCATGCGAGTTCGCCTTAACCTGATGGCTATGGGTCGAACCTTATGTTCGCCCGCCGGACAAAAAATCGGTTTCAAACCTATGTTCGAAAATGAATTTGAAACGATTGCCTCGGACATAGGTTCACAAACGATTGTTGTTCGCAGGGCGAACACAAGGTTCGCCCCTACATTGGTTTCGGACATTGGCTGGATTTCGATCACTACGATCTATCCGAAACTTATGATCGCTTAGGAATGCTCGAAAAATAAATTCCTCATTTACTTATGTGCCAAGAACGTGTAGGGGCGAACCTTGTGTTCGCCCATCGTACATAGGAACGAAAGCGTTATTCGTTCGAGGGCGAACATAAGGTTCGCCCCTACATCGGGCTGGCACATAAGTAAATGGGGAACTTATTTTTCAAGCATTCCTTACTTAACGCTCTTTCCAGACAATGATGAAATGGTAGCACTTTAAAAATATAGTAGTTTCTGCATAAAAGATCAATCCACTTGATTATTGTGGATGGCGAAACGTCAATATTTTGTAATGGGATATAAAAATGTTATGTTTATAAAGATGCCCAATTCTGGCAACCTTTCACCTTAAAAGGTATCAAAAACAATCCCACAAAGCTGTCTACCTGTGTCAGTCTCCTTGCACACCACTGTTGAAGGCAGGCTATGCATGGTGCCATCACTGGCTTTTACTGACAATCGGTTCAATTCTTTACCATTTTTCACATACTGCGCGATAAAATCTGATGGTTGAATATCTGTGAGAAATAACTCCAAAAAGTTCTTTCCAGTCATTTCCTGAGGTGAATCATACTTAAACACCTCGGCACCTTTATTGTTCATGTATTCTATGAGGCCAGATTCATCCAGAATGCACAGCGCAGTGGAATAATTATCCAGAAAATCCTGAAATCCCCGCGATCGGCTTTCCTCTGCTTTGATGGTGGCTTTCATATCCTTGCCCTGTTTTAAGACCCGATCAAAAAATTCATCCATTTTGTAAATGGAAAGGAGGTTTTCAATGGCATCAATCAGTTCATCCGGATCCCAGGGTTTGTTAAAATATTTGTCAACACTGCCCAGATTAATGGCATCAATTGCTGCATTGATATCCGAATAACCAGTAAGCAATATTTTTTTACAAATGGGCTTTTTTTCATGCACCTTTGCCAGAAACTCACTGCCAGTCATTTTCGGCATCCGCTGATCTGAGATAACCAGGGCAATGTCATTTGTATCAAAGTATGTAAGGCCTTCAATGGGGTTTGTGGTTGTAAGTACATGATATGCTTCCATTAACTCATCAAACAGGCTATCGATAATATCCTGTTCATCATCTACACATAAAATCGTTCGTTTTTGATCTTTTGACATGGAAATCATCTCCTTAAGCTTTTTTTACACCCTTTGTGATCGGAAGAACAATGGTAAATGTCGTGCCTTTACCCTCTGTGCTTTCAACAGAAATTGTTCCGCCATGCGCCTGGATTATTTTTGTGCTGATTGATAATCCCAGGCCAGAGCCGAGTGATCCGGGTTTTGTGGTGTAAAAAGGTTGAAAAATTTGTTTCTGAATAGATTCCGGCATACCGCATCCGGTATCTTCAAATGATATTTCTATCTGGTCATCCATACATCGGGTACGCACAGTTATTTGGCCATCCCCTTCAATGGCATGACATGCATTGATCAACAAATTGACAAATACCTGATTGAGCTTGGTAATATTACATTCAACATCAGGTAAATAGTCCAAATCTTTTTCCAGGGTGATGCGGTCTTTGTATTCATGAATAATGATATTGATTGACGATTCAATGGCAGCATTGATATCAGCCAATTCAAAGCTTTCGGCATCCTTGCGATAAAATAGTTTTAAATCCAGTAATATTTTTTTGAGACGTTCTGTACCTTCAGCAGTACGTTCGATCATTGTGGGAATGCGTTGTTTTAAATAGTTGAAATTGATCTCCTTTTTATAGGCATTGATTTCGCTTAACACATCATCCGGCAGATTCATTTGATCAAGGTGATCGAAAAATCCCAATAATTTTGCAATAAACTTTTTCAGATTGTTCAGATTGCTGTGAATAAATGTGGTGGGGTTTTTCAGCTCATGAGAAATGCCGGCCATCATTTGTCCGAGGGTACTCATTTTTTCGTTGTGAACAAATTGTTCTTCCATCCGAATACGCTCATCAAGGATTTTGGTTAAATAACAGTTTACTTCTTCAAACGCCATGAGAAAAAGATGTATATCATCAATGGGTTTGACCAAGTATTTATTAAACAGGCCCTTAATGAAGTGATGATTGACTGTATTGGAATCCAGAATAGTGTCCACCAGAAGCACCTTCACCAGTTCCTTTTGATCGTCTTTCAGTTGTTGAAAAAATGCAATACCGGCATCTTCATGCCTTGTATTGTAAATAATCATGGTCACTGGTGTGGAACTTAAAAAGGAAAGCGCTTCAGCATCAGTTTTACAGGTGATTGCACTACAGCTCGTGGTAGTGAGGAAGTAATTGTAGATTGTCTGGCGGTATTCATCCAGAGGATCTACCAATAATATTATGTATTTGTAGTTACAAAAGTTCATTTATTCTCCTTTGGAATACTTAGGAATGCTCGAAAAATAAATTCTTCATTTACTTATGTGCCAAGAACGTGTAAGGGCGAACCTTATGTTCGCCCATCGTACATAGGAACGAAAGCGTTATTAGTTCGAGGGCGAACATAAGGTTCGCCCCTACACGTTCTTGGCACATAAGTAAATGAGGAATTTATTTTTCGAGCATTCCTTACACTCAAATTACTTAAAGATAATAACGAATAATAACAAACAAATAATCACAAACAAGCCCAAAAGAATGCCATTTCGGAGCAATCGCGCCTTTTTATAATATCGGGTGACAGCGGCCTCATCCATGAAGCTTTTCAATGCCTTTTTAACATGCGAATGTTTAATGAGGCGCGATTGCTCACTATAGGCCACCATCAGACTGCGATCGCAAATAATATTGATCAGGCGGGGCAAGCCATTACTGTATTGAAAAATTCTCCGATAAATTTTTTCAGAAAACCAGGGCTGTGTACTTCCTGAACCGCCCGCCACACGAATACGATGTTGAATATATGCAATGGTATCAGTCAGGGAAAGGGGCCTGAGCCGATACCGGATGGTAATTCTTTGATATATTTTCAATAATTCCGGTCGTCTGAGATTTTCAGATAATTCTAGCTGGCCCACCAGAATCACTTTGACAAGTTTTTGTTTTTCGGTTTCGATATTTGAAATCAGACAAAGCTGCTCTAATGTTTCGTCACTGAGATTTTGGGCTTCATCAATGATAATTACCGATACAACGTTCTGTTCATACAATGGGATCAGATGCTTTTGAAGTGATCGGAGGGTCAGTTCATTGGCCTGTTTCTCTACTTGAAGGCCAAAATCTCTGGCAACAGTATCAACCAGTTCCTGGGGTGAAATTTTTGGATCAACAATCATGGCCACCTGAACTTCCTCACCAATCTGCATGAGAAGCGATCGCACAGTGATTGTTTTGCCCATGCCGGGCGCACCAGTAATTTCAACAAAACCTTCTTCAGTGCTGATACTGTAAAGCAGATGACGCATCACTTCTTTATGCACAGCACTGGGAAAAAAATACTCGGGATCCGGGCTGAGCTGAAAGGGTTTATCGTTTAATTCATAGAAGGCTTTATATGACATTGTTCAATTCCATATATCATCAAAAAAATGTTTAAGTCTTTCAGTCAGTTTTTGAAACCAGCTTCGTTCACCCTCTTGAAAGAATGGGGGAAGCGGCTGCAATAATGGTTTGTCTACCTGTTTGGGTTGCGTGACTTCGGGTTGTTCGGGAACTTCTGGTTCCAAATCAATTTTATGAATACTGTTAAACATTTGAATGGCATCATTGAGCAATACTTCAGGCTCAAGCGGTTCTAGATAGCAATCGTTTTTGCTGATGCCATGACGTTCCAGATCATTAATTTTAGAGGATTCAATAAGCTTGACAATGCGCAAATTGTGTTGATTCTGTGTCAGGGTCTTGATAAACAATAATGCTTTTGTGAAATTATCAACAGTGTCTACAATCAGTAATGAAGGTTTTTGACGAACAATGGCCGCTTCAGTTTCATAAATCTTATTGTACCAACTGGATTCCATGCCATGAAAAATAAAGGATTTATGAATAATGTTTCCCCGAATCGCGCAAGGAGAAAAGGTTAAGACCTTATGCTGCATGCATACCTCCCGGGAAAATTTCACCGCCAGACATGGCCATAATCATGGCACCTTTGGCTGTGGTGTATAAAGGATCCTGTGCAATGCGGATTTCAGAAACCCGCACAGGAAAATTAACACCTGACAGTGCATTGGCAAAGCGGTCTTCAAACCCGATCGGCAGGGCAGTCCCGCCGCTGATCACAACAGGCATGGCCTTTGTAATGCGGGGAATCCGGCTGGTGGTGTCAATCACCTCTATAAAGCTGCCAATGAGAATGGATATAAGATCATCATAGAAAATAGACAATGCTGTTTGAATGCGATCGGTGGCGCGCTGCGTGAGGTCCAGATTTTCCTGTTTGATAATCTTGACTTTTGTGGATGATTCCCCAACCGATTGTGCCACCTGGGTATCAATATAATCTCCGCCTTTTTGAATACTGAACGATACAATAGGCACTGCCATATAAGAAAGGCAAACATTGCACATGCCGCCGCCCATGCTGATTCCGATTCCTGTGTATGCATCATCAGCCAATTCGGCAATGACAGTGGCAAAGCCCTCATTCACCGGAATGGGATGATAGCCCAGGGATTTAAGATACTGGATAATGACTGATTCATGATAGGTCACCGATGCTTTATAATCAAAGGGCATACCGGGAACACCAAAGGCAATGGTTTCGTCAGCATTTTCCGCAGGTGGAATCATTTGTTCAATAATGGCACGTATCACAGTAAAGCCATCTTCTTCATTGGCGCTAATCAGACCTTGCTCAATGGGCCGTCTGATATCTGCATTAAAAATATTGGCAAAATCCTGGGCCGGATAGCCGCAGACAAATATTTTGCGATCCTGCACAAAAAAAGGTATTTTATGGGCCTGTAATGTTTTTTTGGTGACTTCAACTGAAGGAATGGTAAAAAAAGCATTTAAATCAGATTTATACGTCATGCGATTATGACTTGCCCCGGCCATCACAATATGACTGGTGCCAATGTCCAGACCGAGGGGGCCCTGTTGCCTGTTGACATGCTTTGAAACCAGGCTTTCAATGGATTGCGTGTTATTGCTGGATGTATATAGAGATTCTGTTGCAACAGTCTCCCGGATGATCTGACGACGTCGTGAAGAACTGTTTTTAGGGAGTAAATCTGTCAGGCGTTGTTCTTTTGGCGCATGTTTTTTGGTGATCACAGGTTCTTTGTATGTGTCTTCTTCTAATGGTTTCTGATGGTCGAAATTATTGTAGTTATCATAAAAAGTCGCGGAGATGTTATATTGATCTAATATCTGTTTGAGGAGGTTTTTTTTTATCTGATCTTCAGTGACAATAATCACTGGTAAAGAAGTTGTTTCCGATTGTTTTTTAGGGACTTTTGGCTGTTTGTAATCGGGCGGAAAAATCTTGAAAACATGTTTGCATACTTTACAGCGCACCTTCCCCCCTTTTTTGGGGATGCGGTCATCTTTAATGTTGTATACGCTTTTGCATTGGCTGCATGTGAATTTCATTGAATAATCGTCCGATTTTTTTGTTTTTTGGAAGTTCAATTAACTTGAACATTTAAAACAGACTTCATTTCTGGAAATTGTTTCAAAAAATTAAAAACATCCTGTATTTTTTCCTGCATAACGTTCGGTATTGTGTATCCGTCTTTGATCAGTTGATCTGCCGTCTTTGTGTTATTACAGGGAGTCTCAATTGAGGGGGGCTTTCTTTCTCTCTGGAATCGGTTCAGGCATACCCGCTTTTTCCAGAAAAAAATGATCAACATATTTTCTCGTCTCTGACAAAGATTTATTTAAGGAATACTCGAAAAATAAGTTCCCCATTTACTTGTGTGCCAGCCCGATGTAGGGGCGAACCTTGTGTTCGCCCATCGTACATAGGAACGAAAGCGTTATTAGTTCGAGGGCGAACATAAGGTTCGCCCCTACACGTTATTGGCACATAAGTAAATGAGGAATTTATTTTTCGAGCATTCCTAAGACTGTCTTTCTATCCCATACAACATAAGCGATTAACCCAATGGTCGCTGCAATTAATCCA
>Ga0272440_1001273_pt1 | contig 20963 bp, 21 predicted proteins | sample SSMMMBAug17_FD_192440 | JGI IMG/M metagenome (GOLD analysis project Ga0272440, IMG submission 192440) | Marine sediment archaeal communities from Little Sippewissett salt marsh, Falmouth, MA, United States - SSM-MMB-Aug17 | ecosystem: Environmental > Aquatic > Marine > Wetlands > Sediment ...
AAATTTTCGGTATGATTTATCCATTATAAATGTACACGAATATAATATTGATCAAACCCGCGCTGAATTAACATCAAAACTGAAGTTTTGTTTCTATATTTTATCAACGCTTTTCGATAATCACCTTGATCTTTTATTACAACTTCATTAATCTGGATAATAACATCGCCAACATCAGCGCCAATACGCGCCAGGTATGATGACCGATGAATCTTTGAAATCATGACCCCGCTACTGGCAGCAATACGATACTTTTTCTTATGGTTTCGAGAGATTTCTTCAACCTGAATCCCCAACAATGTGGCAGATAATTCTTCAGCCAGATCTTCAGGAAAAACAGATGCTTTCATGTGAATCGTTTGTTTATTGCCATCCCTGAAAACAACAAATGATACGTCTTCATTCGCAGTGATATCATTAAGAAGGGCTTCATAATCAGCACTGGACAAGATTTCCTGTTTGCCGATTTGAAGAATAACATCACCTTCTTTTATTCCTGATTGACTTGCTGGACTTCGACGCATGACCTCAGTCACAATTACACCGCGAGAGCCATACAGGCCCAGATAACTGCGAATCCTTTCATCCATATCTTGAATAGACAGACCAATCCAGGCTTTTTGTACTTCACCAAATTTGATTAAATCCTGTATCACCCTTTTGGCTTTATTAATGGGAATGGCAAAACCAATCCCCTGCGCTTTGGCGTAAATTGCTGTATTAATACCAATTAATTCTCCATTGATATTCAACAAAGGCCCGCCACTGTTGCCTGGATTAATTGATGCATCGGTTTGAATAAAATTTCTAAAAATCCGATCATCAGAACGTATGGTTCGATCCAAAGCACTCACAACACCGCGTGTCACAGTATGTTCAAAGCCAAATGGATTTCCTATGGCAATAACAGTTTCGCCAATCATGATGTCACTGGAATTCCCCATGGAAATATCAGGTAAGCTTTCTTTGGATTTTATTTGCAGTACTGCCAGATCATGATCAGGATCAGCGCCAATCAGATGGGCTTCAAATTCTCTTTCATCTTTTAAAATAACTTTAATTGTACCAGTTCTGAGTAAGACATGTTCATTGGTTAAAATATATCCACGCTTGCCATCAATAATAACGCCTGATCCCAAAGTGGTTCGTTTATATTTTCTGCTTAAACCAGGATCGAAAAAGTCTCTAAAAAAGGAGTCAAACAATGAATGGTTCCCAAATGAAAAAGGATGCCTTGCCTGAACTTCTTCTTCTGCGCTAATATTCACAACCGCCGGACTGACAGTCTCAACAGCTTTTACCACAGCATCACGCCTGAGATTTGTGTCCTGATAACATATGGCCATTGATGGTATCAGAATGATGAGTATACTGATTAGTATTTGTTTTCTTGTCATGATTTATACCTCCAAAAGATTTATGAAGTTGGCTCTGTTAAAGCCTCTATAAAAGTGGAAAAATGGTTGGGAACAATGGAAATATGGCCTTCATCAGGATAATATACAGCTTCACACTCAGGAATAAATGTTTCATAGTATTTGGCAAAAATTATTGGTACAACTGTATCATTTTCCCCATGCCAGACCTTGACCGGTATTTGTATGTTTGCCACATCAAAGTCCCAATGACTGCCATAAATGATCAAGTCTTGCGTAAGACCAACCGACCCAGATCGGAAAGCTTCTTGCGCGGCCTTGACCATAATCATAGTAAAGTCTGTTTCTTTCAATGCTTTTTTATCACACTCAGGCGCATCGCCAGACATCAAGTTGAGAATCGTTTCTGGGAAAAACTGCATCAAAGGCGTAATACTTCCCACAAACAATGATGCTGCCCAGGGTGCATTTTTGGAGATTGTCAATCCCAGACGATTGACAATAGACATGCCATCAATCTCCCAGGGCGTGTGAACTGGACCCAGTCCGCATACTGAGCCGCAATGAACCAATCTTTCTGGTATTTTATATGCGCAAGCCATTAAAAAAGGGCCGCCGCCTGATATACCCAGGGCTGAAAAGCGGTCTATTTGAAGTGCATCTGCCAGTTCCTGAACATCATCCGGCCAATCCAGTAATGTTCTTTGGGGTTTATAATCAGAAAGCCCAATTCCTGGCCGGTCAATTGCAATCAATCGAACATGATGCCTTAATGAAAGTGCATCGCCAGCCAGGGCTTCCAGCCTGGATGATGGAAAGCCATGAAAATAAAAGAGTGGAAAGCCGTCTGGATCACCAAGATCCGAAAAACCCAAACGTCTGCCATCTCGTAAGTATAAGGTTTTGTTTGTTTTTTGGTCGTTCATAATTATCCATATGTCTAATGTTATATTATTTATTGTCTGATGCGGACAATACCTGCCTGATACGTTCAGACAGATCTTTTTTCAAAAAAGGTTTCATCAGAAAACCATTGATATCCAATTCTTTCATTTCATAATCAGATAATTTATTGCCTGAAGAAATCATGACAGGCAAATTCTTTCGTATTGTTCTGAATTTTTTTGTCAATTCCTTACCATCCATATCTGGCATGGCAAGATCTACAATAGCAAGATCGTACTTTTCAGGATTTTTTTCAAATGCATTATACGCTTCAAATGGTTTGTGAAAGGCAGTGACTTTGTATCCAATATGTTCTAACAAGAGTTGAACTGCGTGCAGTAAATCAATTTCATCATCAATCAACAAGATATGTTCGTTTCCTTTTAGGATGGATTTCTGTTCTTGTGATTGATTCTGTTCAATCGCATTAATGGGAAAATAAACATCAAATGCAGTCCCTTTATGAACATTACTATCTACCCGAATAATTCCTTTGTGCTTTTCAACAATTCCCAACGTTACTGCCAATCCCAAACCAGTTCCACGTCCTTTCCCTTTTGTTGTAAAATATGGATCAAAAATTCGTTCAATGTGTGATGGGTCAATGCCTTCACCTGTGTCGCTGACTGTCAATCGGATATAATTGCCAGTTTTTAATGGGCTGTACTGATCATCAGTAATCATCTGACTGGTAAGCGAAACACACAACTTGCCATTTTCTTGCAATTCCATCGCATGAACCGCATTGGTACACAAATTCATGATGACCTGATATATTTGAATGGTATTACCCAAAATACGTTCATTATCAATGTCAATTTTGATTATTAATTCAATTTGAGGCGGCATTGTTGATTTCAACAAATGAATGACATCATTGACAATGGGCACAATGGAGATTGTTGAAAAATTAGCAGTTTGATATTTACTAAAGGTCAATATCTGGTTAACCAGCTCTGATGCTCTTTCGCTGGCCTTTATTATTTTTTCAATATTTTTATAGGCGTTATGTTCACTGGAAATATCAGCCATAATCATTTGGGAGCAGGTATGAATAATAGTTAATATATTATTGAAATCATGAGCAATTCCATCTGCAAGCGTGCCAATAGCTTCAAGTTTTCGGGCTTGTTGAAGTTGATGTTGGGCATTTTTTCTTTGTTGGATTTCAGCTTGAAGATTCATATTAACAATTTCCAGATCCTTTGTTCTTTCTTTGACACGTATTTCCAGTTCCTGTCTAATTTTATTTAATTGATGCTCAGTTAATTTTTTTTCTGCGATTTCTGAGAGTAGCTGTTTGTTCTGGTTGGCCAACTTTTTTTGCATATTTTTAATATCAATTTGCGTTTTCACTCGTAATAGAACTTCCTCTGCCTCGAATGGTTTGGTGATATAATCCACACCACCAACCTCAAAGGCCTTAATTTTATTGATTGGCTCATCCAGTGCACTGATAAATATAACAGGAATATCCTGAGTGGCGTCATTTGCCTTAATTGTTTGACATACTGAATAGCCATCAATTTCAGGCATTCGCACATCCAATAAAATCAGATCAGGCAAGGTCGATTGAATGGATATCAATGCCAGTTTACCACTGATAGCCGGACGAACTTTATACCCATTTTCTGATAAAATATTTTCTAAAAGTCGTAAATTTCCTGGATTGTTATCTACAACCAGAATAATACCCTTATAATTTTTTATGTCAGACATGATTTGTTCCTCAATAAAAATTTGTGATAGACTTATCTGATTTTACACAATGGGTAAAGATTTTTTTTTCAAAAACATACCATTATTTTTTTACTGACATAAGAAATCTTGACAATAAAAGTTGTTTAATGCTAAATAATCTAAGATTTTTTGAAAAATTCGTTCCCCCATTTTAAATGGTCAAACTAATTTCAAAGATATCTTTACACAATAACAGGAGGCAAGGATGGCAATCAACAAAGAGTTATTGGATATTCTGGTATGTCCCAAATGTAAAGGCGAATTACAATTCAACGAAGCACAGAATGTACTGATCTGTGATGCATGTAAACTCAAGTACGAAATAAAGGATGACATTCCAATTATGTTAATTGATGAAGCAAAGCCCATATAATAAATGAGTATTCCTCATCCAACAAAGCCGGCATGTCTTGTTGTGGGCATGTTTATGAAAGATAAATCTCTTTTTGAACAGGTTGTTGACACTTTATCGCAACAATTTGGTCCTATAATGATGGTGAGTCGATGGTTTAATTTTGACTATACATCCTATTATGAAAAAGAGATGGGTGACCCTTTGTATCGACGTATGATTTCATATTTAGACTTGATTGATCCAGTCCGATTGCCTGAAATTAAATTGAAAACAAACCAGATTGAAATTCAGTTCGCCGATAATCATAAACGCAATATTAATATTGATCCTGGCTATATCGTTCCTGAACGATTCGTGCTGGCAACTGGAAAAAATTATTCCCATCGTATTTATTTAGACAAAGGCATATTTGCGGATTTAACCTTAATATTCCAGAATGGACAATTTCAAAAATTGCCCTGGACTTATCCGGATTATGCTGCTGATAATGTAAAACATTTTTTACATAATATTCGTAAACATTATTTATCCATGAGAGTATAACCATGTTTAACAGTATGACCGCCTTTGCACGGGCTGAAAAAAGTACCGATACAATTCAGGTTATTGTAGAAATCCGAAGTTTAAACAGTAAAAACCTGGATTTGATTCTTCGGATGCCGCCTACGTATTATATTTTTGAAGACCAAATCAAAAAAATGATCAAACAGTATCTTCATCGCGGCCGCATAGAAACAATGATATCCATTCATGAAAACATTGAATCTTTGGATCGCTTTGAAGCCAACCTGGATCGTGCCACAGAGTATATTTCTGTACTCAAGCAGGTAATAGATCATTTTAAGTTGCAACATACCATTGGTTTAAGAGATATTATGAAGGCGGGCAATATTATCAAGCCCCTTGAAAAAGAGAACGATTTAGAAGCTGTTGAACCGCTTGTGATGGAATGTCTTCAAAATGCGCTGGCCGATATATGTGTCATGCGGGCCACTGAAGGCAAATCGCTTTGTAATGATATTGACCAGCGTTTGGATGATATTGTCGCGTCATTAAATAAAATTTCTACGTTTGCCAATGAACAGATCAACTATTATTACCAAAAACTCCAGGAGCGAATTGCTACGCTGACTCATAACATGGTTGAAATTGATCCGGTTCGAATTTCCCAGGAGGCTGCAATCCTTGCTGACCGAAGTGATATTTCGGAAGAAATTACTCGTCTTAACAGTCATATTGAGCAATTCAAAACATTTATGACTGAAACGCAACCTGTTGGCAGAAAACTCAATTTTTTGCTTCAAGAAATCGGAAGAGAATTGAATACGATTGGTTCTAAATCAGGCAGCGCTGAAATATCCAGAATTATTGTTAATTTAAAATCTGAGCAGGAAAAAATAAGAGAACAGATTCAAAATATTGAATAACCATAAAGGTTTATCAAATGAATATCAGCACCGAAAAAATTGCAAACCAGGCATTAAATTTAGCGTATTCCCAGGCAAATCCTTTTAGCTTTTGTGCTGGTACACCTGTTAAAAAATAAAACAAAAACTCGAAATATTTTTAAGGAATGAATATATGGAACAAAGCCTTTTAAATCTAGGATTTGGCAATACTGTTGTTTGTGATCGTGTTGTATCCATTCTTTCGCCAAACACAGCGCCTATGAAGCGATTGAAAGATGAAGCGCGTGATGAACGACGCTTAATCGATGCAACCCATGGACGTAAAACACGATCAATGGTTGTCACAGATAGCAATCATTTAATTCTTTCTGCCATTCAACCTGAAACTATTTCTCAACGATATGAAACCAGTCGTGGTAACGAGAACATAATAAAACAATCAGGTGAAAAATGAAAGGAAGACTTTTTATCATATCTGCACCATCAGGTGCAGGAAAATCAACCTTATGTAAAAAATTACGCCAACACTATCCGGATATTCAGTACTCAGTATCTTATACCACCCGACAACCCAGAGCCAATGAGTGCAATAGCATTGATTACAATTTTATTTCCTGCGAGTCGTTTCAAAAAGGAATTCAGAACGATCAATGGGCAGAATGGGCATGTGTTCATGACAATTATTATGGCACATCAAAAGAACTGATTGACTCTTATCTTGCTACAGGAAAAGATGTTCTCCTTGAGATTGATGTTCAGGGCATGAAACAAATTGTTAATAAATTCCCTGATGCCATTACAATTTTTATCACCCCCCCATCAATAGAAGTTTTAAAACAACGATTAACAGAGCGGGGGACAGATTCGTGCGAAGTGATTGAAAAACGCTTAAACAACGCCAAAAAGGAAATGGCATTTGAACATTTATATCAACATCATATTGTTAATGATAATTTAGAAACAGCCAGCCAGAAATTAATTGCATTGTTTTCCAAAGATACGTCATGATGTCTCATAAAGTGTGTACCATTTGTCCTCGAAAATGCCAGTTGACTTCATTATCGAAAAGGGGCTATTGCGGCATTCCACCTGGAATTATTCTCTCTTCGGCACAGGCGCATTTTGGTGAAGAACCTATATTTTCAGAAAAAGGCGTGGGCAATTTTTTTTTCACATCATGTAATCTGTCTTGTGTCTATTGTCAAAATCATCAAATCAGTCAGACCCATAATGGCCAATACATAAGCGAAACAGATTTTATTGATAAAATGTTTGCATTTCAAAAACAAAATCGTGCGTTTATTGGACTGGTTTCACCCAGTCATCAATCCCCCTGGATACGCAAGGCTATTAAAAAAGCCATAAATATGGGGTTTAACACCCCAATCATTTATAACAGTTCGGCATATGATAATATCTCGCAGCTTAAGAAATGGGCGGGTTTGATCAATATATATTTACCTGATCTGCGATATGCAGACAATTGTAATGCAAATCGCTATTCTGATGTTTCGGACTATGTGGAAATTTCACGTGATGCGATTAGCGAAATGTATCGACAGGTCGGCAATCCAAAATTTGATTCCAATGCATGTATTGTTTCAGGATTATGGGTACGTCATCTGATCTTACCCCATGGATTGGCAGGTTCGTGGGAATCATTGTGCTTTCTGGCGTTGGAATTATCACCCAAAATTGGATTATCGCTCATGGCGCAATACAATCCTTTATATAAGGCCAGTCTTTATCCAGAATTATCGCGAACCATTACACAAAAAGAATATAATGATGTTGTTGATATGGCTGATTCACTGGGATTTGAAAATGTTTTATATCAAGATCTAGAAACCTCACCATATAATTATGTACCTGATTTCAATTTATTGAATCCTTTTGTTAAAAACTATTGACAAGTTTTGTTCAATAGGATAAATTACATAATTTTTATAACAAAGCTTTTGTAAATCTTGAAAAGTTTTCCTAAGGAATGCTTGGAAAATAACATGCTCTTTTATCTTGATCGTACAAAATAAAAAGGTCGTGTAGAGACGTAGCATGCTACGTCTCTACAGTACAATTACCTCAAAACGAACAATATCAATAAATGGGGAAGTTATTTTCAGAGATTTCCTAAGCGGTACAACCGCTTGAATATAATTATTTTCAAGATTATCATAAACCAAACAAAAAGGAGAATCAGAAATTGGCAAATCATAAATCAGCATTAAAGCGTTCACGTCAAAATGCTGTCCGGCAAGCCCGAAACAAAACGACCAAAACGCAAGTTAAAAACAACATTAAAAAAGTTATGGCAGCAATTGAAGACAAAACGAAAGATGCAGCCGAAGCTGCTCTAAAAATTGCACAGTCTGTAATAGATAAGGCATCCAAAAAAGGAGTCATTCATAAGAATGCTGCCAGCAGAAAGATTTCTCACCTTGCGCAACGTATCAATCAACTGGCAAGTACTTAAAACAAAGAAACAATTTTAGACAATTAACATAAGGTGGGCAGATGTTCGACCTTATGTTGAAAGTCTGGTGAATTAAAATGGACAATTCAGAAAAATCCAAAAAAGTGACCTATCGCATTGAAAGCGATAGTATGGGTGAAATCAAAGTGCCATCTGACTGCTATTATGGCGCACAAACTGCACGTTCATTAATAAATTTTAAAATCAGCAACGAACGTTTTCCTCGGGTTTTCATTCGAGCCATGGGCATTTTGAAAAAAGCGGCTGCTATGGCCAATGCATCGTTGAATATGTTAGAAAATGAAAAGGCACAATTAATTGAACAGGCAGCAAACGAAGTTATATCTGGCATTCTTGATGCGCATTTTCCACTGGTCGTTTGGCAGACAGGAAGTGGCACGCAAACCAATATGAATACCAATGAAGTTATCGCCAATCGAGCCAATGAAATAGCCGGTCACCCATTGGGAAAAAAATATCCTATTCATCCCAATGATGATGTCAACCGGTCTCAATCATCAAATGATACCTTCCCAACTGCCATGCACATTGCGGCCAGCGAACAACTGGATCGCGAATTAATTCCAGCAATAACGCACCTTCGCAATACATTTTTAAAAAAATCCCAGGAATTCGAACCCATTACAAAAATTGGTCGAACCCATCTCATGGATGCTGTGCCATTGACATTGGGACAGGAGTTTTCAGGTTATGTTCAGCAATTGGACAACAGCCTTGTACGTCTCAAAAGTGCCCTGAGCGGCTTGATGGATTTGGCCCTGGGCGCAACAGCAGTGGGAACAGGCTTGAATACACACCCCCAGTTTGCTGTACGATCTGCCCAATATATTGCTGAAATTACAGACCTGCCTTTTAAAAGCGCACCCAACAAATTTGAGAGCCTGGCTGCGCATGATGCCATTGTTTTTGCAAGCGGTGCATTAAAAACTTTGGCAGGGTCTCTAAATAAAATTGCAAATGATATCAGATGGCTCGGTTCCGGGCCGCGTTCAGGAATTGGTGAATTGTTGTTGCCAGCCAATGAGCCTGGAAGTTCTATTATGCCTGGTAAAGTCAATCCAACGCAATGTGAGGCCATGACAATGGTGTGCGCACAGGTTATGGGGAATGACACGGCAATCAATATTGGCGGGATGTCAGGTAATTTCGAATTAAATGTTTACAAACCCTTGCTAATTTATAATCTTTTAAAATCAATACAATTATTGACTGATGCTTGCAGATCTTTTGATCAAAACTGTGTGCAGGGGATTTTACCCAATAAAACAGTAATAAAGGAACATCTCGAACAATCATTAATGCTGGTTACAGCATTAAATCCGATAATCGGGTATGATAATGCCGCCAAAGTGGCAAAAAAAGCGTATGATGAACATATTACGCTAAAACAAGCAGCCATTGATTTAGGATTTATGACAGCAAAAGAGTTTGATCAGGCGGTTGTTCCTGAAAAAATGACACGTCCCATTAAACAAAAATAACACAATCTGTTATTTTAATCTTATCAAACAATCGCTTTTTCATGCCTGTCTGAAATTATGAAAAATAAATTCATTGATTAACAAAAAAAGAAATGGAGGTTAAGATGAAAAATTCGAGTTTACTATTAACTGTGGCCTTACTATTAGTGTTAAATATCTCTGCTGTTTCAGCATCAGAATGGCAACCTGAGATAAAGAAAAATGGCATTGATGCTTACAGTCGTGTTGTTGAAGGAACATCTATTCTGGAAATTAGAGCGATAGCGGTTGTGGATGCGCGGATGGAAGTGATCGCTGAAGTTTTACGCGATATTCCAGCAAATGTCGAGTGGCGTCCCAAATGTGTGGAATGTCGTTTATTGGAAAATCATAGTCGTAATTCCATGACCACCTATACAAGAATTGACCTGCCCTGGCCAGTTTCAGATCGTGATGTGGTTATCAAAGCCGACACATCCATTAATTTAAATACCGGTCGTGTTGTCGTATCTCTTGGATCAGTGGATCATCACAAAGCGCCGCCGCCAAATGGCAATGTCCGAATCACTGATTTTTTTTCGCAATACTATCTTGAATATATCAATCGAGAACAAACTGGAATCATATTTACCACACGTGTAAATCCTGCGGGAAGTATTCCTACATTTTTAGTGAATATGTTTAACAAACGTTTTGCGTATGAGGAAATGCTTGGTCTACTCCAAATGGTGAAAAAGAAAAAATATATTGAAGCAGGTAAGCGATCTGAGGATAGAAAAACAATAGAAAATCTTTTGCAAAGCAAGGAAAAAGTGCAACGCATTTTCAAAGCACGACTGGATTCATTTATCAAGGATAAAGACTTTGTTAATATGTTGGCCAATGACAAAAAAGTGATTCAGATATTTGGCCAGGGTAGTGGAGAAATCGAAAGACTCATTCTTTATGGTATGGGACTTCGAGAAAGCAAGAAAAAGGCAGTCCAAAAATTGCTAAAAGTACATCTTCAAAATAATTCTAAATATAGCCCCGAACTGATTGAAACTATTTCCAATGATGATTTTTTAGTGACTTCAATTCTAGATGGCCAGAAAAAGTTTAATTCATTTGATGACATGATTCAAAATACTATCAATCGGAAAATTGCATTTCAGAAATAAGGAAATCTCGAAAAATTTTATGCCCATATCATCTTGAATGTACAAAAAGAAGATCGTGTAGAGACGCTGAAAATAACATACCCATTTTTCTTGATCGTCCAAAAAAATAAGGTCGTGTAGAGACGTAGCACGCTACGTCTCTACAGTACAATTACCTCAAAACGAACAATATCAATAATGAGGATGTTATTTTCAGAGCATTCCTAAGTATTTCAAAGCATTTCTAACCAATTAACATAAAAATTTTTGAAGGATTCACATCTGAATGAAAATCAAACCAGCATCAAAAACAAAAACAATAAAGATTATTTGTCCATCCTGTAACAGACGTTTTTATGCAACTTTTTCTTTGGTCCAACCCAATGCCACTGGTATTGGTAAGGTTGTAACCCGATGTTTATATTGCAAAGGATTGAGTTTGGTTCAAGTTCCAAATAAATACATTAATGAAGCCCGATTTAAAAAACAAATTCAACGTATTAGAAAACAATTTAATATTGTTTAAAAAATACCTGTTATCACAGTCGGTGTCACATCTATATTATATGTGTCGCCCTTTCAGGGCTAAGATTTTGATCAATCTTTAACCCAGGGCGTTGCCCTGGGCTGTTATTTAAAGGGGGTACAAAATTGACCATTCATAAAATATTTATCACAACAATTTTACTATTGTTTGTCGCAATACACCTGATGTTATCAGTCAATTTCATTAAAACAATCACTGCTCGTGATGCCACTACTGTAGCCGCTTTGTTTGTGCATGGTGAAATGCAGCGTACCATGTCCCTGATTGTTAACAAAAAATCATATGAGCATGCAATCAGACAGGCAGATGTCTTTTTGGATAAAATTGTGGATCGTTTGATGACACATCCTGATTCTGATGCTTATATCCAGATTCACTGGATTGATACCCAATGGAAATATTTCAAAACACTGATTGACAAATATGACGATACCCCTGAAGAGATCAATCGTCAAAAAATGGACAGCCATTGCGATAGGTACTGGAAAACACTGTCGCAAGTTATGAATAATCAGTCAGTAGGGCAGTCTTTTTCTCAGATGATCGCAACGCATGCGCTGATTGCATTACTATTTATTCCATTGATATTTATATTTATCCGACGATATGTCGCCACCAACAATGATCTTGTAAAAAATTACGATCCACTTACGCATATCTATAATTCACGAATGTTCTATCGTTTGGTTGCACAGGAAATTGCAAAATCGGATCGTTATGATCGCGCGTTAAGCCTGGTTGTTTTTGATGTTGATTTTTTCCGACGAATTAATGATTTTTTTGGTCACAAGGTGGGTGATGATGCCCTGGAACAATTGGCATCTCTGGTGGATCAAAACATACGTAAAAGTGATTTATTTTGCAGGGTAGGCGGTGAAGAGTTTGCAATTATTGCCTCTGAAACAGACCTTCAACAAGCAATCGTTCTTTCTGAAAAAATTAGAAAACTCATTTCAGGTCATACATTTAAGACTGTCGGACGAATTACTGTTAGTTTAGGCGTTGTACAGGCTAAAGATAATGATACGCCCGAAATTATGTATAAACGTGCAAATGAACGTTTACAAATAGCTAAAACAAAAGGACGTAACCGGACAATTGCAAAAGATAATTCTGTATAGGTTTACACCTGTTCAATGACTAAAGGCAAGCCATGAAATCAATCATACTATATATTTTTATCTTGATTTTCTTGAATGTCATTCAGATATGGGCAAACCAAAACTGGATGGAATCTATCGATCATATGATTGAAAATGGTCAATATCAACAAGCAATTAACACTCTCAATAATCTTCAGAACAAATACGAGCCCACCTCAAGGGACTATATTCATATTCAGATATTAAAAGCCAATGCTTTAAAAGCATTGGGCCGACGCAGTCAGGCAAAGGATATTTTACTTCCATACGAAGACAAAATTGGCAACTGGTCCGCAAAGATTGCAGTACGATTTCATAACACATTGGGCGTGCTTTATGCGTATTCATCTGAACTGAAAAAGGCGTCACAATCGTTTGAAAAAGCCCTTTCATTTGCAAAACAATCTGGATATGCCCAATTGTATTGCGAAACACTCAACGAAATCGGTTTATTGTACAGTGCGTATCTGGATGATGCACGTTACTATCAATCGGCTCTTGATGCTTTTAACCTGGCAATTCAATGCGTGAATCAATTGTCTGATTACTGTTTACATGCACAGCTCGTTATCAATCTTGCAAAGCTATATGTTAAAAAAAATTCCAAAAAGGAATGTATCCAATCCCTAAAAGATGCAAAACATTATATTTCTAAATTACCTGATAATTTTCGAAAAGGTTGCTTACTTTTGGAACTTGCCAGCCTTTATGAACTTATGTCAAAAATCAATATAAAGAAACGTTCCATATGGATTCATCGGGCGCACCACACTTACATTGACATTGAAAAATTGAATCAAAACATTAATGATAATCGTTTGGCATCAACACTTTATTATCAGATGGGGTCATTGTACGAAAGCACAAATCAATTAAATGATGCCATTACCCTCTTGCAAAAAAGTCTTTTTTATGCGCAACACAAAAAAGATCCAAATGCTTTGTATCAAATATTCTGGCAAATGGGACGCGTGTACCGAAAAACAGGCAAAATACAAAAAGCGATCAAGTTTTACAAAAAGGCCATCGAAAAACTCGCACCCATTCGTCAGCAAATCTATCAAAGCGACCTGACAAAAAAAAATGTGTTTAATCAAAAAATAAAACCTGTTTATCTTGAGCTATCTGAAATATACTTTGATCTTGCTGCATCAGAAAAAGAAGAGACTCAAAAATATCAAAAATTAATTAAAGAATCCTGGCTTACAATGGATGACGTCAAATCTGCTGAGCTGGAAAATATATTTGACGATCCATGTGTGGCATATCATAATGAAAATAACTTAAATTTGGATAGTAAGTTGGGGGCTGCTGCGGTCATTTATTTTATTCCATTTTCAGAACAACCCGGATTGATTATCCGCTTACCTGATGGTTTCAAACATTTGCGTGTGGATATCAAGACAGATGTTTTTAACGAAAAGATCTATCGGCTTCGTAAAGAAATTCCAAACTGGGGTATTTTTGAAGAGGACGCAGCAGAATTATATGAACTTATTATTTCACCCATATACAACGAACTTAAAAAACAAAAAATTGAAACATTGGTTGTGGCATCAGATGGGGCCATGCGTTTGTTGCCTTTTTCCATTTTTTTTAGTCCTGATGAGAAATTTCTCATTGAAGAATTTGAAATTGTTACAATACCGGCCTTGCATCTGACACGACTTGGTGAAACAAATCGAGAATCACCAAATGGCCTTTTCTGTGGCATCACAAAAGCGCATAAGATTGGAAAGCTTAAATTTGATGCCTTACCTCGCATTTCAAAAGAGCTGGATACCATTACAAAGATTGTTCCGGGTGATATTTTCAAGGATGAAGAATTTACAGAATCAAATTTAAAATCAAAAATTTCAGAAAAGAATTACTCAATTGTTCACCTGGCCACTCATGGCGAATTTGGCAGCATACCTGAAAAAACATTTCTTTTGACCCATAAGGGGCCATTGACAATGAACAGTCTGGAAAAATTGATCAAACAGACCCGATCAAAAGATATTGATTTCCTGGCACTCAGTGCCTGTCAAACAGCAATTGGAGACGAGCGGGCAGCATTTGGACTGGCTGGCGGAGCTGTTAAAGCCGGCGCACGATGTGCGATTGCAACATTATGGTCTGTCGATGATTATTCATCGCAAAAAATAATTTCAGAATTTTATCGCAATGTCTACCAGAAAAAATATTCTAAAGCCAAAGCCATGCAGCAGGCGCAGTTGACTTTAATTGAAAAAGTTCAGTTTTGGCATCCAGCCCTTTGGAGTGCTTTTCTTGTTATTGGCAATTGGTATTGATTTGTGTTAATATTAAAGCTTCTTGAATCTTTATTGGAAAGGAAACCCCACATGATAAAAATATTAATTATCTCTTTGTTAGTATTGGATGCTGGAATAATTCTTTTGTTTGTTATATTCATGAGACGATTTGTACGACATGGTCATGCAGAAACCATTGCAATAGAACAATTGGAGGAGATATTACAACCCACGCTGACTGAAGCCAAATCCATTTCATACAAACTGGAGGTCTTGCTTAAAGAGAAACAACAGCTTCTCATAGCATTGACCGATAAGCTGGATCAAAAAATTTCTCAGGTCAGTGCAATTCTGGAGCAACCTGTTAAAAAGCTGGATCTGCCGCATCAAACAAGACCAGAAAAAATTTTGCCTAATAAGGGAAAAAGTAAAAATTTCAAAGAATTTCAAGATGATGTAATTCGTTTGTCTCGTCAGGGATTGGCAGCAGATCAGATTGCAATCCAACTGAATGTCAGCAAAAATGAGGTAGACCTTGTTTTATCATTAAGAAAAAATATTGAGCAGGTCAGAGATATTACAGCAGAAATGGAAAATAATGATACGTTTGAAACAATGACATTTAAACAACCCATAACTGCTAAAAATTCACCCATAATTAAAGATATTCTTCAAAAAAAAATGTCAAAACCCTCGCGGATTCAACCCCAAAAACCATCAAAGGAAACCCCACGAAAAACTGGCATTACATTTGAATCACGATCCAATTCTGATGCCATCAATGCGGATGAAATTTTAAAATTATCCAGAAGTGGACTTCAGTCTGATGCTATCGCAAAAAAATTGGGTCTGGCACAAGGTGAAGTTAATCTTGTGCTAAACCTGAAAAATAAATTTCAAACGATAGGTCAAAATTATAACAAATTGAATGCATATAAATAGTCGTTGAGGTGTTATGATTCGCAGCCTTCAAGATTTGATTGTGCAGCATCGGGCATCAATCAATACACAAAACAAACTGTCAGACACAGGTTTAACCCTTCGTAAGGGTGATATTGTAAATGGTAAAGTTTTGGATTTTCATCAATCTGGGCGGGCAAAATTGTTGGTGAATGGCAAGCAGCTAACAGCGCAAACATCTGTAATGCTTGCTAAGGGGCAGACTGCACAATTTCGCGTGGAGCAAACCCAACCCCAGTACATTTTTAAAGTTTTTGATTCCTCAAACATGCAGCAAAGCATGTTGCAGTTAATGGGGGGATCAGCCATGCAGGCATCGCCATTTCAGTTGTTTCATGACCTGTTTAAATTGATTAAAAACAATCCAGACAATGCCAATCAAAAACAAATTGTACAAATGATGCATCTTTTCTCGCAGTTGGCTATCAAACCGGGGGATTCGATTACACCATACTATTTAATGGCCTTTCTTCAACGTTCTGGATTGCTGTGGGAAAATAAATTAAAGCAATGGGCAACATCACAAAAAAATATGTCTGCCGAACGTTTTAAAAAACTGATTCAACAGGACTTGAAAGCGCTGACCTTAGATAATTATCATAGCATTCAGGATGATCAAATAGATATCAAACTGGGCCTTGAACAAATGATCGAACAAATTGAACAATGGCAATTATTAAATCATAAAACATTGACAGAACATGGCAAATTATATTTTATGCTGCCATTACAGTTTGATAATATGTTTCATACTGGAGAACTATTGATTGATGTTTCAGATATGCGAAAAGGGGGAAAAGAGTCATCAGCATCCATGTTAAAGACTGTATTGCTTTTAAAAATGTCTCGCATTGGACCAGTAAAAATTGAAGCAACATTATTACAACGTCAATTACGTATTGAATATTGGTTAAGTCGTCAAGAAACCATTGATTTATTTATACAAAATGAATCTATTTTGTCAGAAGCACTGGCTATTCATGGCATTATTGTTCAGTTATCGCAATACCATCTAAAAGATGCGAAGGAACTGAATGAAATGTCATTGCTTCACGATATTTCACGTAAAAGTCAACATTTAAGTACATTTGCTTAGGATCAATTTTGTTATGCATCAAAAACAAAAAGCAGTTGCCTTAAAATACAATAAAGGAATTGATAAAGCCCCGCGTGTCACAGCAAAAGGCAAGGGATACATTGCTCAAAAAATTATTGCACTGGCAAAAGAACATGATATTCCAATCAAGGAAGATCCAGATCTGGTACATGTATTATCAGAACTGGATTTACATCAGGAAATACCGCCAGAACTTTATATGGTAGTTGCAGAATTGCTTGCATTTGTTTATCGCATGAACAAGGAAAATGGAAATAGAGATGCCAATTGAGTCACCAACCATCTATCATCCGAACTCCATGCAATATGATTGTCTTTTATATAATTCAAAGCATTATTCCGAAATCCACCAATTGACACAATAAACAATATTGATTTTTAACACCTTCAATTTTTATCAGTGATTCTGCTTTTTGCACAAATGATTTGGCTTCATCAATCGTAAAAGGTGCGTCTTCATTTCTGTTTTTTACTTCACCAATAAGTGCATAACGATCTTGCTTTGGTCTTGCAAAAACATCAATTTGAAATTGAATGCGCATCAATGACAATTTAATCTTTATATAAATAGCTGATTTTAATACCGGTTTCCTTGTTTCGTTCTACTTTTAAATAGACAACGCGTACCTTGTCGACTCCCTGAAATGGAATACCGCTATGCGTGGATACAATAAACTGTATATTTGGAAATGCCTGTGACAGAAGAATAGGAAATTGTCTTTGCCATTTTGCATGAAGATGGACATCCAGTTCATCAATAATGGCGATGCCCGAAAAATCTTTTGGATCAATGATTTCGGGCTGCATGTCATAAAAGCGGATGATCATATCTCCGATCATGGCAAAAATGCTTTTTGGACCAGATGCGAGTTGATCAAACAATACACCTGCTTTGGGATTATTTACATCATTGTCATTTGTAAAAAAGGTGACTTTGTTATTGATTATTTGAATCTCAGAAATATGTATTTGCTTGATTGCATAGGGAAGCGGTTTGTTATTTGAATCAATATAGGTATTTTCAGATATGGTAATAGATGTTAAAACTTCACTGGTCTTACTCTCTTCTTTTGGTTTTGTAATCAACTGTTCACCAGCAATTGCCGCACTATAAAAAGCCCACTTTATCGCATTTGTATCGATCCCCCGATAAGACATAGCGCGTAAAGAATAGAAAAAAAGTTGTTGTGTATAACATCGATATGCGGTTGCTCGAGATGAAGGATAGCGATTCAGAGCGATTTCTCTGATCTGCTGAATGATTGAATAATATGTTTGCAATGTTTCTGACCATTGCCGATCTTCTAAAGGCGTATAGCTTAATTTTACTCTGACCCCAATTACTCCGTCTCTACAGTACAATTACCTCAAAACGAACAATATCAATAAATGAGGAATTTATTTTCAGAGATTTTCTAAGTTATTTTCTTGAATTTCGTTCTTGATTTCTTTTGACGCATTGCGGCTTAACAAATTTTTTTGCTAACAGAAAAGAAGGGGTTTGTAACGTTTTTTTAAATTATTATTTTGTAAGGCTATGATAAAGTAAAAAACGAATGTGTATTCATTTATGCACGCGATAGTTTTACTATTGCTTTATTCATCTCTATCTGGTTTATGACGCTCTTAATGTGACCCTTTCATCTGATGGCATATTTATGGGTAATGGAGCAGGAGTTAAATAAATTATTCATGGTAACCTTCTTTTCGCTTATACAATGCATTATCCTGACTGATTTATTGTGGTTTCACTCAAACATAGACTTCAATTGAATTTTCTTCGATTTTTTTACAGAAAACCATCTAAATGCATCTATAACCAGTTGGAGTGCTTTTGTCTCTGGTATGAAATCTTTAATAAATATTTCAAATTCAGCTTGAAATATCCAATGTAATCTTGAAAATTCATTCTCTGATGACGATCTTCTATCAAGAAGAGAGAATACAACACATAGAGCTGTCCGCAATTGTTTTCCATCATATTCCTTTTCAATAAACATTTTGATTTGTGAATATAAGAGATTGATTATTTCATTGATCGCTTTTAAACGTTTATTAATAAGATCCTTACGATTCAGTCCACAAACATCTATTGTATACTGTCCTTTTTTAGTTAAATCTCTGACCATTCCATTGGGTAAAAAGGTCATATGCTCTGATGGATGATCCATTTGAGGGTGAATGATTAATGGCATTTCCATCTTATACTGCGCTGAATCAGCACGCCAGTCACCAGAGGGTTCATTGACACGAAGAAATTCATTTTCTATTGGAAACTGATTTGATTTTTTTATATTACATGCGTTACATGAAAAAATTAGATTACTCCATTCACATGACAACCAGTAATAGCCTTTATGAGTCGGAATCATTTTTACTGAAGATAAAGGTCTGTAGTGATCAACATGAAATCCGCCATGTGATAATACTTCACAATATGAACATTTATCTTGAGACAATTTTCTTAACTGATTGACAACGTTCGGGTCACCATAATAATTATTAGATGAACTCTGTTTTTTTTTCTCAATAAGCGATCTTTCTATAAGTTTTTGGCAATTCTCAGATAAAAGCTTTTCAGGCGGATTGTTAAAATCATTTCGTATGTGAATCATTGATGCTCTTCCTCATAAATTAATATTTTTTTGCGTTCAAACGTTCAAATACAGCTAAATTTTAAAAAGGTCCTCAGGGTAATCTTTACCAGATGATTCAAACTCTTCTACTATGCGCTTAATTTTTTTATTCATTTCAAGCTCTTTATAGTGATCTTCTGTATAAACAGCCTGGATGTTGTTTTGTTCAATATGTAAGACATGTTCCATATTGAACAATGGTGATGTCAACAATAAATTGGGTGTCAACTCTTTTACATTTAGATCTATTGGTTCAGCCCATATGCCACGTTTGTAATTGCGACAAATATTAAAAAATCTGGATTGTTCTGGTGCGCCTAAGAATGGAATAGGGCTATGGGTAGATACAATAAATTGGATTTTAGGGAAAAGATTGGATAGGAGTCCTGGAAGTTTGCATTGAAGCGTGGGATGAAGATGCGCTTCCAGCTCATCAATAATAACGATTCCTGAATATTGTGATATATCTGAAATATGAGGCTGATTTCGTCTTAACCGAATTAACATATCACCGACCATTGCAATTATTCCTTTTAAACCTGTTGATAATTTAGAAAATGGGACAGGTTCATAATGCTCCGCTCCTTCAAAACGATTCCTTATATCAGCTTCGTAGTATAAAACACAGTATTGATCAGTATTCTTATCAGGTAAACGTTTTATTTCTATACGTTTTATTTCCGGTAATAGTTTCATAATCATTTCTTTTACTTCATTTAAACGCGCGTTATCTTTTTCTAAAAACCAGATGATCATATCATATTCAATATTTAATAAAAAACCATCTGTGTTAAAAATACTATAAGTAGTTGATGCGTATTTATTATCAGTGTTTTTTAGACGCATGCTTTGAATTTCAATACGAGACGGGCCATAAGCAATCAAATCCTGGTATAAAATATCTTTACCATTAAGTATTACATTGTTTCCGCCAATTTTGGCATCAACATTAATGGTGCAGGGATGTTCCTGCATCAACAGTTTCTTATCACCATCTGTGGGGCCAAACATTCCAATAACAAGTGCCTGTAAAAAGGCTGTTTTGCCATATGCATTATTGCCAGTTAAAAAGATCCACTGCGTATCAGCAGGTATATCAGTTAATTTTGTATCAAATATTTGTTGATAGTTTTTGATTTGAACCTGTTTCACTGCATAAGGCAATGGATTTTCTGTATAATCATCCTGATGTTTTGAGATATGAATATTATCAAAAGACTGATTTTTGGGGATATGTGTGTCTTTCTTTATGTGCACTATTTGTTCACCAGCAATTGCCGCACTATAAAAAGCCCACTTTATCGCATTTGTATCGATCCCTCGATAAGACATCGCACGTAAAGAATAGAAAAAAAGTTGTTGTGTATAACATCGATATGCGGTTGCTC
>Ga0272440_1001274_pt1 | contig 20948 bp, 16 predicted proteins | sample SSMMMBAug17_FD_192440 | JGI IMG/M metagenome (GOLD analysis project Ga0272440, IMG submission 192440) | Marine sediment archaeal communities from Little Sippewissett salt marsh, Falmouth, MA, United States - SSM-MMB-Aug17 | ecosystem: Environmental > Aquatic > Marine > Wetlands > Sediment ...
CAGAGAGTTCGCCCGGAAAATAGTCAATGATTTCGAAGAAATCAAGTTTATACCGATCCTTTATCACAGCCTCTTTTTCTTTGCATTTAACCAAAAAAATGGATTGAATATTTTGATGGTCAAAAGCTCTCCATTGCTCTTCATCTTTCAGAAGGGTGAATTTATGGCCTTCCAATGCGCGAATAACAGCTGAAGTATCAAAACTCTCTGCACGTTCGACAGCAAATTTATACTCCCACAAGATTGTGTATGCTTTGGATGCCCCCCAACATGGGTATCGTCCATATCTTTCCAAAAATCGTTTCACAAATTTTTTTCCATTTTCATATCCATGGGCAAAAGGAACTTTCCAATTGAAATCTGATGTCCCAACGATACTCTCCATTACTTCCGGTCCTGCACCTTCGCACATACTCAGCTCCAAAATGGGTACAACAATATGCATATTCTTCTTCAAACCCAGTTTGGTCGCCACGCTGACAGCTTCTGTCATCTCAGCACCAAAATGGCATAAAACAAGCACATCTGGTTTCAGGATCTGAGCCAATTGCATTTTATTGATAAATGATTGATGGGTAACACCTGGAAATTTAGTATATGAAACCTTATGCACTTCTTTGTTTTCCGCGCCGCTGAATTTTCTGATTGATTCTTCGGCACTTCTTCCCCAACTATAGTCCGCAACAATAAAAAAATATCGATTATGATCCGTAGGAAAGTTTTTTTTCAGGTAAACCCCCAGGGCCTTTCCACCCATCCAGGCGTTGTAACATGCACGAAAGGTGTGACGATGGCAGTGTATCCCTGTGGTTGCATTTGCTGATGTTATTGTGGCCATGAATAATGTTCGTTTGTTCTGACAGATATCACTCACTTTGATCGCAACACTACTTGATGCCCCCCCAAAAATCATTTTCACTTTGTTTTGATCAATCAATTCAAAAACATTTAAAGCTGAAAGGCCTGGTTTTGATTTAGAGTTACGTCTCAGAATTTCAACCTGTCTTCCCAATATTCCACCTGATGCATTAATTTCCTCTAAAGCTATTTGTGCGCCTCGTTCCTGGTCAATTCCAATAAACATATACGGCCCTGTCTGGGGGTAGTTCATACCGATTTTGATGCATTCATCGGCAAAAAGACAACAGGGTAAGAGTAACCATAATATTGTATACATGAAGTTTGATTTCATCGTATTACCTTTTTTTAATGAAATGTGACTGGGTTATTATTTTTTCGATTTGTTTTGATATACTATTCTAGTGGGCGTATGTACAAGTTGGGGGAAGCATCATTTACAAAATTTTTCTTAGCCCCGATAGGGGCTAAGAAATAACTCCTTGATATTTTGAAATGCCCCGGCTGACAAACGAATGTTTTCCCCAACTTGTACATACGCCCTATTCTACTCTGGATCAGGTAGATCAGTAGGAAGGCAAACAGTTATTGTCGTTCCATCTTTTTCATTCGTCTGCATTTGAATGGTTCCATTCATCGTTTCAGCCATCAATCGTGCTGAATAAGTGCCAAGACCGGCTCCATGTTTCTTATCGGTGGAATATTTGTCAAAAAATTTCTCTTTAATTGTTTCTGGCACCATTCCCTGGTTGGTTAACTGAATTTGTGCTTTTTGAGATGTAATATAATTTAAGCGAAACTGAATGACTGTTTCCGAAGGACAGGCTTCAACTGCATTTTTTAAAAGATTTGCAGCCATGGAATAGCAAAGTAGTTCTTCACCCACAACGATGAAGTGTTCTTTTGGAGAGGGCTTTTGATTGTTAATTAGCGTTTGAATGATACATTTTTTTTTAACAATTTGCTCTTTAAGATCTTCAACAATTCTCAAAACTGTATGATGAAAATCAACAGCAGAAGGTGATAACTGATAAGTTCCTTGTTCCATTTTTATTAAATCAAGAGACAGGTTGATCATGTTCAACATTTGATGCCCACAGCTACGCATCATGACCAGAAGCTCTTTATGATCTGGCGGAGTGCGATCATCATCCAGTAAAATTTGTGGTAGAGAAATAATGCCGCTCAATGGAACTTTAAGATCATGACGTGTAATTCGTTCGACATCTTCTCGCAGATTCATATTTTCTTTTAAAATTTCATTTTGTTGTTTCAAATCTTCTCGACTGAGTTTCAACTCAATATGATTGGCCACACGCGCTTTAACGATAGGTGGGCTTAGTGGTTTGGTAAGATAATCTACAGCCCCAAGTTCAAGTCCTTTTGTTTCATCTTCTGTACTTCCTTTTGCTGTGACAAAAATTACCGGAATATCTTTTGTTTCTGGTTCAATTTTTAAGCGCTTGCAAACTTCATAACCATCCATTTCCGGCATCATGATATCCAGAAGGATTAAATCCGGAAGGGGTGGCTTTTCTAATCTTTTGAAAGCCTGGAGGCCATTTTTAGCAGCAACAACACGATACTCTGGTGTTAACAGGTCAACTAAAATATCAATGTTAATTTTCTCATCATCCACAATCAAAATTTTGGGTCTGTCTTTCTTGCCAACCATATCCTATTCCTTAAATGTGCAAACACATGCGTTTTCTATGTATTTTTATATGCTTATCTGTTTTTCATACCTATTAGCAAATATTGTTTTCAACAGCAACTGAAATGTTTTTTAATACATTCCGATGTCCATGAATATTGAATATTAAATATTGATATATTTTGAGCAAATGTTGTCCGCCTTGCGCTTTTTGTAAAAATTGGGCAGTGATGGTGACAACAGTTTAAGCATCACTAATGTTTCTAATATTAACATGCCGTCCTCACCCCATAGCCGTCAGGCTAAGGCATGAAAATCCAGAGACGAATAATAATACATCAGAGTAGCCCTTGACAAGCAATCTAAATGATAGTAATGATAATTTTTTTACTTCAATAAAATTTAGATGGAAATAATCTATGCAACATGAAGATAAAATTATATTAGAAGAACATATCCGACAAAAACTGGATACAGTCAAACAAGACATTGTTACATATGAAAATCTCACACGTCCCATTTCACCTGATAATGCAATTGGAAGGCTGACACGAATGGAAGCCATAAACAGCAAAAGTATCAATGAAGCAGCATTGCGAAAATCAAGGCAATCCCTTTCGCAGTTGCAACGCGCATTGCGAAAGATCAACGATCCTGATTTTGGCTTATGTTCAGAATGCGAAATGCCAATTCCTGTTGCGCGTTTGAAAATAATGCCAGAAACTGATATTTGTGTCAAATGCGCAGAGCAGATTTATGGTTAAATGAAAACTTTCAAAATCAAAAAAACACAAAAAATGTACCATAATCCAAAAATTATTCACCTCATCGCTGCAGCGCGCCCCAATTTTATGAAAATAGCGCCTTTGTATCATTCCCTTAAATGCGAGGCATGGGCGGATCCCAAAATAATACATACTGGCCAGCATTATGACCGAAATATGTCTGATGCCTTTTTTCAAGATCTGGAGCTGCCATCACCAGATATCCACCTTGAAGTTGGAAGCGGATCTCATGCCGAACAGACCGGTCAAGTCATGATTGCTTATGAAAAGCTACTCATAGACCAACCGCCAGATCTGGTCATTGTTGTTGGTGATGTCAACTCAACCCTTGCCGCATCTCTGGCATCCGCCAAACTTGGGATTTGCGTATCACATCTGGAAGCCGGTCTTCGATCTTTTGACCGAAGCATGCCCGAGGAAATCAATCGCATTGTCACTGACCAAATATGTAATTATTTATGGACGCCCTCAACTGATGCGGATGCCAATCTCCTTGCTGAAGGGATTCCCAAAGAGCGGTTTGAATGTGTCGGAAATATCATGATTGATGCCCTTGAGTTGACTCGACCCAAAATAGAAGCATCCGATATGACCAATAAAATGGGGCTAACCAATCAATCGTTTGCTATCACTACGCTGCATCGACCATCAAATGTTGACCGTTTTGATAGTCTGAATAAAATTGTCAACCGGCTCATAGAAATATCAAAACAGCTGCCCATTGTATTCCCAATACACCCACGAACAAAAAAGCAACTGGAAAAATTCAATCTCATGCCATTATTGGAAAAACAACAGGATATTATGCTGAATGCTCCTTTGCCCTATATTTCATTTATGAATCTCGTTTTTAATGCTGACATGATAATTACCGACTCCGGTGGAATTCAGGAAGAAACAACCTATTTGGGAATCCCCTGTCTGACCCTGCGACCCAATACTGAGCGCCCCATAACGATTGAACAGGGAACCAATCAACTCTGCACAATCGATAATATTGAAGTCGCCATAGCACAGGCAATGACTATAAAACGACAAACAGCCCAAAAACCCGATTTATGGGATGGTAAAACTGCCCATCGTGTGGTGCAGTCCATTGATCAAATACTTGCATAAGAGAAAATCATTTTTTTACCAACAAAAAGGAGGAATAATGTTAAAAGAAAATGTATCCGATGCATTGAATGCGCAAATCAATGCAGAAATGTTTTCAGCCTATTTGTATATGTCTATGTCCGCATATTTTAAGTCAGTTAATCTGGATGGTTTTTCATCATGGATGGAAGCTCAGGCACAGGAAGAAATGATGCATGCTAAAAAGTTTTATGATTTTATCAATCAGCGCGGTGGACGTGTTGTTTTTAAACAGATTGAAACGCCTCAAAGTGAATGGAATTCTTGTCTTCATGCATTTGAAGAAGCACTGACGCACGAACAAAAAATCACCGGATTAATCAACCAGTTGGTCGATATTGCACATGAAGCGCGTGATCATGCCACAAGCATATTTCTTCAATGGTTTGTTTCCGAACAGGTTGAAGAAGAAGAAAGTGTTGGTGGTGTTGTTGAGCGCTTAAAATTGGTTGAAGAATCAAAAGGTGGGTTATTTATGATTGATCAGGAATTATCAAAAAGACCCATGCCTTTTGTCGCAACGACACCGGAAGCAGCTTAATTAATAAATGCCAGGTTGTCTTTGCACCTGTAAAGTCACTGCGCATTGACTAGCAACTCGTTCCCACACTCCAGCGTGGGAACGAGAGGGCGTGCGTCTGCCTGACGCCTATGATTAGCAAGGAGTAACTTATGAAAACGAAAACGTTTTTTTTCTTATTTTTCATCTGTCTGTTTATAGCAAACATTGCTTATTCAGAAAATCGATATGTCACTGAACGCATGCGAATCACTTTACGAACAGGGCCAGATGTTTCATATAAAGTCATTGGTCTGATCGGTTCGGGGGAGACTGTTGATGTGCTTGAAAGTACCGATGAATGGTCACGTGTCGTATCAAACGATGATAAAAGAGGGTGGGTGATGACAAGATTTTTAACAACTGATGTTCCTACACAGGACTTATTGGATAGTTTAAAAAGAGATCATGAGCGGTTGAAAGAACAATCCAAAAAATATGCAGATGAAAATCAGGTGCTAAAAAATGAAAACAAGGATATTAAACAGGAATTAAGTAAAAAAGTGAATGAAGTAAAGACATTAACCCAAAAATACGACGCATTGAATAGTGGCTGTCAAAAATACAAAACCCTTAAAGTTGAACATGAAAAAATGGTAACAGAAATGGAAGATCGTCAGGCTGAGCTGGTTCAATTAAAACAAGAAAAAGCGATATTGGAATCCAATCAATTATTTTGGGGATTTGGATTGGCTCTGGGAGTTCTTGCTGCGGGATTTATTATAGGAAAGACTTCTCAGAGAAAACGTTCTGGACGACTATTTTAATCGGAAGTTCAATTATGATATATAATGCAGATTTTTTAATCATCGGCACAGGTGTTGCCGGTCTTTCCCTGGCCTTGAAATTAGCTCCGCATGGCACTGTGACGCTGATTACCAAAAAAGGAGCAACTGATACCAATACCAATTTTGCACAAGGGGGGATTGCTTCTGTTTTTGATTCTGTTGATTCATACGAATTACACATTTCAGATACTTTGGCTGCCGGTGATGGCCTTTGTCATCGTGAATCAGTTGAAATGGTTGTTCGTGAAGGGCCAGATCGAATTCGAGAATTGATATCATATGGTGTTCAGTTTAATTCAAGTACTGATGGCAACACGCAAAAACTGGATTTGGGCCGAGAAGGGGGTCATTCTGTCAATCGAATTGTGCATGCTTTAGATATGACCGGTCGTGAGGTTGAAAAAGTATTGTTGAATCAAGTCAAGCAAGCCGAAAATATTCAGTTATATGAAAATTACGTGGCCATTGATCTGATTTCTTATTCAGTAAGAATGAAACGCGGCATGGTGACATCATCACGAGAAGATATTTGCTGTGGCGCTTATGTACTTGATGTTGCCCGAAATGTTGTCCATACATTTCAATCCAAAATTTGTTTTCTGGCAACCGGTGGTGCAGGGAAGGTTTACTTATATACCAGCAACCCGGATGTTGCCACTGGTGATGGCATTGCCATGGGATATCGTGCAGGCGCTAATGTGGCAAATCTTGAATTTGTTCAGTTTCATCCCACTTGTTTGTATCATCCGGATGCCAAAAATTTTCTTATTTCCGAAGCGGTCCGGGGTGAGGGCGGCGTCTTAATTAACGCCAATGGTGAGGCGTTCATGCACAAGTATGATGACAAAAAAGATCTGGCTTGTCGAGATGTTGTTGCCCGTGCAATTGACAATGAATTAAAAAAATCTGGTGATGATTCTGTTTTTCTGGATATCACCAATCAGTCCCCCGAATTTATTCGGAAACGATTTCCAAATATTTTCCAAAAATGCCTTTCTCTAGGGATTGACATGACCAAAATGCCTGTTCCTGTTGTTCCTGCTGCCCATTACATGTGTGGCGGCCTGGTAACCGACTTGAATGGACGAACAAATATAAAACGATTGTACGCAATTGGAGAAACCGCTTGTACAGGTCTTCATGGTGCTAATCGGCTGGCCAGTAATTCTCTGCTTGAAGCCCTGGTATATGCAGACAAAGCGGTTTTCGATGCGATCAGCGATTTAAATAAAAATAATCCACAGGAATCATTGGATATTCCACCTTGGGATGAAAAAGGAACCACTGATAGTGATGATGCCATTGTCGTATCTCACAATTGGGATGAAATTCGCCGACTCATGTGGAATTATGTTGGTATTGTTCGTTCAGACAAACGCCTTCAACGGGCCAAACGACGAATAAAAAACATTCAAAATGAGATTCATGAATATTATTGGGACTTTAAAGTAACATCAGATTTATTGGAATTACGAAACATTGCAATGGTTGCACGACTGGTTATTGAATCTGCGATGCTTCGCAAAGAAAGCAGGGGCCTGCATTACAATATTTTATATCCATCGCATAATGATATGACCTGGAAAAAGGACACAGTGTTAAAAAAAAATAAAAAAATTATGTTGTAAAATATTTCATTTTTAAGTAGGATTTACACTCAAGCAATATGAATCAGCAAGTGTTTCAATCGATATCTTTTTAATGTAGAAGTTACGATCAAGCGGACGTATTCCAAATTCCAAATAAAACTGTCCGGATTTAATGAAACCACTTGCAATACAATAAAACGAAAGGAACGAAAAATGCTTCTAAAAGGAAAATTAATAGCAGAATCACCCATTTACAGGGGAAATGCGAGAAAAACTTTGTTTACTAGAGATGGTGATGGTACACAGCGGCTGGTCTCTCTTTCTGGAGAGATATCCGGGACCGCTCAAGCATTGATGGATGCTTTTATTGGTAAGTCCAGAAACGGAAAAAACATTGGATTGATCAATGCCTTATGGTTACGACTGTATGATTCTCCCATGCCTGATACATTGATTCGTCGGGTTGATTGTAAATTGTCTAAAGATTCGTATCCTGACAATAACTTTTTTGATATGCGCATGGGGATTCGACTCAATGAGGATCGCGGTGCTGCTGAAGCCAATGCCAATTATAAAATGGAAACAGTTTTCAAAAATTCCATATTTGATTTTAATATGGACATTAACGACAGTCTCCTGCGTAAAGGTGATTTGCTCGCGCAATTATATTATGTGTTAGAGGAAATTCAAGGTGGACGATTCTGGTTTGGTGCAGGAAAAACCAAAGGTTTGGGACGATGTTTACTTCAGCTGGAAAAGAAACTGCCAAAGCCATTAAAAACTCCCAAAATTCCCTCTCAAGCCAACCACTTGACTATTGGAATTGATATCAGTGCTTCCAACCCCTTACTGGTGGGATGGAACTGGGGAAAAATTGATCCCAATGTTCCGGCATTTGCTGCTATTGAGGGAAAAATTCTTTTGGAAGGTTTAAAAGGGATTCCAGACCCAATTATTAAACGCCTCAATATGAGTATCGGTGGACCGATTTCCAGTCCAGAAGATTGGAAAGAAAAATTCAAGCAGTTTTTGCCCAAAGCGATTTTGGCATGGCTTTCTGACCAAGGTGGAAATGAAAAGTCAGTGTGGATTTTTCCAACATCCGGCATGGCAAAGCTGGGAAAAGGAAAGTATCCACTTCAAAAAAAATTATTGAATAAAGTTAAACAGTTGGGTGATCAACAATTTAATACAAAAGATGCTGCCATTGAGGCATTCAATGCTGCCCTTGGCAAAGAAGCCAAAAAAGCAAAGCGTGCGCTCGATATTTTGGAATCATCAAAATCAGTTAGTGAAGGCTTGGATAAAAGCACATGGCAAGTACTGGCTGATCCTCTGGGATGGCCAGAATCCGCATATGATGAAATTTCGGCTTTAATGTCCGATGAAGATGAATTAATAAAAAGAATTGAAAAACTCCTTGCCCCATCTTACACGCAACTCATGCAGCAGGTTGATCGTCAAGTTAAACTGATTCAAAGCGATGCCTGGATTGATATGGAAATCTCTATTCGAGAAGAACATATTATGATCAAACAAATGGTCGGTGATGGCAAAATTTCGGAATGGGATTGGGGTGACTCCAATTCACCGCCCAAGGGAATCAAGTCTGCCACATGGAAAGAGTTCATGAGCAGCCATTCCAGAGTGCGATACAAACACATGCAAAATCGAACCAATCTGACCAAAAGTATTCAAAACGATCAAAATGTCATCGCGTTTTTGAGAGATTATCGCAATCGAACCCGCCAAGAGCTTTCTCAGGACAAACTGACTGATTTTCGATCCGGCGGACCGGGTGGACGATTTATCTCTAAACAATATGGAAAACCTTATGATACAGTTTTCATGCGCATGCTGACATGGAAGCAATCTGCCAAAAAGGAAGGTTGGGAGATTTATATTCCTGGTAGTACCATTAAAGGTGCGTTTCGCAAAAGAGCCTCGCAAGTACTGAAAACACTTTGGGGAGAAAGTTCCCCAAAAACGCGATATGTTCTGGATCGAATGTTTGGTGTTCAAGGCAAGCGCGGTCATTTACTTTTTTCTGATGCCTATCTCAAAGACCCAGAATCTCCGGATCGGGTGTGGTGTTCAATGGATGGTGTTCGGATGGATCCTTCTACCGGCAAACCTATTGAAGAAGCCAAATGTGATTATCTTTTTGCCTATGGCAATCAATTATTTTTTGATATGCGTATTGATATCATTGACATTATAGAAAAAGACGAAGAAGTCTTGTCTGTTCTGACCTTTCTGTTGCGAGATTTCCAGGATGGTGAAATCCCACTGGGCGGTGAAAAGACAAATGGGTTTGGATGGGCCAATTCAAATGTCAATAAACTTCAGTGGCAAACAGCGCAGTCATCAAAGGTTGTCAATAAATGGCTCAATCTGTTATTACCCAAAGATTTAACATCCGATGGCCCCTGGCAGAAAGCCACAATCACCCAGGATAATGTTGCTGGCGCATTAACTCCTTTGGTGCCCTTACGTGCAGATGTCAAAGCCAACACACCGCCCATGGCCAAAGAAGGCTTTATCTCTCATCGATCTTTTGGCGGTCATTGTGGCATATTAACATTGGAAGCCAAAACCCTAACACCTTTGACAATTAAAGAAAGTGGTGAAGCCACATTTACCAGTCATATTGATGATAATCCGGTTTATGGATGGGATCATTTCAGCATGTCGCCGCCAAGTAAAGCAGATCGTGATGACAACAAGAATTACGCAATTCCCAGTAAAACGCTCAAAGGGATGATTCGTCATATTTATAGCATTGCCAGTGATTCCAGTAATACCAGTCCTAACCTGGGTTCACTTAATGATACAGATAGCCTTTTTGGATGGGTGGGACATGGTCCCAATCAAGCCATTATGGGACGTCTTTCTGTTGATTTTGCTTATTTTGAGGATCCATCATTGGCGTGGTTCAAAGTTCCATATCCCTATGGAAAATGGATTTTTGATGAAAAATGGAAAGATACAAAATCTAAAGAAGCGATCAAACCTTTTAAAATCAAGAATTGGCGTGTATTTAAACATACACCTGTCGCGCCTTGTGTTGTTCAATCAGATGAATTTAATGCAGATACATTTCAGGCCTCATATAATCGCGGTATCCTCCCTGAAAACACGGCTCGTTTCAATATTCGTTTCTGGAATCTGGAAACTGAGGAATTACAACGTCTGATATGGTGTCTGGTACTTGAAAAAGGTCTGGCGCATAAATGTGGAAATGGACGATATCTTGGAATGGGCAGTTTACAGCTATCAATCCTGCCAGAAAGTTATACCATTAACTGGGAACAGCGTTACCAAAGTGATCAATGGAAAGACCCCATTGATATTTCAAAATGGTTGAAAAAAGATTGTATTAAAAACTACAATGCACTAAAGGATGCTCTTGATGCAACATGCATTTGATTGGATTCGCATCAGCAGAACCGGCTCTGAATTGGTTTCAACATTGGACCTATTAACTGATGAGCCAGACCTCCCCGAAATTATGGTCAAGGAAGACTGTCTGGGCGAACCCCAGACAGCCTTTCATGGTTTCTGCTTACGATGCCGATTTTATACTCGTAATGAAGATTCAGATTATTGTTATTTTTGCAATCATGTCATGGTGCGCGATGATTCAACACGACCATTCGCGCGCCATGCTGTGGTCCTCTGGTGCTTTGTGAATAAAACACCAAAAAAATTGCCAATAGTCCCCTTTGATTTCTTTTACAACATCGTTGACACCAACCGGATGATTTGTTCGGTCAATCGATGGCATCTAAAAGAGTTTTTGCAAGAATTGACTCTTTTTCAAGGTCCTGAATGGCTGGGAGTGATTCAGATTTTTCCAGTGTTTAGGGGCGGGGAAACCACCACCATGTCAGATATCCTTTGCAGTGCCATCTTTGATGAAAAAAATATGCTGCAAGATCGACTGTATATTAAATTTTACGCATCTCCCTATCAATTTGTTCATCGAAAAGACAGAGAGCGATCTGGAAAACTGATATTTGAAGCATCTGAATTTATTGGTTACCTGGAAATGGCTGAGATTTTCAAGCGAGGTTTATACCTTGAAGAACAGGATCGTCTACAAGAGGTTTTAAATATAGCTGATCCATCAGAAAAACAGTTTTACTGGGGACGGTTTCTTGCTCAGATTCGACCAGAAGCCCGAGACTTTCTGGATTCATGGAATATGCGAAAATGGACATCCGCACAAGTCAGTCTGTTTTACGAACTGCTTGACTTCGCTAAATTCGACCCAGATAAAAATATTTCAAATACCTTAAGTGAGTGATATTAATGAAATCCTTGTTTTTCATGCATACCATTAAACTGTATCGTTATTTAATCGCCTGGCGGGTGAATACGCCGATGGTTCGATTGCCATTGGATTTTTCAGCATCTATTTCTTACACATTGGGGCATGCCATTGCTGATGTATTATCAACAAAAGACGCCCGATTGTGGCGAAAACATTTGGATACAGACAAACAGGTTCTTTTTCAAACACCAACAACAAATAAAGAAATTTATCCAGAGAAACCCTGGCCAATCCATTCCATTATTTTGCCGCACACCACCAAGCGCAATTATTGTCAAGGTGAGGTCATTCTTTGGGAGTTGAAACTCATTGGTGATAGTGCAGATCATGGTTTTTTTCTGGAAGCCATCTTGCCGGCAATGGAAAAATTGAGCTATACAGAAATCAACGATCGTCACTCACGTATGAACGTTTGGGGACATTTTGATGTTTTGTCTGTATGGGCTGCAAATGGTAATAAATGGGAACCGATAGTCCAAGAAGCTGAATTGAATTTGCGGTACAATCCAAAACCACTTCAGTGGAATTCTCATTTAACAGATAACTTTTATCAAAATCAACTAACCCATAAAACACGCATGGTATGGCTTAAACCCTTTGAATTTGATATTGAAAGCCTATCTCAGATGAAAGATCGTTTCATCCCGGATTTGCCGCGTATTATAGAATCAGTGGTCCGAAGGTGGAGTTACTTTACTTCCATGCGTATTCAAAAGGATATCTGGGATTTGGTGCCGCCATCAATGCTTGTTCAGGTGAAAAAAGCCTGGGAAATATCGACCAATATGCGAATCCTCTCTTATAACTTGATACCTGCATTGAAACATGAGCCCGGTCTCTGGGCTGGAGAAGTTACATATGAAAGCATTCCGGAATTTTTGTTACCCTACCTGGATATGGCAGCCATCTTTCATGTTGGCAAAAAAACCCATTATGGCTGCGGTACCTTTGCCATGTGTCAATAGCCATATTATCGAATCCGAAATGGTCGGCATGCACGAGACTCAATTCCAAAAATATCAAAGGATGTAATTTCATAAACAGGTCCGGGATCAGTTTTTGACCATTGAACTGTATAAAAAGGATGGGGACTGGTATCAAATAGAATGCCATTTTTGTAGATCGCATAACCAGTTATAGTATGATCATCACTTTGCCATCGGATCTGAATTTTATTCATACCCGGCAAAACATAAATATGAATATTTTTGGGTGGTTTTGGCTGATAATGATGAATACTGACGATACTTTCAGTTGTTCGCGCCTCCGAGTAGGTTGCGCAAATACTGATGCCAAATAAAAAAATAATTAAGCACGAAAAAAAACGAAATGGAATAATAAATAATGCTTCCTGTGTTGTCATGTCTCGTCTCATAATACCCTCCTTTTCGTTATCCAACAGCCTATTGATTTATAAGCTGTCGTTTTGTTATTCCTTTTAAAAGCAGTCTTCGTGCCAAACAGTATAAAAAACAATATTAAGAGTATTATCAAATAGTTAGCAACAATTCGCTCAACAAGCTTTGTGTAAAGTTTTACGCTATTTGTATTAAAACCTGTTTTTAATATGTAAATATTTACATATTGGCGATAATGGAGGTAAGATGCCATATTTAAATATAAAAACCAATCAAACAGTCAAGCAATCTGTTATTTCAGAAGTATCGTCATTTATGGCGAAATTGTTAAATAAACCAGAAACCGCCATGATGGTAGCTATTGACGATGGTGTAAATATGATGCACGCAGGGCAATCATTGGCCACTGCTTTTGTTCAATTGAAAAGCATTGGACTGACGACAGAACAGTGCAAAGAGATTGCCCCTCAAATGAATACATTTTTTTCATCTGTGCTGGACGTTCCTGAAGATCGTATTTATATAGACATGCAAGCGATTGATAAGCGTATGTTTGCATCCAGAGGCACGACATTTGCGTAATTGTAATTAGCAATTAATCGGCATCCTTCATATTTGCTGAAAAGTAGTTAACACTTTTTCTCGTTCCCAGGCTCTGCCTGGGAATGTATACTTGGCGGCTCTGCCGCCTAAGCATTGGTATAGGCGGCAGAGCCGCCGGGCATGCGTTCCCAGGCAGAGCCTGGGAACGAGAAAAGTGTTAACTGGTAAATGAAGGATGCCAATTAATCATGGTTTCATGACATAAAATGCGCAGTTCCAATAATATCTAAATAAATAAATTAATTAAAAAAAATCATTGATTTAATCCAGAAATTGTGTATAAAAAATGATTCAAATTCGATATTAGTCAGGCAATAAGTTTCTTTCTGATTCAAAGGAGTTGACAATGATTAAAACCATAAACCTGAAGCTCAAGATATTACTTGGATATCTTGTGGTAACTGTGATGGCAATTGTTGTGGGACTGATGGCGCGATATCAGTTTTCCCAAATTAGTGACAGCATGACATTTCTGACAAAGGATGTTGCAACTGAGGTCAAACTGGCAAACAATATGTGTTCAGAAATTCTATCCATGCGCGCATTTGTTGAAAAATTTTTGTACCTCAATAACCCAAAAGATCTTCGTGAGGCGAAAGTTCATATTGCCAATGTTCAAAAAATATTGCAAAAGGCGCATTCAAAAATCAAGTCGCCCAAACGATTTGAACCATTTCATGTGGTTGACAATCTGTCAAAAAATTACATTAACACATTTGAATTGGTGATCACTGATATTGAGTTGGCTGAAACAGAAAAAAAACAAATTTCTGTACAAGCAACTGTAATAAAAAATAATCTTTTTGATAGGCTGGGAAAAGTTAGGAATAACGATGAGAGTTATGCCTATTGCAGCAATATTTTGGATCAATTTGTCACGATTGAAAAACATATGGCGATTTTTGTATCCGATCCGCTGATGGTTTTAAAAAAAGATGCTTATGAAAGCATAAGCCATTTGCTTGATTTGCTTCAAAACAATCCACCGCCAGAAATTAGCGATCTGAAAGGCCAGATCGAAACCTATCAAAAAAATATTCAAGTGCTGGGTGACATTCGCAAAAAAATCAAAACAATGGTCCAGACTCGCCTCCTGCCATTGGCTCCTAAGATGGAGCTTTTGGCAATTAATGTGGCTGACTATGGCTGGAGAGAAGTGGACATGTATCGAGAGGATTTAAATAATACGATCCGCTTTACAGACCGGTTTATTTTAGGGATGATTGCAATTACGATCTTGCTGGGAATGATGGTCGGCATTATTTTGTCTCGCTTAATTATCCAGCCCATTACAGCTGTCGTGGATGGTCTGACAGAAAGTGTTGAAGAGGTAGAATCAGAGGCCGTACATGTTTCTGAAATAAGTACACAGCTGGCGGATCGTTCAAGCGAGCAGGCATTGGAAATAAACAAAAGGGCCAATGATTTACAAAATATATCAGACATGTCCAGTCAAAATGCCAATCATGCCAGAGAGGCCGAAAATTTAGTCACAGAGGCCAACCAGGTTGTTGGTGATGCCAATACTTCCATTGGCGATTTGAACGGTTTTATGCAAGAAATTCATGAAGCCAGCGAAAAAACTTCTCAAATTATCAAAACAATTGATGAAATCGCTTTTCAGACCAACTTGTTGGCATTGAATGCTGCTGTTGAGGCCGCGCGCGCAGGTGAAGCGGGTGCGGGCTTTGCTGTTGTTGCCGATGAAGTCCGGAACCTGGCCATGCGATCTGCAGAAGCCGCTGGAACGACAGAGTCATTAATTCAGGAGATTACTAACAAGATTCAAGGCGGATCCTCAATGGGAATAAAAACCACTGAAGCCTTTGAAGAAGTGGCCAAACGGGTATCGGGTGTTGGTCATTTAATTGGCTCAATCAGTTCATTATCAAAAGAACAGGCGGTTTCCATTGAAAATCTCAGTACCTCAATGACTCAGATGAAAGATGCGGTTCAACAAAATGTTGATAATGCGCATGATTCTGCAACGGCCTCCAATCAAATGAATGAGCAGGTCGATATGATGAAAGATTACGTCGATCAGTTGGTGAATGTCATTGATGGTGGCATGCATATAAAATCAGACGAGAATCATGAATATGAAGGATGATATCTTTTTGATTCAGGATAAACTTGATGCCAAATATTAGAAACATATTGGTTTTCCTATTGATACCACTCGTACTATATGCAGAAGAAAGCACCTTTCCAGAGAATGTAACTCAAAAATATTCATCGAAAATGCCTTTTGCCGCATTTAATATTGTTTCTGCCAAACCATCTGTTCTAGGCACAGCAGTAAGTAATGTTTATGGACATCCGGTATTCTGGATTTGTCCATTACCCGAGCAGCCTGAAAAAAAATCGCCATCCTGTGCAATCTGTTTTTTTTATGGCGGATCTCAAAAAGGCATTGAAAAAAAATTCTTTGCCATCAGTGATATTCTGGCCCAAAAATATGGCGCGGAAGTGACAAAGCAGTTATGGGTTATCCGCCTGAAAGGCAGTGATGATAAATATGCGTTGATTCTTGACCCCATGAATTCAAGTAAAAAAGATGTGATCAATTTTACCCGAGAGCTGGCAAAAACAATCAAGGAATCATCAGACAAAAATGCGAACAAGCGACTGGATAAATTCGCAACACCAATATGCACTGATATCATCAACAGTGACATTCGATATCAGCCTCGGTCGTTATCCAGTTTACCGCCAGAAAATGGCAACCTTGCCAACCTTTTGGATAATTTGGACAATGCCCGATTTTTTCTGCAAAATCAGATTAATGTTCAGGAAACCGATCAGGATTCAGTTCTCATTGCCACCTATGATCGTGAAAATGATCAACTCATCCCTATTGCTTTTCCCAAAGATGCCAATGCATTTAAAGATAAAAAAACCAATATAGTCATCGTCAAGGAATCTGGTATAGGTGTGGGAACCATGTACTATGTTGGTTACTCCCCTGAAACCTCTGAGGCATTTGACAGCAAATATTCAGTTCCAGCCATTGCTTTTCCAATTAAAATGCCGGGGGATCAAAGCAGTGATAACCTTCAACATGTTGTCAATACACCATTTAATCGGGATCTGGATACCGATGAAATGGTAGCGTATGGTTTTAAATATGTTAAAGAGAAAGTCAATGAAGCATTTTTGGAAATAGAATCTCTCAATGTTCCCTCCAGATTTGTTCATGGTAAACCGGTTCATGAAGTACTTCCCAAGCAAACCCATGTTTTGGTCATGACGCTTTTATTGATCGAACATATGGACTATGCCAACTATTGGCCTTATCTATTGTATCAAAAAAAGAAGCATCATCGTATCTTATTGGGAATCAAAGAAAAATACAAAAAGAAACTGGACCAACTCATGCAGTCCCAGATGCGGAAAGTGTTGGTGAACCTGGCTGCAAATGAGGAAAATTCTTATCATTACGCCATGAGTCGATCCGGTGCTTATGGGCTGGCACAGATTATCAAACCCACTTATAAATCATTAATAAAGCTTTATCCCAAAGCGCAGTTAATTCCAGATTTTTATGATGGGATGCGGCATCACTCCAATGCCATCATGGCACAGTTTTTACATCTGGATTCAGAATTATTTACCCTCAGCCAGGCCAAACCCTTGCAGAATATTATTCATCCAGACAGAATTAATCAACACCCATTTCTGGGCTTTGATTTAATGATTGCGGGATACAATTTTTCTGCCCCCCGCCTGATGAAACTAATCAATAAGTATGGCTATAAGTCAGAGCAATGGCGAAAGCGTATTCCTTGGGAGACGCAATTGTATTTGTTAAAAGGAAATTATGTGAAAAGGCAGATTCAAGAGATTTCTAATAATGGGTGGGCTGTTTATCAGAAACCCAAAGAGCAGTAAACCGCCTGGGTTTTAGGCTAAGGCAAAATCACTCCAGTTCTCGTTCCCAGGCAGAGCCTGGGAACGAGAAGCAGCTTGTGGATATTGCTCTGGGTTCAGGATTTAGATAGTTGGTGCTTAACAATATTATAAAACATAGCCGTTTCATCACCCGATTGAATCATCTTGTAAATTTCATCGCGTTTTTCAACATTTCCTTTTCGATCATACACCAATCCTAACAGAAATAACATATCATCTTTCATGACGCCATCTGGAGAGAATGCATCTTTTTCCAGGAGTGCAATGGCCTTGTCGTAATTTTCATTGGATGCATATGAATATGCCAGATTGTATCGAAGCACTGGATACAAAGATGATGATTCATAAAAATGTTTTAGCGCTTTTTCATACAAGGATATGGCCTTGTTAAAGCGACCGGTTTCATAACAAATGTTGGCATAAACAATAGCGCCCATTTTTCCGGCTACTGTATTGCAGTAATCATCCAGAACCGCTTCAAACTGCTCGGAGGCTGCTGAAAATGCGGATTCAATATCCTGTGGATTGTTTTCAAGCGCTTTGTAAAAGCTTGTCTTGGCCTCAGTGAGCTTAAACGCACCCGAGTTTTCATTGGAATTTCCCCAGGCCCGTACGCCAAGCACAATTAACGCAATTAATATGACACCACCCAGTCCGCCAAAGACAATTTGGAGATTGTTCATTGCGTAGTTGAACACTCTTCTTGAAAAAACCAGAACTTCATCAGGTTCTTTTAATAATTGTTTGCGCTTGTTAACCTTTCTTTTTGCCATAATTATTTCCTTTCCCTTTATATATACTGTTATTTGTTTGAGTGCACCTCAAACAGTTGTTTTATTAACTATTTTGTCAATTTTATTACATGAAATCCGGTTCGGCGCTTGATAAAAAATTTAAAATCATCGCTTTCAGCATTATTCACAATACGATGATAATCATCTTTGGTAGCGACTGGTTTCCGATTAATTTCAATAATGATATCACCTGGTTGAATACCTGCGCTTTCAGCTTTGCTGCCATTATCCACATTGACAACAATAGCGCCTTTCTCCGATTGTTTCAACTGAAACTTGGTGGCCAAATGTTCGTTCAAGTCTTCAACGTGCATTCCCAGGGAATTGTTTCGATGAGATGGACTCGTAGAGAGATCTCCCAATCGAGAATCATCACGCCTGGCAATAATGACTTGAAGTGTTTTTTTGCGACCATTGCGAAGGATTTCAACAGAAATTCCCTGACCAACTGAAGTATCTGCAATCATGCGAGATAGTTGACGGGTATCGGCAATTTTTTTTCCATTAACCCCAATGATGATATCCTGTGGTTCCATACCCGCTTTATCTGCTGGATCACCTTCGTAAACTTGACTGACCAATACGCCCTCTTGATTATCAAGATTATAATATTCGGCCATTTCTTTTGTCAGGTTTTGAATACCAACGCCCAGCCATCCGCGAGTGACTTTTCCATCATCTTTTAACTGATCAATAATACCGCGAGCCATATTTGTCGGAATGGCAAATCCTATCCCCTGTCCTCCAGCAATAATGGCTGTGTTAATACCAATCACTTCCCCTTTGAGATTCAGCAATGGCCCACCACTATTGCCCTGATTGATTGATGCATCGGTTTGAATGAAATCATCATAAGGCCCGGAACCAATGGTTCGTCCCTTTGCGCTAACAATACCAGCAGTAACAGTTTGTTCTAGACCAAATGGGCTGCCAATAGCCACGACCCAGTCCCCTACTTGCATATCTTTGGAATTCCCCCAGGGAATGGGACTCAAATCTTTGGATTTTGGAATTTTGATCAAGGCAAGATCAGTTTTTGGATCTCGGCCAACAACAGTGGCGTCGTATTCATCACCATTGGATAGCTTAACCTTGATATCATCAGCACCTTCGATCACATGATTGTTTGTAACAATATAACCCTCTGTATCGATAATAAAGCCGGAACCGAGACTTTTTTGCTTGTAATCACGACCAGGTTCATCTTCTTCACCAAAAAAACGATCGAAAAAGTTATCAAATTGATCATTACCAAAAGGATTCCGCTGTTCACCTTTCGGACCAAAAAAATACTGAAAAACACGCCCGCCACCTTTGACTGTCTTCTCAGTACGAATGTTGACAACACCCTGACGCGCAATTTTTGCAATTTTGCTAAAATTGGCAGGTACCATTTGAGTGTCGTATGAACGCGCCTGAACCATTTGAGAATCACCGCATCCACATAAAAGCAGTAAAAAGCCAATAAGGCTGACCATTAATCTTTTTCGAGTTAATATGCTCATTTTATACCTCCATTCATTATATAAAATATTTAGGAAAACCAAAAAAATAAATTCCTCATTTAACAATTATTTCCTTAATATTTTATTTAATAAGGTCAAAAAACTCAGATGTCAACAATGGATCCTGTGCATAATCCGCCTTCTTTTGATAATACGCAATGGCATGCCTTACAATAAGTGCATGATATTCCTGAAATAAAGCAACATCCGATGGTAAATTGTTTTCAAACCATTTTTTGATTTCTTCATATGTCATATCTTCCTGAATGATACCCAGAGAAATAAAAATTCGCCGCGTGTAGGCATCGATAACAAAAGAGGGGGCCCTGTAACCATACAAAAGAATGGAATCTGCTGTCTCTGGACCAACTCCCCATATATCGAGCAGTTGATCCCTTGATGGTACATTCCCTTTTAATTGACGAAAAAAATCATTAAATGCACGAATTTTTTTGGCTTTCTGATTATAATAACCCGACGGCTTGATGGCTGCTTTCAGTGTTTCATCATCGATTTTATTGATATTTTTGATTTTAAATGCACCCAAATTATACAAGTTTGCCAGTGCCTTCTCAACATTTCGCCATGCAGTGTTTTGTGTGAGAATTGCACCAATGGCAATTTCATAAATCTGAGACCTTGTTTTTGGAAAGTCATAGTTTCCAGGATGGTAAACACAGGTTAAATCGTTTCCTTTTTTTTGCATGAATGGCCACCATCCGCATGGACCATACATGTGGTAAAGGACCTGATATATTTTTTCTGCGGTTGTTGTCATTTGTTTTTGAAATTTTACAGTTTGAAAATATTATCGTTCAATTATGGTTTTTCCAGGCATGTTTATTGCCTTCTCATTCCCACGCTTTGCGTGGGAATGAGAAGGCTGCGAGGGCAATAATTATGCCATGAAAAACCATAATTGAACGATAATAATAATCCCACGCCCGCATGGGGCTAAAGCCCCACGCTACATGTGGGGAAAAGGACGCTAAAGCGCCCTCAAGTTGCATCGGTGCTTAATTGGTAAAAAACTAATAATTTTTTTCAATATTTTATAATACTTATAGTTCATT
>Ga0272440_1001275_pt1 | contig 20947 bp, 9 predicted proteins | sample SSMMMBAug17_FD_192440 | JGI IMG/M metagenome (GOLD analysis project Ga0272440, IMG submission 192440) | Marine sediment archaeal communities from Little Sippewissett salt marsh, Falmouth, MA, United States - SSM-MMB-Aug17 | ecosystem: Environmental > Aquatic > Marine > Wetlands > Sediment ...
ATAAAACAGCGATTTTTCAAACTATAGGGTATCTTGGAAGCTATTTGAGATTAAAACAATTTAAGCCTGAAAAAGTTTGTGCGTTTATTGTCAGTTCAAAAACGCCTCAAAAAAAGGTGTTAAAACCGCATAGGTCTAAATGTTTTGGTATTTTTCAATAACAACCTGAAATTACATAGTTTCTGGGGGAATCAGCACGTTTGGCTTTTTATTGATTTTTCAGATGGTTAAACCTGATTTTTTCAAAATACCAAAACTTGTAGACCTATGCGAAAAAAATATATTGAAAAATCGAAATATTAATGCTAGCTTTATGAAAGATATGAATATCTTTATTAATATGAATATTTTAATTATGTTATGTTTTTTGGAAAAAAGTGGAGAGTTGTAATGAAAAAGGATATTGTGTTATTTTTATTATTAATTTTATATTTGTTCTTTATATTTGGGTGTTTTAATAAAAATGTGACCGATAATTACAGAGTTTATGTTACCCATCATGAATTGAAAAATGCTCCTGACTGGGTTAAGACACCATATTATAAAAAGGGTATTTCAGCTAAAGGTTCGCAAGAAATTGTGGGATTTAAAGTTGATTCAGCAAAAAAAAATGCCATTTTATCAGCAAAAAACTCACTTGCTAAAACTATTCAGATTAAAGTTTTCAATATTATTAAGTATTCCGCCCAATCAACAAATGTTGGTGCTGATGCAATTGTTGATTTATCTAACCATGTTTCAATGCAGACATCTTATCAATTATTGAATAGTGCCCGTCATGCTGATACATGGATTTCCCCATCTGGCAAACTATATGCCCTTATTGCTATTCGATTGGATACAGCTAAAAAAATAATAAAACAAAATATTCATTCTTATTTTTCGCATGAAAGGGATTTGCATCAACAGCTTCAAGCTGTAAACTTTTTTTATCTGTTAGACAAAAAAATTGAAAAAGAATTTACAAATTAAAACTATTTGTGGTCTTGATGATACATATTTTTCATAGTTGTTATGAAATCATAACCCAAAAACTCAAATAGGAGGACAGATGAACCATTTACCAATGTTATTGCTTCTATTTTTTATTGTCTGTTGTGCATCCTGTGAAAGTATTCAACACCAACATCATACAAAAAAAAGTGCGAGCAGTATTGAGACTAAAAAAGTAACAGGTATTTTTAATAAGAATAAATGTTGGTGGGTCAGAGATTATAGAGGTTCTGATGATGACATTCATAAGAATAGCAAAACCTTTAAACGTTGTGTTATAGCTGTAAAGAAAGATCAGTTTCCTGAGCATAACCAATTATACCTGCCAGATGACAGTTTAATAAAAAAACTTAAAAAAGAATGCAAAATACAAGACAGCTTTTATGTATTGGTAGACTATTTTTGGAGCAAAGAAGTAGAGCCTAGTGGCAGAATTGACTCAGGAACTGAAAAACATAGTTTACACGGCCTTTTTTTAAGAAAACAAAAAAAATGATTTATCACAAGGAAATTCTCCTATGGCAAAAAAAGTCTACTTAAAACTAATAATCTTATTTTTCATGATCTTTATTATTCATGCTTGTTCTACAACCAGAAAGTCATCAACAAAAGAAAGTGATATAAGCACAATTCCTATTGTTTCTGGTGGAAAAGTTCTTGATACCGTAAAACCTCCCGAACCAAATGAATTTGAAATCAAAAAAATAGAAATGGAAACAAAATGCTGGATTAACACAGATCCTAAGAATTGTACAAAGTATAAAAATGGTAGTAATGACTTTTTATATATCAAATCTGCAATGCATTCTGAAAAGGTAAGTGATATACCGACAAAGCAACAATATGAATCCATTCAAAAGAAAATTTCTTTTATATATTTTCAGTTATTAAATAAAGGGATTGATGATGATATTTTTGCAAAATATCCACAATGCAGAGACAGGCTTGATCTTTGTAAAAAACAATTCAACAAATACAAAATCAGCCAGGAATTTATTCGCACTGATTTTGAAATTATAGATCATTGTTGGATTAAAATGGATGCAGGATGGGAATTGAATGTGTTGGCAGCTATTTCATATAAAGAATTTGATACTGATAAGGAAACGATCATTAATGATAAAATTCTAATAGAGTTGCCAAAGCTCCCAGAGGTCAAAGGATCTAAAACTAAACCCGGATTAATCTATATTGATTTGAAATAATACTAATCAGGTATTACAATACATAATTTTAATTGTAAATGGAGTAACAAAGAGAATGATTTTGAAGCTAAAAAACAATTGCATTTTTTTTATAATTACACATCTATTTTTTAGTAGTTTATTTTTTTCATGCATCAGCTTTCAGTCAGATCAAGAAAAAAGCATAGATAGTCCTGAATTAGAGATAATTCATAATAGACCATGCTGGTTAAAAAGAAAACCAGAAACTTGTGAAGATATTACAAAAAATCCAGACAACTGGATTTTTTTAGTTGATACTATTATTACGAAAAATAAGACGACCAGGTTAACAGAAGAACAACAACGGGCTTTGCACACCCAATTAAATGCGGAGTACCTTGCTAATTTAGAAAGTAAAATAATAAGCGAAATAAAATATCATACAGTATGCATGAACGATGAAACAAAAGATCAATGTAAAACCCTGTTCCAGAATAAAGTTGAACTGATATCAAAAGGAAATATTAGTTCAAATGAAATTGAAATTTGCGAAACTCATTGGGAAAAAACAGGGAATTCTGAAGAATGGAAATTGTTTGGTTTGGGCAAGGTTGATAAAAGGCGTTTTCAGGACAGACTAAACTTCGCTTTAAAAGGAAATAGTTCGTTACCAACAGAGACGCCAAAACCAGTAAAATCTTCGGAAGCCTATTCAATATCTTCACCACATGAAATGACTGACTTATTTACACCACCCAAAAAATACCTTGATGATCCGGAAGATATCACAAGATGTAATGATATAAAATTTAAATACACAGATCTTCCCAGACATACCACTCTTAAAGACTGTATATCATCAATTCAAAACGAGGTAGAGAGCATGTATAGACAAAGAAGAGATGGCATTTACCTGGATGATCGTGTATTGGAAACAAATAGTGAATGCAAGAAAGGAAACCAGGAATGCAGAACCAAAAATGACTATGTTATGGTTGTGGATGAAATGGAAAGAGAATATAACAGAATTGTAAATTGCTGGCAAAACAGTATAAAATCGATATATACAGGCCATATCGACAAGAAAAAAGATGCTATATTACAATATAAAAATGCACATCATGACGTTAAACGATTTAACAATTTACTCTCTGAATGGAGCTATGAAATGGATGTTCAGATAAAAAATCAAGAACAATATAAGCTTATAGAAGAGATGTACCAGCAAAAAGAAAATCTTCTTAATTATTATTACCTGGTTTTTACTGTAGCTATATCAGAACACCAACCGACTAATTCTACAGTAATCAGAAAATACTCCAGGCGATTAGCAATAAATGAAATATTCAATCAAGCGACTAAATACAATATTTTGAAAAATATTTTGTTGGAAAATGGTGAATTGAAATACGAACGTATTCTTGCGAACTACCTTATACGGATAACTCCAGACTATTTTAATCAATTAACAATTATACCATATGAATATGTAGCCGAAATAATGAAATTTCAAGTTGGCGTTTCTTCCAAATCCACAGAACTTTTAAGTGATAAAGACCGCTCTGAACTTCTCGAACTTAAAACAAAATCATTCATAATATCAGGTAGTGAAGATATTACATTGGACAGCACATTAAATCCGATAGATCAGGCGCAATTAAAAAATAAGACTTATCAGAACTGGAATAAAATCGCATTTAATAACAAGATTGACGTTGAAGATAAAAAAAAGACTATTATACAGCGTTTAATTAATGATGTCATTGATGCAAATATCAAGGCTAAAAAAACTGCCATACGATACCAAAATGAATATCTTGAAGAAAAAGAAAAAATGGATAAAAAAATACAAGATAATGAATCAAAAATTAAAAAAATAAATAAAGATTTATTCTCTATGATACATAGAAGGGATGTTCTTCCATCAACTGTTGAGGATCAACATCATAAAGAATCGATACTTTCCGATGTAAGACAGCGATACTTTAATTTTTTACATGAAGTTGCATCTGAAAATGAACGTACTATTGCCAGATTAAATAGTGTTCAGCCAAGAATTATGCAACTGCTGGTTGATAGTTCTCTTGATTATGATGATGAATTTTTTTTAGAGCAGGCTTCAGAAAAAATAGAAACTGTCTTTGAAGATAATCAGGAAAATTTTTGTTCAGGAGCCTTTTCTGGAAACATCGGAATACTAAATAACAGACCTACCCATGATATATCTTTAAGAGAAAGTATTAATCCTGTGCTTGTTGGGTATCGATTACCTGTTATAAAAATCAAGCCCGAGTACGGAAGAAAACAGGCACGCTTTTCCCTTCCAGTTATGTTGAAGATCCGATGTGAGTCAATTCAAATCTCTTTTAAATATGATAAAGCTGATAATGTGATTATAGATTATTCCACAAATACCCGGTGGAAATTGGAAGAAAACAGATATCCGAGGAAGCGTAAAGATGATAACGATGTCTGGAGCTTCCCGGAGTTAAGCAGTACAGCTGATATTGATCAATATCTAAATGATTATCATGAATTTTGTGTAAATTATAGTAACTTTCAAAGGGGTATTACCAACAAGTATCTTTATCAAAACTATCCTAAAATAAAATGCATTCAACGCTTCAGGCTTGATAAAAACAATCTGAGCTGGATTATCAGGGATGAGTTAAGACAAGAAGAATGGAAAATAATCAAAAATATGAATTATAGCGATTTATTAGCAGAGATTAGAAATACTAAATGGAAAATGAATACCATAGAAAGTCTTGAGAATTTCTTTAATGAATTAGAAGCAAATTTCAAGCAAAATAAGGAGAACCACGATATTGTTAAAATGCTTTCTAATAAATATTTTTGGACAAGAAGCAAATATTCAACACAAGCAAAATTAATCATTATGCTGGATTTTGAAAATGATCAAATCAAAGAACATATTTCAAAAAAAGAAGAAACTGACAGGTTTGGCCTTGTAACTCGAAAAATTACTGGGTTTTGATAATGAAATTGTAAGGAAGAAATGAAGAAATTATGAAAAAAATATTGATAATAATATTTCTTTTGCTTGTTTCGTGCGTTGATTTATTGGCAGCATCAAACAAGTTGGCTTCAATACCAGTCTGGTTAAAACCTGGAAAAGCGTTCACCCTGTTGAATAAAAACGAACAATTCTATTTTATCAAATTTAAAGAAAAAATAGATCAAAAGTCAAATCTTTACATTATGGCATTTCTTGTATATTCATTTTCACCATCGCAAAACAAATGGACTGTTTGGGATTACAACTCAAAAATTAGAGACTTCCAGCAAATAAGATCTATTACAAATATTAAACCTTCTACAATTATTAATCTCAATTATACAAAGGCATCAAGAAAGTACGATAATTACGACATCAATAAAATGTATAAGGTTTTTATTAAATCCAAAACAGCAGTTCATTTATCTGATTTTAAGGGGGATACAAAAAATACTTTGGTCTACCCAAAAAATTACACAAAAAAAATCTACTTCACAGTCAATGAACTCAGTTCCCAACGTTTGATTAATTACAACCCAAAGGATAAGCGTCAAAATCGTCGTCACTCTATAATGGAAGGTGCAGTGCCCGCTGTTTATTTTGACAGCACTGGATATGGTATTTTTACTTATAACAAAACTCAGCGTAAAGAGATTGAAAAAAAAGTATTTCCACCTGATATTTCAAACCCAAAGATCAGTAAGCCTGTTAAGAAAATAGAAATCCTGCCAGATAAACAAATAACAAGGAATGGCAGCGAATATACATATTTCAGAAATTTTGGTTATGTTCACATGAATTCATTTTGTTTTCATTCCGAAAAAGTTTCACCACATCAGGATTATATTGTTACAACAATTATCTCAAAAAGGATTATTTATTCACCAGTAACCGTTGTTCGTGAAGTGTTTTATTTCTATACACCTTATAAATATAATGTAATCCATTATCTATGGCTTCTATCAGATAATCATTTGCAGCCATTGGGAAATATAATTTATAATATTAATCAATTATCTTATGAATTCAAACAGAACAACAGGGTACTATTAAAAAATTTATCTATAAATGCTCGCTCAATCTTATTGAAATGGGATGAAGCCATTAAATCTTATAGTCACTCCCCCTTACAAGAAAAGGAAATAATCAGGGAATATCTTTGCAAGTCTAATCCAACGATCAATAGCATTTTTGATAATTTTATTAAATTTCAACAAGATATTAATCAAAATTTGTTAACTGATATTTCAACACATGTGAATTCAAGTTTTATTCAACTTTCTTCACAATCCGCATTTCAGAAAATAAAAGGAAAGTGGTTTTTTATCATCAATATCAACTCTTATTCACAACCTGAACAAATTGCAATTCCAAAAATCAGAGATACCATGAGACCATTTGAATTAGTAATTAATGACGATGGTGATAAAGATCTATACTCAAGAATTTTATTGTATAACAACCTGTTTTATGACAACGTTCCAAAATGGCATTATCAAAAAATGCAACAAAAACAACAATCAATTTCAACTAACAAATTATGGATTATTCTGGATGACTATGTTGATCCGGAACATTTAATTGCAAAAAGGCTTTTTGATTTTAAAAAATCATATCGAATTTATCAAATACTGTTTAATAATGCGAATCTTTCACGCATTGATCTGATAAAAGGTTCAACTGCCATAAAAAAGCCATTATTTGATCGCTCTATACTTGATTCCTCTGATACACGTTTTTCTGAAATAATGGCTTTGTCAGATTTGGAAAAACACTCTGCACAGCACATGAATGATCCCTGGGAGTTACATTTGTTCCTTGCCAGAAAAACAAGTTCCTTTCACCCAGATACAGTTTATAAAATTGCCAACAGGTTAAATAAAATGAATGTCAAACAACTTGTTGTTTGGGAATTTTGTGATTATAAATCCATTGAAGAAACACTATATTATCAGTTGTTTGAGCAAATTTCAAACAAGATGAATATCAATTTTATTTACAAGCAAATCATTTCTAAAAATGATTTTTACTCAATAAAGATGAAAGGCTATGAACATGAAATTTAAAATTGTAACATTTATATTTTTATTTTCGTTTTATTGTATTCAGGCAAATGCAAAAACATGTTTGACTGAATATACAAAAACGAATAATTTTTCATTTCAAAAAGAACCATACACCGGGTATTTAATAAATGTATGGATTATAACAGATGGTGCGCCAACCTATGACTGTTTCAGTGACAGAAAAAATATCAAGGAACGATTACCGATGCGTAATAGATACAGAGTATTACAGGATAACTATCGCATCAGGTCTGATGGCAAATATTGGAGTTTTCTGGTTAATGCTCTCCAAACAGAGGATATATCTTCCAAAACAATGTCTGGTTGGGTTTCTCATGACGATATCATTGTTTACAACATGCCTTTGAAAAATCTTGAAACAAATATATATCAAAAAGTTTTGATTAAAGAAGGTGACAGTGACAATATGAAGGCGCTTCGTATATATAATGATCGAAATTTAAAATACAGTAAAGAAGCAATTGAAGTACGGACTGTGTTTTATGTTTACGATTTTTTTCCAAGATCAGCAAGAACACCAGACAGCAATGATACAATAAGTATATTAATTGGAGTTAATGCCCAACTGAATACGTCGTCAGCAAATGCCCCTTTACTTATAGGCTGGATTGACCCAAAAAAGGTTTCGTTCTGGAATTCACGTACTGCCTGTGAATTTAAGATGCATAGACAGTATGAACTCCTGGGTGATAAATATAAAACCAAAATATATACACCAATAATTCTTCAGGCACCACTTCATTACAATGAACTTAGAAATCCAATTCTTGCCAACACAAAGCATTACTATAAAATTGGTGCTTTTTCTAAATTATCTGAAGAGCAATTGGGAATGCGAAAAAAAATTGAAAAAATAAAAACAGGTCTTGAAGTCCTGTTTATAATAGATGGCACAAGAAGTATGACACACGCATTTGAAGAAACAGTTCATGCCATACAAAATGTTTCTCATGAACTAAACAAACATTCAAGAAAAATAGGTCTTGAAAATCCGCGCTATGCATTATTGTTTTACAGGGATAATCCGACCGGGCAATCATATAGAAGAGAAGGAAAGAGGAATATTGAAGTTGATTATGATTATTGTAAAAAAGAATTTTCTCTTTTTCATATGGGAAATCACAAAAGTTTTCTTACGAAACTTAGTAAACACATAGCCTGTGATAGTGACAATTCTTTTGAAGAATCCATGTACATGGGAATAGTAAAAGGTGTCAGGGAATGTAATTTTGACACAGGCGCAGATAGAAAACCGAAACGTATTAGAACGATTATTCATTTAGGTGATGCTGGTGACAATGGCAGAGGTGGGTTGACTGCAAAAAAAGTATCAAATGTCTTACAGGAATATTCCATATTCAGGTATATTACAGTAAATGTTTCGAAAATCGAGTCATCTGATTTCAATGATTCGATTACTGGGATAACACTTGGGAATATTGGAAAAGCATTTCATTATAATAAAATTGATAATATTGCATCGCTTATCGCAGATAATTTAAAAGAATTTGTTGATAAAAATGCAGGTAGATTGCTGGAACAGCTTCAAATTATTTCAAAAGGTTTTACCATTAATAATGCAAAGACTCAATCTGATAAAATGCCTGTAAAACCTGTTAACAAAAGCAATGTCAGCTATGTTCAATATGGCTCAAAAGGAATAGCAGGTAAAGCCGAGGGAAAAATCGGTGTTGTTTCCGATGAAATATTAAATTATGCCAAAAAAGTCATTCAAGCCAACAATATTCCTCTTAGCCAATATAATGCATTTCAACAATATGTTGAAGGTCATATTTCTAATAAAACACCCTTAAAAAAATGTATTTTGGTATCAAAAACATATATCGAAAACATCACTGTTTCTTTAACAAACATGATTGAGGCAACTGGAGATCTCGAAAAAAGAAAGAAATTATGGGATGACTCATTAAAAATTATATTAGGGGATCAGACTTGCATAGAGAACGGAATAGAATTAAGCCTGGAAGAGTGTAATAAGCAAAGAAGTGGTATTCCAATCAAGGCTGGTTTTATGAAGTATACTAAAAAGCAATTTATTGATTTGAGTGGACAGCCACTAAAACGAGTTATTTGCGAAGCGAAAATTGTAAGAGAGCAACTTAGAGCATTTGTTCAAAATAAATACATTAAGCGCATTAAAATGACTGATAGTGATTCCTGCAAATTTGAACCGGTTTATGAAGAAGATATTAATGATGATGGGGAAATTGTTTCTGAAGAAACAAATCCTAATAAACGGGTTGATCGTTATTTTTTTAATATGGGAAGCGGATTAGAATTTTCTGAAATGGCCTGGATTCCTATTGAACATTTTTCATTAGTGGGTGAATAAAAAATATCGAGAATAGCCATGTTAGTATTGTAATACAGAAGATTAAAGGATTTTGAAAAGCTATGAATATGACACTTATGGACAAATTGATAAAAAATATTTTTTTTTTAAAGCTGGCTAAAATATTATGTGTATTGCATTTTTTATATCCAGTTGATTTATTGGCTAATAGACCACCACCAACAATTAAAGAAGAAGTAATTTCAATTGACAGTACAAATAATGGCAGTTCAAATAAAGACCACCTTTTCTTTTTTGATTTATGTTCTGATCCATTGGAAAATAAAAAAAATAATAATAATTATATTTTTGAGGTAGTGTTATATGGAAAAGAATCCTCCTCAGAAAACAAACTTCCTGTTTATATTAATTACGAATATAATAAGAAAAATAAGGAATTTTCTTACAAGGGTACATCTAGTGAAAATAAATGTGGTTATATTCAAAACAAATATAAGATCTATATTCAAAACTTTAAGAAAGAAATAAAAAAAATATCAGTATTTAATCTTGATACAAATAATAATAGTATTCAACAAGGACTTAACTTCCAAACCTTTAAGCCACAAAGCAGCTATAAAATAACTTTGATAGTCAACAATAATGAGTTAACACCTGACATATGGTCTAAAACAACATGTTTCGATCAAAATGGATTTGCATATTTTTCCAGTCAAGATAACCACAATTGCAATGATTTAATCAGACATTTTAATAAAGCACCGGTTTTTAATAAAAAACAAATTGTTGAAAAGATTAGTCAAAAGACAATTAAAGAAGGTGAAAAATTCATACTAAAATTACCTGAAAATGCATTTACAGATGAAGATGGTGATGAACTTCATTATGATGTAGCCAGTGATCTTCCAGATTTTTTAAAATATATTACTTCAAATAAAACTTTTAAAGGGGACCCGAAATATAATCATGCCGGAGATTATACAATTACTGTAACAGCCGCCGATGCTTACAGTAAAACATCTGGTACTTTTGCTTTAACAGTAAAAGATGTAAATGCACCCCCTGTTTATGTAGGAGAATCAATAGGTGATCAATCAGCAAATGAAGATGAACTCTGGGAATGGACATTCCCTGCTGACAAATTTACAGATGAAGATGGTGATGCACTGACATACAATGCAACATTTAATGGTCGCTCTCTATCGCCATCTTTCTGGTTGAAATTTGATCAAAATACACAAAAGTTTAGCGGTACACCTCTCAATAAGGATGTTGGAAAATATACAATTTCTGTAACAGCTACCGACAACGAAAAGGAAGTATCTGTTCCATTTAAATTAAAAGTACGTAATACAAATGATGCTCCTATAGTAAAAATGCCTTTACCTGAAAAGACATATAAAGCTGGTAAAAAATTTGATTTTCATTTCCGCGATCACTTTAGCGATCCAGATAGAAATGATAGACTCACATACGAAGTTAAGGCACCTCAAGAGCCTGACTTACCAACTTGGATAATAATTTCTAAATCGGGTCGTTTTCATGGAACCATTCCCGATGATCTCCCCTCAAAGAGTTACACGTTATCTGTTAAAGCGCACGATGGAAGTTTATATTCAGAAGAAAATATATTTTCTTTTAATGTAGAGAATGTTTACTCGGGTAATCATATGGAGGCAGAACAATCAGAACAGGATGATATAGTAACAACTACTCCTGAGATGATAGGAAATATTCCGCTATTAATATTTGAGCAAGATAAATCTAAAACTTACACTATTCAAAAGGAAATTTTTTCAGATAATAATAGTACTTTTATATATAAGTTAGATACTCAAAATGATACGAGAGATTTAACCTGGTTAAATATAGAACCTGTGGGGGATCAGATAAAAATTAAAGGACAACCTAATAATAGTCACTTTGCAGGTTCCTATGTAGTCAGGTTAGTAGTGTCCTCACAAGCTACATCGCTTACAACTACTATTCAAATACTGGTTAGAAGAAATAATCCACCAGAAATAAATAGACCCCTTGAAGACAAAGTTCTAACAATCGGTAAAGACTTTGACTTCAATTTTAATGAAACCTTTAAAGATGATGAACAATTATACTACGATGCTAATATGTTCTATGAAGCTCAGAATAGCTGGGGTAACTTGCCTGAATGGTTAGAATTTATAAACAATGAAATAAGATTTAGGGGAACTCCAATTGAAACTGGTACTTTTAGGATAAAAGTGACTGCAATTACTCAATCTAGAAGAAGCAAATCTGATATTTTTACAATAAAAGTAATGCCATTTGAAGAACAAACTATCCCACCAGTGTTACCCAATGATTGCTCCCATAATAAAAAGGTAATATTTTCTCCTAAAGATCATAATAATAATGATACAACTCCCCAAATTGCAATTTTGATATCAACGGAAGAAAAAGTGCATAAAACCAGCATCGTTTGTCCTGAGTCTTCTGAAACTAGTGAAACTTGTAAAACTTGTTTTTTTTGCGTACCACCCAACTTTAGAACTTATTCAAGTTATTTATGGAAAAATTCAGGTGAGTATATTGGGGTATTAGCACAAAAAAAGAGTCAATTAGAAAATCAAAATATTCTTTTTGTAAAAAAAACTAATAAATGCAAATATATAAACGAAAAAGATCCTCAACTAAAAAAATTTGATCAACATATAGAAGATATTTATAATGACATTTCACAAAATAACAACCAGGCAAACGGAAATATAGGACAAATTATTAAAACTGACAATTTTGATAAATTCTATAGGGCCTGGATAAACCAACAAAATGAACTTATTTATTCATGCAATTGTGGAAAATCCTGCAACCTGATATTGTTAGATGATAATCTTTCATACTTCCAAAGACTTAACGATTATTGGACTTATAAAACAATAGACTATTCTATAGGCCCAGTACTGATACCTATACAAATAACTGAAAAGTTACAACCAATACATTCAGTAAAAATTTATAGTCAACAAGAAGAAAGAACTAATAATGAATATGACACAGCCAAACTCGGAGAAAACAGATTTGAAGCTCCGTATAACAATAATAATTATGATGAATTTAAATATAGTCGTTTTTTCGGTATGGTTCCTTTGAATAAACAGTTCAAGATTCCGAATGGTTTTGATGTACAATCGTTATATATCACTTCAATAGATTTGAATACTACAATTGTTTATTCTCCAGTATTTTGTGAGAATAATATATGCAAATATTATTCTCCATTATCTGTAAGATATACCTTTGTCTGGAGAAAAAGACATAATGGGTATGGTTTTATCAGTTCATTGCCTTCACAACCTGACCTAAGGTATTCCGAGATAAATGTCAGTAGCGAGATAAAAGATAATAATATTATTCAAGCATTTTATAGTACAATGCAAGAAAATCAGATTGCCAATATTTGTATCAGTCAAGAAAATCAACAAATCTGCTTTAGTGATTTTCTGCCTCAAAATATGAATTCAAACACTGCTTCACCTTCAAAAAAAATTGGAGATTTATCCTTTCAAAATAATGCCAGAGGAGACTATATAATTTTTAACGACTTATTTTATTTTCAAAAAAGTAGAAATGGCTGGAGTTATATAAGATTGGACAACCAACAAACAATAAATACAAACATGTTTCCTTTTCAGAGCGATGAAAAAATAAGAAAAGAATTAGTTGTATCCCCATGTTTCTGGAGGGATAATAGTTATACTTATTATGAAACACCTATCTATAAATCAACTGATAAACACTATCAAATTGGAAATTCCAGTACATTTTCTATTGGATACGATAACTTTATGCAAGAACAAATACATTGCGCTGATACTTTTTTTCCTAAATGGATTATTGTTGATGAATTTGAAAGTGATGAACACAATCTTATGTCACCTATACTCAGCAGTTTTAAAAAAAATGAACTAAAACAACTGATCAATAGATTGTCAACATATCGGTTAGACGGTATTAAAGGAAAATCTATTCAAAGGATAAGAACTAAAGATCCGAATTTTGCCTTTCGCAAAACTGCTGATTTGGTTCACGCATTAACCAGCATAGCCTCACATGACAGGAGTGAGCAACATATCGAGTGGGAATTGCATGTTTTCGCCCCAAGAAAGACATCAATAAGTTCATTAACAGTTTCTGAAATGGATTTAAATGAAATCAGGGAGAAATTACAGGAACTTAATGTTAAAAGGTTTTGTATATGGGAATTTTCTAATTCAAAGCCAGGGGAAGAAACTGCTTATAAAAAATTGATTGACTTATTACGCAATGATTCCTTTATAACGCGTTACAAAGTCATTTATGATAATCAACAAATCGCTGAAATTGAGAGAATAATTTCAAGAAATACTAACAGGAATCCATATTGAGCTTTAATCAGGAATGAATAAATTTATTTAGGAAAACTTGATGAAACAGAATTTTCTTTTTAAACTTGTCATAATATTATTTGTTTTGTTATTTTTGCCACCTGTTTATTTATTGGCTGTTAGCCCTAATATTCAAGAACAAGACATTTCTTATCAAGGTCCAAATAGAGACCATGACTATTTTTTTGATATATGTTTTGATGATTTGAAAGTAAATAGTAATAATTATATTATTGAAGCCGTTTTATATGGAAAAAAATCCTCCTTTGAAACAAATATACCCTATTATAATAATTACAAATATAATAAAGAAACAAAGCAGTTTATTTACAAAGGCACAAATAGTAAAAATAAGTGCGAGTTTATCCATAAAAAATATAAAATTTATATACATGACTTTCAGCATCACATAAGAAAAATTTCAGTAACTGGGGTGAATAAAAATAATGTTCCACAAAGTCTTAAATTCCAAAACTTTGATAAACATAGCAAAAATAATATAATCCTGGTAGTCAATGATAGAAATAACTTTTCAGCTGCAATATGGTCAAAAACAACATGTTTCGATAAATATGGATTTGCATACTTTTCAAGCGAGGATTATATTAATTGCAATGATTTAATTAAACTTTTTAATAAAGCCCCTCTTTTTGATAAAGAACTGATAATTCGAAAAAAAATTATTAAAGTAGACGAAAAGTTTTCATTTCTTTTGCCTGACGGCGTATTTACTGACGAAGACGGTGATATACTCAGGTATGAAACAAGCACATTACCAGATTGGTTGCATTTTAATCCTTCAACAAATACTTTTACAGGAATTCCAAAAAAGGATGATGCTGGTAGCTATACAATTACTGTAACAGCAGGCGATACATACAATACAACATCTGGCTCTTTTGTCTTAACAGTAAAAGATGTAAATGCACCCCCTGTTTATGTAGGTGAACCTATAGATGATCTATCAGCAAATGAAGATAAACTCTGGGAATGGACATTCCCTGCTGACAAATTTGCAGATGAAGATGGTGATACACTGACATATAGTGTAAAAGTAAATGGTCGCTCTCTATCACCATCTTCCTGGTTGAAATTTGATCAAAATAAACTAAAATTTAGCGGTACACCCAGCAATAAAGATGTTGGAAAATATACAATTTCTGTAACGGCTACCGACAACAAAAAGGAAGTATCAGTTCAATTTAAATTAACAATTCATAATACTAATGATGCTCCTTTAGTAAAAATGCCTTTTCCTGATAAGACATATAACGCTGGTGACATTTTTGATTTTCATTTCCGCGATCACTTTAGTGATCCAGACAGAAATGATAGACTCACATACGAAGTTAGGGCACCTGAAGAGCCTAATTTACCAAATTGGATAAATACTTCTAAATCAGGTCGTTTTCACGGAACTATTCCCGGTGATCATCCCTCAAAGAGTTATATGTTATCTGTTAAAGCTTACGATGGAAATCTATATTCAGAAGAAAATATCTTTTCTTTTATAGTAGAGAATGTTTACTCGGATATTGATATAGAATCAAAGCAGAATGATATAATAGATGAGAGTGAAACAACTTCTCCTGAGCTAATAGAAGCTCTTCCTTTAAAAGTAATTCCAGCGCAGACATCTCAACAAATAAGTGTAAAGCCAGAAGATCCCGAAGTCTGCTTTGATGATTATAAAAGAATATTTTTTTCTTCTGTTGATCAAAATGGTAATAGCATAACGCCCCAGATTGCGACATTAATATCATCACCTTATGGTAAGGTATATAAAAGACAAATATCTTGTTTCAAGAACACTTTAACATGTTCTTTCTGCGGACCACCTGACACTAAAAGTAAATTATGTTATATATGGAAAAAATCTGGTGAGTATATAGGTGAATTAGCAGAAAAAAAGAGTCCTTTACTAGTTGAGAACCAAACCCTTTTATTTGTTAAAAAACCCAAAAAGTGTGCATACATAAATAAAAGAGATTTTCGTTTAAACCTGTTAGATAAAAATATGAAAGCAGTTCATAATGTCTTTTCGGATTATACTGACCAGCCAAATGAAAATATCGGTCAATTTATAAGTATTAAAAAACTTAATACTTTCTATAAAGCCTGGAAAAAACAGAAAGATCCAAAAATTTCATGCCAATGTGGAAGTTCCTGTAACTTAATATTTTTAGATGATAATCTTTCATATTTCCAAAGAGTTAACCATTATTGGACTTATAAAACGTTAGACTATTCAAAAGGCCCATTATTAATACCTATACCAATAACTACACCACCAACAGTAGATTCTATAAAAATTTTTACTCAGAAAAAATACAATACTACTAAGAATGAATACTTAACAGTGGACACCTCCAGTCAAAACATATTTCAAGAACCGTGTAAGAATAATTACGAAGAATATAAATTTAGTTCTTTTTTTGGTATGGTTCATTTGAATAGACAGTTCAATATTCCGAATAACTTTGACGTACAATCGTTATATATAGCTTCAATTGACTTGAATAATAAAATTGTTTATTCACCAGTATTTTGTGAGAATAGCACATGCAAATATTATTCACCACCATCTGTGCGATTTACCTTTGTCTGGCGAAAAGGTCATAATGGATATAGATTCCTAAATTCTTTGCCTTCAAAACAAAATGTACAAAGATATTCTTTGATAGATGACATTAGCAATATCAAGGAACATAACGTAATAAAAGAACTCTATAACACAATGGAAGAAAACCAAATTGGCAATGTTTGCATAAATCAAAAAGTTAGTGAAATCTGTATAAGTGATTTTTTGTCTAAAAATTCGAATTCAATTAATGCTTCTGATTTTAATATTGGAAATTTATACTTTAGATACAATGATAGAGGAAACTTTATACTTTTTAATAGCAGCAATTTTTGTTTGAAAAAAAATAAGGACTATTGGGACTTCACAACATTGCTTGGTCTGAAAAAAATAAATTCAATAAACTTTTCTTTCAAGAATGTTGTTAGAAAAAAAGCAAAAAGTGAATCCCCATGCTTCTGGGGCAGGGATAGTATAAATTATTATGAGACACCTATTTATAACTCAAGAGAAAAACACTATCAGATTCAAAACTCCACTACTTTTTCAATTGGTTATGAAAATTTTATTCAAGAGCAATTGCATTGCATTAAGACAGAGTTCTCTAAATGGATTATTGTTGATGAGTATTTAAATGAAGATAATAGTTTGCTTATGTCACCTTTACTCATTAATTTTAAAAGATATGAATTGAAAAAACTGATCAAAAAATTGACCACTGAATCAACCTGTCGATTAGATGGTATTAAGGGAAATTGCATTAAAAGAAAAAAAGAAATGGATTCAGATTATTTTACCTTTCGCAAGACAGCCGATTTTGTGAAAGCATTACCCACTATAGAACCGCATAATAAGCCTGAACAAAATTTAAATTGGGAATTACATGTATTTGTCCCAAGAAAGACATCAATAGCTTCATTCAATGTTTCTGAAGAGAATTTAAGAGTAATTAAAGAGAAACTAAAAAATCTCAATGTTAAAAGGTTTTGTTTATGGGAATTTTCCAATTCTAAACCAATGGAAGAAACAGCTTATAAAAAATTGATGGACTCATTAAAAAATAACTCCTTTAACACACGTTACCAGGTCGTTTATGAACAGAAACATATAAATGAAATAATAAATATTGTTTCAAAGAAATGACACGAAAGATAAAATGATAAGTATTATACCAAATATAGGAAGCACCATGCATTTGAAAGACAAATCTGCAGTATTCACTATAGAAAAAAAATTTATATTTCAATATAAAAAAAGTAAAGTTTTAAATAAGTTACGGTCTGTCTTTTTTAAAACAGATCAACCAGAATGGCAACTGTTGATCAAAAATGATGATAATATCCAAATTACAAAAGGATTTGTTGCAATATTAGGAGAATCTGGGGCTGGAAAATCAACGCTGATATCCATACTCAGCGGATTTGAGAAACTCTCTCGCAAGAATGCTGAGAATATAACATATCTACATAAAAAAGATCTTGTCAATTATGACTCAAATCAAATAAAGAAAATTCAAAAAAAAGATTTTGGTTTTATTTTTCAACGTTGTTATGAATCAAAGTCTCTCAATGCTGCCGACAACATCTCAATGCCATTATTTAATAAATTTTACTCTGTTCAATCAATAAAACAATATTGTTGTCAGTTATTAGAGTCCTTAAATTTGACTCATGCATCCAATTCACCTGCAAACGAACTATCTGGTGGTCAATTGACACGAATTGGCATACTACGTGGAATTGCACAAACCCCTCGCGTAATATTTGCTGATGAACCTGCGAATAACCTGGATGAACAAAATGCAGGATTGATATTGAAAATTCTTCAAAATTGGATGGAACAAACTGATGGCACAGTCATCATGGTAACCCATCATCTAGACCATGCTTTTAATTTTGCAGATCAGATCATTGTCTTGCAATCAACATCTCAAAATTCCGGTGAAATTGTTTATCAAAAAGTAAAGTCAGGTGAAAAATGGTCATCCACAGAAAAAAAACAAATTCGAGAATTATTAGACATTAAAGAGAACAGAAAAAAAACACAATTTCCAGATCCACCGGCTTCAGATCGTAAATATTTTTTTGGGTATTTATTTTTTTTATTCAAAGTGGCCTGGGCCAACATATCGTCAAAAGCTGATGGATCAAGAACGATCTCATCAATTACGTTATGTTCTTTCTTTTTACTCTTTTTTCTTGTCTTTTCTGGAAATTTAATTGTTCAATGGTTCACTAAGATGGATAATAAAAAAAATAATGCTGCTTATTTGAGACAATTTGAAATCAGTGCTACTTATCCGCCAGGTTTATCAAAAAATGTTCAGAACGAAATTAACCAAACAACTGTCAATGAAGTTCGTTTATGGCTTTCTCAAAAAATTAACAAAACATACCAACAATTAGATACCCTAACATCACAACTTGAACTAAAAAAACCGCACCATTTTTTTAAAAATTCAAATCAGGAATTTAAATTTTCTCAATTGTTAACAGAAGATGCCGTCAAACAATTAATTAAAGATTTTAAGGATTACGGATATTATCTTAGCGCATTTATCATAAAGAATCCATTAAAGACTGTTCATATGAAAAGAATAAAGTCTACTGAAAAAATATCACATAAATTGATTCGCTATACCGAGTTTTATCTTGATATTGCTTCCTTAGAACCCGCTTCAAAAATATGTCAGGTCTATCCAAGATGGGAAAGTGGCCCGGAATTTGTTAAAAAAAATGGCGAGCGCAGAAATTTAACAACAACAATGCGATGGCTTGATTATCAAGATCCATTTTTTGATGATCCCAGAATCAACTATGTTAAAAATAAAAATTTTCGTTTTCAATCCAACAATGATGAAGGCATTATCATTGATATTGAGACTCTGGTTCATGACCTTGGATATGATATCAATGATGATGAAATTAAAGTTTTATATGGTAACAGGGAAAAAGCCTGTGTTCCTGTTAAAGCCGTTGTAGAACGTATGCCTGAATCGGGTAAATATCATGTATTAACTACTTTTGGCTTTGGTGAAAAAGTTCGCTCTGCCAACCATCATTGTGATGATGTTAAAAGGTTTTATCAATTAAATGTCACATTTAAATTTGATATCTCCGATACAGAAATTCAACGTGTTTTTCACCATAAACAAAATAAAGATGATTACAACAATATCCTGATAAATTACAATAAATTATCTCGTAATAATCTGGAAGTTTACTGTGACTACGATATCGCAAAAACAAAAAAATTGTGGAAAAAATGGGTAAAAGAAAAATTTAAAATTTCTTCAGATAGTTTTACAGTATATTTTGATAATAATTGGGAAGTGCCAGGAATAATAGAAAAAGCACCTCCTTATACAAATGGAACAGTTTACACAAAATCATCAGATGCTGTTCGCGCTCTGGGTGAATATCTATCACAGGCTTTTAATGAACATGAAGATTTAAAGAACAGATGTCTGATTAATGCCTATAATTATGAGGAAAAAATCCAATTTGCCAAACAAAGCCAATCAATTGTAACCTGGATTAAAATTTTAGGTTCACTTTTTTTTAGCATACTATTCCTTATTTTTTTGGGAACAAATATGCTTGTAACAATCAGAAATAAAGCACCGGAAATAGCCATTTTTCAAGCAATGGGAGGCACATTATTCAGCCTCCTCTGCATTTATAATATTCAAATGATCATGTTAATCGTACTGGCTGCAATGGCTGCAATCATAGTTGTCTTTATTTTGCTTCACTTTATTCAATCACTTTTTATTTCTTATATCATACAACCTCTCTGGTCAAAACTTGATGATCAACGTGATGCAATAGTTGATTTAACTTCGAATTCTAATCTGGAAAATTTTCTTTCAATTATCAGTACAAATCAGGAGATATTGATTTGCTGTATTTCATTCATGTTTATAGTTGTAAGCCTATCCATTATTTATGTAAAATTCAGCCCTGGTTATTCAGTTACAAAGATTCTTAAGGAACGATAATTATTGTTCCAATTCGATGACTTGAGGTATATTAATGTGTTTATAATTAGGGGCTGAAAAGTCAAGCACTTGATTATTGATTGAATCTTTGGATACCTACCTAAGTACTTTTTGGAAGGGTCTGAGCAATCACACAGCCGAATTAATATTCTATATATACACTAAATCTATTAAGTTATTACACTGTCGACTTCAGCATGAACTAAATTGTTAGTTTGTTATAACCAAGCAATCAAGCGGGCTGACGCCGCTTATTTTCAGCGTTATTTTCCAAAATTTGTACGTTTAGAGTGTGTAACAAAATATAGATTATATTAAAAGTTTGATTGTGAACAAATTTAAAAAGGGCAATTTTGAAATCCACTGACAAGGGCAACTGACCTG
>Ga0272440_1001276_pt1 | contig 20943 bp, 19 predicted proteins | sample SSMMMBAug17_FD_192440 | JGI IMG/M metagenome (GOLD analysis project Ga0272440, IMG submission 192440) | Marine sediment archaeal communities from Little Sippewissett salt marsh, Falmouth, MA, United States - SSM-MMB-Aug17 | ecosystem: Environmental > Aquatic > Marine > Wetlands > Sediment ...
TATATTCCAAAAAAGGGGTATTCGTCAAATCATCAGAGCCGATCTTAAATGCAGGCACGCATAATTCGTCAAGAAAATCAACATCATCATAATAACTTGGAGTGGAAAAAATAATAATGCCAATTTCTTTAGCATAGTCAAACAAAATTTTATGATTTTGTTTTGATATTTCATATTGTTTGAAAAACTTAAACTGTGACATCCTTAAACCATCCTCAAACTCAAATTCTGCATGAGGTAAGGCTATTGTTTCAGAACGATAAGTCTGTATTTTTACTGCATCAGCTCCAGCTTCTTTTGAAACTTTTATTAATTTTTTCATACCATCTAAATCTTCATACATAGCTCCAATCTCTGAAACAATAAAGTATGATTGATCAGATATTTCAGCATTTCCTATATTAATAGTTTTCATAGAATCTCCCGAAGTTATTTTATTGTAACTTTATAACAACCAATAAATAGAACATCAACATTATCTTTTAATAAACTTTCAATAGCATTTTTAGGGTAGCATACTATTGGTTCCTCATGTTGATTAAAACTTGTGTTAATAAGAGCTTTTTCACCAGTTATATCACAATAAGTCTTTACAATTTGATAGTATTCACCGTTTAAATCTTGTGTTACTATCTGAGGCCGAGCGGTACCATCAACATGAACAACAGCCTCATGGATATTTTTAAATGATTCAGTGCAATTATAAGTAGTTGTCATAAAATATGAACAGATATGACTTTTATTCCAGTCAATATAACATTCATGAGCGTATTCAATTGGTGTAACAGGAGCAAATGGCATAAATTCAGTTCTTTTCAACCTTCTATTTAACCAATCATTTACCTTTTTTTCTCGAGTATGATAGAGAATTGATCTTGATCCCAGAGCTCTCGGACCGTATTCCATTCTATTATCAAAATATCCTACTACATTTTCACATATTAACTCATCAACTACTCTTTTTACTTTATTACTAATTTCTATATATTCTATTTTATTTGAATATTGTTTTAGTATGCTAAGAATTTCATCATTCGAATATTTCGGCCCATAATATACCATTGGAAACTTAATTTTTGATAGTCCTGTAATCATATAATTAAGATAACATGCACTTCCAACAGGTAAACCTCCATCTCCCATATGAGGAAAGACATATATATTGTCTATCCCTTTAATTTCTTGAACTCTTTGGTTTATTTTTACATTAGCGAACAGTCCTCCAGATAAACAAATATTTTTCACTTCAGGTCTATTTATTTTTTTAATCCAATAAGTTATAAAATTTATGATTAAATTTTCACAGTGTTTTTGAAGACCTGCAGCTATATCCTCTTTTGAAAAATTATTTAATATCTCTGATAGTTCATTCGTTATGTTGAAAAAAGGAGTATAAAATCCAAGATTTGATACAATAGTATTATTTTCCCAACTAATTAACTTTTTAAATACTGGTAAGGTTTTTGAATAATTACCATATGCTGCAAGTCCTGTAACTTTACCCTCATGTTTATGTGGAGTATAACCAAGATATTTCGTAATAGCTCCGTATAAATATCCTAAACTGTCAAAAGTTAACAGGTAATCATATTCTTTAATACCATCATTTTTGTTTGCAAAAAATACAGATCCTGATTTTAAATCTCCCCTTCCATCAAAAGTAAAAACAAAGGATTCGTCAAAAGGTGAAGGGGCAAAAGCTGACCATGCATGAGTCGTATGATGATCAAGATAAACTATCTTGTCTTTTGGGATATCAAGATGTTCCATCTCTAATTCAAAAAAAGATAACGTACTTTTATCTCTCGAAAATTCCACTTCCAAGCGATCTTTAATAATATAAGAACAATTAGGGTTACGATTTAATGCTTGAATAATTCTTTTAGCTAATTTATTTGCATAAACATAACAGTCTTTTTTCTTGCTATGCCATCCATAAGCAAAATAATCTATATCTTTTATTTTCAAATTATGTTTATTTAACACATAATCCAAGCTCTGTTTTGGAAAGCCTTTATAAAGCTTTATTCTTTTCAGTCTTTCTTCACTTATAGCCTCTATAATAACACCATTTTTCATCAAAGCTACTCCAGAATCCTCATCATTATGCAATCCTATTATATACACTGTTGATTCTCCTATATATGAATATTTTATAACTCTCTAATATCAATCGTAACTATTATAAAGTTCCCTGACCTCCTCTATACTCTTATTTTCTATATTGTGAAGAAAAAAGTTACGATAATCATAAAGTTTACTACTTGGCCAATCCCACCAGCTTAATTCGAGCATAAAATTTATAACATCGTCAGAAAACCTTTTACCCACCACTTTTGCTGGATTTCCAGCTATGATAGAATATGGTGAAATATCCTTAGTGACTACACTACCTGTACCTATAACTGTTCCATGACCAATATTTACCCCTGGCAATACTGTAACTCTCGTTCCAATCCAAACATCTGACCCAATACGTATATCCCCCTTCATATCATAGCTTTTACCTAAAAAACCAAAAGGACCTCTTCCAAGGTAATAGGTCATTACATTAGTTAATGTATGACGCTGCCCTATTGCTGTAAAATTTGAAGAAATTATAGAAAAATTTCCCAAATAAAATTTTGATGATAGAATCAATTCGCAGTCACTTCCAATATGTGCTCCTTTACCTATAAAGACTTCATCTTGATTAATAATTCTTGCTCTGCTATATATCCTGCTTCCATAGCCAAGATGAATGTTTCTGGGATTATTTAATTTTATTATAGGATATTCAATTTCTGAATATATTGTTCGATGCTTTATTGGTGATAAAGGATTATCCTTATATATCTCATTAAAAATAAACCATTCATAGATATCCTTCTTTGATTTTAAAACCCATATACCCTCTTCATAAGCCTTCCATATAAGATAATCAGATAAAGGAATTTTCCTAGATGATCGAAAAATATTATTTTCTTCAATAAGAACATTTGTATCATGGAGATATGGGATAAAGACAGCATTAGTCAATTGAAATCTAAATTTATGAATATTATCAATATCTATTATATTTATATTAATTTTAAAATGTTTGAAATTAATTTTATAATTATCGATACAACTAAATAAATCTCCATAGTCCAAATGATCTAAACAAAAAAAATGGAAATTAATTTTTTTTTCTGATAATTTATTTTTTTCAGAAAAAAATAAATTATCACATAATTTCATATTATTATCAAAATAGAAAATAATTACATTATCAAACATAATTTTTATTACCCTAAGCTGATATTTAATTATCAACTCATCAAATAACGAACAATCTCAAAACATTCTGCATATTTCACACCTATTTTTTGTCCATCATTTTCATGTTGTTTAGTAAAAAAATCAAGCCATTTATATCTTACTCTTTCAAGTTCCGACTTATAAAATTTTATAATTTCAACTTTTTTATTCATAAACTCTGAAATATCGGAATAAAAATTTCCTCGAAACTGATTTTCTGTATCATAAAAATTACTTCGATACATCAAAAATCTGGGTACATGTCTCCCAGCCATAAAAGTGGACTTTGCAGCATATTGATGATCTCTGTGTAAATCATTTATCCAATGACTGTAAATTGTATCTATCTTTAATTTTTCAATATAATCCAAAATTATACTGCTTAATACCTCATCAAAAGGCACCTTAAAAACTTCATAATTTAGACATATAAGCTTAGCTCCAATTATTTTGGCTGCGGCATCACCTTCCTTGAAAGCATCCTCTGCTTTTCTTATTATTGTTCCAGAAGGATTTTTATATGCGGAATTAGTAATTACTAACATAGTAACATTATCAGAGTTTTTCACATGCTTTACTAATGTTCCTCCGCAACCCAATTCAAGATCATCATAATGTGCACCAACTGCAAGAATATTCATTCTAAACCTCCAAATTTTTTAAAAATTCATTAATGACCTCACAAATGTAATAAATGTCCTCTGTTTTCATATTTGGATACAAAGGTAATGTTACTAATCTTTTTGCAACATCTTCTGTTATTGACAATATATAATTATTTTTAAAAATACGACAATAGTAATCAAATTTATGTATTGGGGGATAATGGATGCTTGTCTGTATCCCCCTTTTTTTCAAATATTCCATAAATTCGGAACGATTTATTTTTCTGTCCAATAAAATCGGAAAAATATGATATGATGAAATACTCAAAACATTACTGAAAGGTATGGTACAGTAATTTAATTCATCAAGCTTTATTCTGTATAATTTAACTAACTGCTCTCGTTTTTTATTGTTGGTTTGTAGTTTATTCAATTGCACTAAACCGATAGCCGATCGTAAATCATCTATGCGATAATTAAATCCAAGTTCAACAACATCATAAGAAAAAGCATGACCTCGGGCTCGATCCCAAGTTAATGTTGTCATTCCATGAGATCTCATTAATCTAATTTTTTTAGCAATTTCATCATTATTTGTAGCGACAATACCACCTTCTCCAGTTGCCATATTTTTATTTGAGAAAAAACTGAAACAGGCAATATCCCCTAATGTACCACATTTTTTCCCATTATATTCTGATCCTGGTGCATGAGCGCAGTCCTCTATAATGTATAATTTGTATTTTTGGGCAATATCATTAATTTTATCCATATCACAAGGATAACCACCATAATGCATCACCTGAATCGCTTTAGTTCTATAATTAACTTTTCTTTCTATATCTGTAGGTGAAATACATAAATTATCTTGGCTTTCGATATCAGCAAACACTGGCATTGCTCCTGTGTAATATATTGAATTCGCACCTGCTACAAATGTTAAGCTAGGACAAATAATTTCATCTCCTTTCCCAATATTTAATGACTTATTAGCAAGATGAAGTGCAGCTGTGCCATTTGTAACCGCAATTACATGTTTTATACCAAGAAACTCAGCAAAACGATTTTCAAACTCCTTTGTAATATCCCCCATTGTGAGCCATCCTGAATAAATAACATTATGGACTGCTTCTATTTCCATCTTATCAAAAGAAGTTTCAAATAAGGGTATTTTCCACATTATACATTAGCTCCATGCAAAAATTTATCTTTCATAATTTCAAACTTTTCTTGTGCCAGAGCATAATCTTCCTGTCGTCCAATATCCATCCAAAAATCATCACAAGGATATCCAACAATTTTTTCTCCATTTTCCAGTAAACGTAAAACTAAAGTTGGAAAATCTAAATATTTATTTGGTTCTATATATTTTAGGACATCTGGTTCATAAACATATATTCCCATACTAACGGGATATATATTTTCAGGTTTTTCAATATATCCTGTTAATATATTATTTTGATCTATTTCAATTACGCCAAGGTCTATTTTCACCTTTTTTTTATACATTGCAATTGTTAAGATACTTTTTTTCTCAAAATGATATGAAATAAGCTTTGAATAATCCAAAGACGTTAAAATATCACCATTCATAACTAGAAATGTTTCATTTAATCCAGAAATCATTCCTATTGATCCAGCAGTTCCAGTAGGTTTTTTTTCCCTAACATAATTAATTTTAATCTCTTTAAATTCATTTTTAATATTACTAAAATAAGCCTGTATTAATTCAGCTAAATATCCCACTGTTAATGTAATGTCATGAAAGCCATAATATATAAGTTGTTTAATAATAATATCAAGGATTGGACGATTTCCAAGTGGAACTAATGGTTTAGGAAATATTGTAGTATAAGGTTTAAGCCTTGTCCCTTTGCCTCCTGCCAATATGACTGCTTTCATTATCACATTATCCTTTAGTAATTTTTTTTTGATATGAATAAGTTATCGTCTTTTAATATAGTACTCTTAAATGAAATCATATATTGTAAAGTTTATTTTTATATTTTTTTGTAAAATTGGAATTAACAAACCAATTGATTGTTTCATGTAAACCTTTTGTAAATCCTTCTCGTTGACCATAATTCGGTTCCCATCCTAACAATTGCTTTGCTTTTTTATTATCTGCCCATAATCTCTCAACTTCACTTTTTTCAGGACGTATTCTACATTCATCAACTTCAATATCAATTTTAGTGTCCATAATATCAGCAATCAGCTTTACTGTATCAGCTATAGAAATTTCATAATTACTTCCGATATTAATTATCTCCCCCAAAGAATGTTCTGATTCAGCCACAGCAATAAATCCATTAACAGTGTCCTTGACAAAATTAAAATCACGAGTAGGGTGTAATGCTCCAAGCTTAATTTTTTTTATTCCTTTAGCGATTTGTATAATAATAGTGGGAATAACAGCTCTTGCAGACTGTCTTGGGCCGTAAGTATTGAATGGACGAATAATTGCTACTGGAGTACCAAAAGAAAAATAAAATGACATTGCTAATTGATCCGCTCCAATTTTTGAAGCAGAATAAGGAGATTGACCCTGTAATGGATGTTCTTCAGTAATTGGAACAAAACAAGCTGTTCCATAAACTTCGCTGGTAGAAGTATGAACAATTTTTTTTACATTCAATTCTCTAGCAGCCTGCAGCACATTAAGTGTTCCTTTGACATTGGTATCTATATATGTTTCTGGCGAATGATATGAGTATGGAATTCCTATTAAAGCGGCAAGATGATAAACAACACCACATCCATGCATTGCTTTTTTTACACCGTATGGATCACGAATATCACCAGCAAATACATCTATAGATTTTTTTATCTCATTTTCACAAAAATCAAGCCATCCATAAGAATTAAAAGAATTATAATGTATAAAAGCTTTAACATTATATCCTTTTCGCACTAAAGTCTCTGTTAAGTGAGACCCAATAAACCCTCCAGCACCTGTTACTAATATTTTTTTCATAATCTTACTCAAAAAGAAATGAATATTTTCGGCTAAATGCCTGCCCTATCCTTGCAAGGCCCTGAATTTTCTGATTTTCATAATCAATATTTACTTTAAGGTTATTAAATTGTTCTTGAAATCGATTATCCTCCTCTGTATAAATATGATTTCCATCTAATCTTGAAAGCATTTCCAATACAAGATTGTTAATATCTTCAGGTGAATTATCAATAAGCTTACAACCTTGTGATAAAATATCTCTTTTATAAAATGCAAAGCCAACCGGTGATGAAAGGATTTCCGAAAAGGTTAGAAATCTGTTTAATTTGTTAGACCATATAAATTTAGGAATAAATAAATCATTATACCAAAGTCGTGCAAATAATGGAAAAAGATTTGTCATGATAGATGGTACACCAAATGAAATAGGGATTGCAGCAGGCCCTGATGTTGTACCTATGAAAAATTTACATTTTGCCCATAAAAAAACATCCATCCAGTCGCTTTTAAATTCTGTATGAACATAGTCTATTACATTATGCATTTTGGGTAAAGGCGGCATAGAATCCCCCCCCATCCTAATTACCCAGCCGCCTCTTTCACAAATACTTTGAATTGCCAGTTTATAAGTCATAATATCAGCATTACGTGTATTCACTCCGCCTTCACAAACATCTCGAACATGAATAGCAACAAACCATGCATTTGAAGGAATTCCCATTTTTTTTAGAAAATACTGACCACGTTCACAATCCGATTCAGTAAGAGTGAGCAAAGGAGGTCGTTTCTCAATATTCCATTGCTTCTGAATTTCGGTTCCCCATTCAGTTGTAAAATGCAATATCCTTCCATCAGGAAACGGTAAGTATTGTTTAACTTCTATCTTAGAACTGAAAGGCTCAAGAGCTGTTTTTAATAATTGGTCAGATATTACATACGAAAAAAAAGGACGTAAGTATTTAAGATAGCATTGATTTGGACAACGTTCATGAAGAAGTAATATAGAATTTTGACAAGGATGCCAGCCTAATTTAATCATTTTTATATATAGATGAATAAAACTCATCAAACCTATATTCTGTGAAAAATTTTCTGATAGAAAACTTATCCCTAAATGTCTTAAGTATCTTATATCTTGTCTATAATAAAATTCTTTGAATTTTTTAAAACTTATTTTATTTATCATAGGAAATCGTCCATTATGAACAAATATTCTGTTTAGATATTCAAAGAATTGATTCTTAACAGAAGGATCAGGGTTTATTTTTTCATAACAAGCTACAGCCTCATCGAAACGTTCTAATTTTACAAATGCAATTCCTAACCAAGCATACCAATCTTGTGGTATATTATTATCCTTAGAATTTTTTTTTATTGATATTGCATTTATTAACAATTTAATTGATTGTTCATTTTTATCCATTTGAAGGGTTAAAAAACCAAGCAATGATAAAACTTCATAATTAGTTGGTTCTATTTCTAAAATATCAAGATATTTTTCAAAAGCTTTTTGTAATTGCCCTGAATTATGATACTCTTTGGCAATATTTAAATTGACAGATCGGTTTTGATTCATAAAAAACCTTTATATCGAATTTTACAACTTAAAAACTGTAATTAAAACTAAACAAAACAACCACCGACTAAAGTCGGTGGGTTTAAGTAACGTGCTGAAAGTACTGATATTATGTTATTTTTATTGATAATTGTGTAGTATTCATACAAAAATCAACAACTCCCATATTAGGTATAAAATCTCCATACAATTGTGGGTAAACAGGATGTTGATAGCTTTGATATTCTATATCTATGCCGGCCTTTTGAAATTCCTTTTCATTTAGATAATCTTTACCAAATGGTCCTGATAAGTAACAATTTGCACCAAAATGCTTACATATTTCCAACATTAAATCAGATTTCTTGCTTTTGAGTGACAAATCGCTTGAGCAAACAGTTTTTGTTCGAATATTCAATTCATTAAGCCAAAATTTAAGATGATCATAACACAAATCAGACAATAGACTATATTTATTCTTATATAATATTTCCAATTTGGGGTATAATTGTCCAAATCTATTGGCTTTGCGATAATTATAAAAAATAGATTTTAAATGTTTGGCTTGCCAATTCCTACGATTATCAATCTCAGTATCTTTCAAAATTTGTGATGTATGGCCCTTTAATCTCACTGGCACTGTTAACCATATTGGACCATTCATTGTCTTAATACGATTTCGATTAATAAAACTATTTTTTCCATATTGTACAGAGTCTAACAAAACAAAAAGATCACTTCGAATAATTTTATCGAAATAACCAAGCCACGGCAAATACGCTGATTGGTTTATAGTTAATATCATAAAATCCTCAGATTAAAAAATTTTTTTTTACTATTTAGTGTCTGGCCGAAAAGTTAAGTTTATTTATAGAATCAACATGTTAGTAATATAAAAATGAAGATTTTTTTAATAATTTTAATATTTAGCCCTGAAAGGGCATTACATACCAGCCTAGGGCAACGCCCTGGGTTAAGGTTATTTTAATAATTGAGCCCTGAAAGGGCGGAACATAATTATACAAAAAGGATATTTCTTATATTACGCCCTTTCATGGCTTTAGCTATGTTTATATTTAACCCAGGGCCTTGCATGGGATGGTATGTAACGCCCTTTCAGGGCTAAGAATTTGAATCACTATATTTGTTATGACTATTATAAAAACACTAACTGTTATAGACTATACTATTTATTAATTAAATAATCTGAAAAAATACTGCGATCATTAATATGATCATTTTTATAAGCATAAATTGTAAATTCATAAGGCATATAGTCATGACGTAAACTTATCCGTTTACTAAGTGACTTACAAAATTGAAAAATTAACATCGGATCAATATGAGAAGCTTCTGGTAGTCTAAAGTCAACATAAGTACTGAGAAAGTTAGCAGCAATTCCTTTATTGGCTATTTCAAACATTTTACGTATCATAGCCTCTTTAAAAAACTTATTCGCTCCCGAGGCAAGACTTCGATTAAACAGACCAGAAACAAAGATATAATCCCACTTTTCTTTAATCGGATCATTCAAAATATCTAAAACACGAAAATCTACATTAAAATATTCTTTATGAGCGATTTTAATAAAATCAGGAACAATATCCACACCGGTATAATAAATATCTTTAAAATTTACTTTCAGAAAATCATACATATCTCCAAAGCCGCATCCAACATCTAATACTGAAGATCCACTAAGATTACCAATTTCTGTTAATATCTTAAATCTTAAAAATTGCCTGTTTTTTTTTCCTCCCCAAAGTAACGAACGTATATCATGTCCATATTTAGTGAATTGAGAAACATATTGTTGGATCATATCCTTTTTGTCAGAATCAGACCACATAATTAATCTATCCTTAGTTATCCTTTGGGGTTAACACATAATGCAATTAAAAAATGAGCCATGGGAAAAAAGCCAGTATGTACGACTTCATCATTCATAGAAAACATAAAAGTGTTATGAAAATAACTCTCTGTTAAATCCCTTAATGTTTCATGACTTTTAAGATTAACATGCCCATCAATACTATTTTGACTTGCATAGGAACTTGCAGTAATATTAGGAGTGCCAATAATAAATACGCCTTGAGATTTGAGTGAAGCGCAAATATTATTCATATAATTATGTTCATCCTCTTTAGAAATATGTTCAATTACATCAATAGAAACAGCAGCATCAAATTTTTCTGAAACATAGGATTTTGTAATATCCATTTGCTCAAAAGTTAAATTTTTAACATGTCGATTTCTTTGAATATTATCTTCAATAATAGCTGGTTCAAGATCAATACCATGAACCTTCAATATAGTTTGTAAAAGGATTTGACTACCAAATCCATCACCGCAGCCAATTTCAAGTAGATTCTCCTTTTCAGACAACATTTTTGCACAAAATTTGTACCTTGCAAGAGAGAAAAGAAGGTGGCGGGGATCATATCTCCATGCATAACTTGCATATGGTCCTAAACGCACTCCTCTAGTTGTTTGATATTCATCAAATAAAAATTGATCATACGATTGAATTAAAGATTTTTTTTTCATATTAGTAGTTACTTACTTTCTATAATTATTTTAGATAGCTTTTATTAGGTGTTTTATGGGAACCTAATAAAAACCCCTTCCAGCCTTCTAATCTATCTATATTATTATAATAGTACATTAAAGGCGATTTGCGTATTAAAAAACGATCGGTTACCTCTTCTTCATAATCGGTGATAGCCCAGGCGTCACAATTAGAACATATAGGAATTTTATCCCAATCTCTATTTTCGTGTAGTTGTCTAACTTTTTGAAAAGAAGTTCCATTCCAAACATTACTAACTGATTCCTGAAAAACATTCCCCATTATATATTTCCCACTATAGTCTCTGCAGCATATAGGTACATCACCATTATATAAGATCGGCATAGTATCATATAACATGCCGCATGGTATTCTTTTTTTAGCAATCGGATGAAATCCAAACATATCATGTTCACCATCAATTGAAAGCGCATTAACTCTTATTACATCAACATATCGAGACCAAAATTCTATAAATTGTTTTTCTTCAATAATATTATCTTCTTGTCTACAAAATGACACACCTATCCTGGGATATAATTTTTCACCTCTTATTTCTAATAATTTTAAAATAGATGCTTTTATTTTTTCTAATTTATTAAATCCACGAATTGCCACATAAGTCTCATTGTTTAATGCATCAAGGCTAAAACTCACAGAATCAATTTTATAGTCCACAAAAAAATGGCAGATTTTACTATCAAATAATGTTCCATTTGTATTAATTGCCAATGTAAAATGCATATTTTTCAATAAACTAATAATTTCTCGGAAATTAGGAGCCATTAAAGGTTCGCCATAATATGAAGGCTGAATTAAAGACTTTGCATCTTTTATTTCATCAAGAATATCTTTTAGTTTTGAGATAGGTATTCCTTTTATCGGCATTATTTTACCAGACTTTTTATGAGAAGCATGTTGCAAACACATTTTGCACTTTAAGTTACAAGCGGTAGATGTATCTAATAAGAATCTAACAGGAAATGCAGGAACATCTTTTAGGCTATTTTGCATTTATTTAATCCTCTTAAGTAAATTAGATATTATATAAAACTTAACTGATATCTACTTTATTCCAAGGAGTGATTATAATCAAATCAGAGTATTTTTTTATTTTCATTTTAATCTTTTGTTGTATTTTATAATTGTTTGTACATATTATTACAACATCGCAATCATCAAAAGATATTAATCGTGGTAAGTTAAATGTACTATCAAAATTTTCCAAATAATTATCATCATAATAAAAACAATTATCTCTATCAAAGCAATATTCAAGTGATTTAAAAAGAACTCTAAAATAATAAGATATTCCATAAAATACAATTTTTTTTCCATCATGAGCAAACGTTTTGATTTGATTTGTAATTTCCTTTTTTTTATTTATAAAGTTATCTATCTTACTAATCAAGTCATATTGATCTTTATTAAAAAAATCAGTCTCATTAGTCTCATAATTTTTTTTCCAAATAGATCTTAACGATAGATCCAGGTCATATTGCACCAGACCAAAATTTTCTATAACATTTTTTAACGAAAACAGTGTAAAATAATTTACATGCTCTAATGAAAAATCTTCGATACAAAATTCAAGAATTTTTATTAAATTAGGAACTTCAACATAAAGAATACCATCTTCATTTAATAGCTCTCTAATATCTTTAATTATCTCTTTTGGATTTTTAATATGCTCTAAAACATGCTGTAATATTATAACATCAAACTTATTAGAAAATAATTCTTTTTTAAAAAAACTATTAACGGTAGGTACCTTAAGGTCATAAAATTTTGTTGGTTCTATTCCTAAAATGTTAACATGTGCTTTTTTTTCCTTTATCATATAAAGTAGATCGCCTCTGTTTGAACCAATTTCTAAAATATTAATAACATCAGAAGGAAAATTTGATATTATTATTTCTAATGCTTTCTGGTTATCTTCTGTTCGATTTGGAAAAATAAAATTTTCACTCTTATAGAAATTAGAGTAAACTTCTGAAATAATCTTATCATATTTTTTGCTGTATGCACTTGATTGAAAAAGAAAATGACAAGCATCACATAATGAGATAACTAAATCAAAAGGAGTTTCGTGGTTAGCGAAAAACAGATGCTTATGTTCATAAATTTTTTTAATATCATATCTATTACAAACAGGGCATTTCATATTATAGATTCTCTTTGATTTGAGTTATAATAGCCTATGGTAAAAACTTATTCGAAAAAGTTGATTTGATTAAAATAAATAACTTATAAATCATATATATGCTAATAATTATCGATCTAATTATTATAAACTTTAATTGTTTGGAACAAAAATAAAAAATTCAGAATTCTTAAATCCTGCTTAATTTAACACTTAATAAATCCAACTATTTTAGTAAATACATCTCTATGGCAGGTGCGAAGTCAAAGAGCGTATGTACAAGTTAGGGGGAATAACTTGTTTCTGATTATAATTCTGATTTGGAGATGCTATTCTTCACCCTAAAAGGGCGTAACATATTAGCCCAAGGGCAACGCTATGGGTAGATGACAGATTGTATTTCCAAATTCAATTATAATAAGAATTTATTTTTTTCCCTAACTTGTACATACGCCCGAAGTCAAATTCTATAATGCCCTTCTACCTTTAATATACTTTTTATAATATCGTTAATATCTTCGTCTGAAAATTGCTCGTTAAACAATATATTAAAAGTTTTGTTTTTAAAATCAGTTGCATTAGGAGTCTTTTTTTTATATTTCAAATATTTTTGTATCCACTTCCATTCTGATACCACATATCTATAATCTGAATTAATCCAAATACCCTCAGCCGCTACTGCTTCAGCAAATTTCTTTTTTGAAACTTTGAGTTTATCAATATCAACTTTAACAGTATGAAAAAATAAAGAAGGATACCCTTCATATTTTGGACAACAAGAAGATACTAAGGATGAATTTTTAAGCAAATCATTTATTTTTTTAACTATCTTATAGCGTTTCTCAATTGTTTCCTGTAATTTTGATAAAGTTGAAATGCCTATAGCAGAAGATAATTCATCAAGATTAAAATTTAATGCAGGAAAAAGAAACTCTCTTGGATCCTTGGGGTTAAAATCAGGCGAATGAAATGGTTTCCCTCTATCTGCCAGAGAACGAATCAGCCAATAAATTTCTTCATTTTTAGTATAAACAAGCCCTCCACATCCACCAGTGGCATGAATTTTTGAAAACATAGTTGAAAAAGCCGCAAGATGTCCAAATCCTCCAACTCTTTTTCCCTTGTATATAGCTCCATGAGCTTGGGAGCAGTCTTCTATTACTTTAATCCCTCTATAATTTGCTATTTCCATTATTGGATACATATCTATTGGATGACCACCCAGATGGGTTAGTATAGCGGCACGAGTATCAGGTGTCAAGGCACTTTCAAATTCATCAGGGCCAATATGCGCACTATCAGGTTGAGAATCAGAAATAATTGGTGTCATTCCCAACATCAAGACAGGTGTTACTCCCCCTGGATCAGTAACAGGGGATATCAGGACTTCACTTTTTTTTTCTATATTAAGAGATCTAAGGCATAAATAAATAGCAACAGTTCCCGAAGAAACTGCATCAGCAAATCCTCCGCCTTGAAACTCACAGAACTTTTTCGTATATAATTCTTCATATTTTCCCTGAAAACCAAAATCTACTCCAGTCTCCCAGCTATTCTTAAAAACCTCTTTGACTTTTTCCAGTTCAGCTTCACCAAAAAGTTTCCTATAGGGCAATGGTTTGTTTCGTACTTTAGGACCACCATTAATTGCGAGTTCCGATTTTTTCATTAGGAATGCGCTCCTATATCTATTAAACACCGCCCTGCTATCTCACCTTTGTTTATTTTATCTATTGCAAGATTAATCTCATCAAGAGAAAAAATATCTGTAATCAACTCATTTAATTTTAATTTACCTGCTTTATAAAGACGAATATAGCGTGGAATATCTAATGATGGATCTGTTTCTCCACCATGAGAGCCTGTTATTATTTTACCAAAATGAAGAGGAAGAGAATATATAGAAATGTTATCATCTATTTTCGGTACTCCAACCAGAATGGTTCTTCCTTGCATTTGTGTAAATCTATACGCCATGTTAATTACATCTGTATTACCAGTATTATCAACACAAACATCAGCACCCTGCGAGCCAATAATATTTTGAATCTCAGTTTCAACATTGGATTTAGTTGAATTGATAACATGAGTAGCTCCAAATTTATATGCCATTTCCAGTTTATTGTCATATAAATCTACACCGATAATAGGATATGCAGACACCATTGCAGCACCTTGAATGATATTCAATCCTACACCTCCTGCACCAAATACAACAATAGATTCACCTATTTTTAACTTTGCATTGTTTGTAACAACTCCCAAGCCTGTTGTTACTGCACATCCTAAAAGAGGTGCCAGTTGCAAGTCAAATTTGTAATCAACAGGGGTAAGACGATTCTCTGAAACTACTGCATACTCATTAAAAGTCGTTATAAATCCCGCATTTAATCTTTTTCCTTTCCATATATATTTTGGTGGCTCTGCATCAATACCTTTCCCTTTTCTCCAATGCATGATTACATGATTTTTAATTTTAACATTTTTCACTCCTGAACCAATTTTTAAAACCTCTCCAACTCCTTCATGTCCCAGAAGATGAGGTAAATATTTGTCTTGTCCTTTTACTCCCTTAATCTCTCCTATTTGTGAACCGCAAATCCCACTGTAGAAAATTTTAACAAGTACCTGTCCATAAGTAAGCTCCTCAGGCAACATCACTTCATCTATTATTAAAGGCTTATTTAATTCAGTTAGAATAGCAGCCTGCATTTTTTCTGGTATCATATTCTTATCTTCATTTGTATTTTTTTGACGCCCAAATCTAAAGATTTGGGACTCCAGACTATGAATTTACGTCGTCCTAAAATATGTTAGAACGAAAAATATTCTACTCAAAATAAATAAAAGAATGATCTCCTTTATAATTTGCAAGATCAAACCACCACTTCCATTCTTTGGGTGTAAAAAAACATTCTCCTGTAAGAACCCAGCACATTAGATTAACTTTTTCCTCTTCATTTCTGTAAGATTCCACAACAACATATTTATGTTTTTTACCTACCCTTTCAATCTCTTTTAATGCCTTTTCAAGATCATAGCAGTATAAATTATGCAATGTATTAAGAGAAAACACCAGATCAAAATAGTTATCTTCAAAAGGAAGTTCCTTGGCATCTGCTGCTTTTAAGAATGGTTTTACCTCTTCCTTTGCATTTTCAATAGCATATTTTGAAATATCGATACCCATAACCTCAAGCCCTTGAAGAACCTGTGTAAACTCATAAAGTAAAAACGCTTTTCCACATCCAACATCTAATACTTTATCGCCTGGTTTCAGGTCGTAATGTTTAATCAATCCCTCTGCTACAACACGCCAACGACCGTCATATTTATAACCTCCATATCCTAGCTTCCTATCTCCATCCCAGTAATCAAAATCATACTTTTTAGCAATTTCAATAGCTTTAGCCTTAGGATATTCGTTCATACGTGCAAGATAATCTCGCTTTGTTTTTTTATGCAGTGGGGATAAAAAATCAATGTACGCCATTATGTTATTCCTAAATTATAATATTTTATTTAAATAAAATTCTACTCTTTTCAATTGTTCTTTCTTTCTTTCATCATTTTTTGTATGTAATGCGAAACTTCGTCGTTCATTTCCAACTGCCAGAAAGTCATTCAACATGATACAACACCATTTTATCTTATAAACAGGAAAAAGCAAACGAATTTTTTTCTGTAATAAGTCTGGATTTGGGGAATGTTTTATAACCTCAGCTTCAATTAAGGAGAAAAACTTAGGATCAACAGGTACTTCCTGCTGACAAAAAAAATCACATATCATTTTTGCAGGATCATCCCAGCCAGCATATTCAAAATCTATAAAACGAAGTTGCCCTTTTTTCTCCAATATAGCATTATGAAAGCCAAAATCAGATGGTGAAAGACATCGCTCTTTTTTAGATATCGGCTGTTCAAGATTCAAACTCAAGTTTTCCCCTTGTATAAAAGTCTTTTTTTTTATTTTTACCCAAGCCTCAATAAGTCTGTTTTTAATAAAACCCCTTGCAGCTTCACTTAACTCATCCATAACCTCGATTTTCTTTAATCGTTTTATTCTGCCTTCAACACAATTAATATGATCAAATATAGAAAAACAAGCTTCCGAAGCAATTGGAAGTTGATTAGCTCCAGGATTATTTTTTTTTTCATTTAAAACAAGATAAAATTGAATTGCCTGTTTTATATGATCCTCTTTGATCTCATCACTGCAAAGTTTTCCTCCTTCAATAAATTCATACAAACCCAGTCCATAAAACTCATCCAATATTATTGGTTTAGGTACAGTCGTTATACCAGAGTTCCACAAAAAAGAAATAAAAGAATATTCTGTTTTCAGTCTATCGCGAAGGTCGCTTTCATGACGAAAATAATATTTTAAACAATAGGAACAATCTTTACTTTTTAGCTGAAATACGCGATTATTTTTACCTCCAGCTAATCGAATCAGAAAAAAATCACCTTTCAAACTTGCCGTTGTTATCATTTTTTTTGCATTTAAAAAAATATCTTTTTCTTTTTCTGTTTTTGAAATAGCAGGCTGTGACATTTTTATCCTTTTTTTAAGAATTTCCTACATTTATTAAATTATACTTAATCTCTTCCCATGAAGTCATACGCTGATAAACAGATTTTTTAGGATGTTGATTATTTGGATCAAACAAAATCCGATTAGTAAATTCTGGAAAATTTGTTTCACCAAGAAATTCAGGTAAATCATCAATAAAATGAGTACACTTCAACTCATTAATTCTTTTTATTTTTTCAGACTTTGTAATTTCTAAAAAAATATTTTCATCAGAAAGTCCAATTTTCCGTGAATCGTAAAACCCTTGAATCTTTAACCATTCATATGCTGCTTTATGAAGGTCATATTTTGGTCCCATATAAGGATAAAGCGTTTTATGACTAACAATATAAACAAATATATTTTTTTGTTTACAATATAGAAAAAAATCAATAACTCCAGGAAAAGGCTTTGCGTCCTTTAAACGAATTCCGTAGACATAACCCTGCATTTTTGTCCATTCATCTTCATTGCCTTTTTCCCGTAAATAATTTCGAATATATCCCTTATTGGGTGGCAATTCCAATGGAATTAACTTATTTTCTATAGCGACTTTATGAAAAATTTCATCATAGCAAATTATAGTATTATCAAAATCAACACCAATTCTTAAATCTGACATATTACTTAGTTAAACTCCATAATAATTTTTTTAAAAATATTTTCCGGTGTAAGGCCAACCATTTTTCTAGCATTTTCCTGATTTCCTGATCTGTGAATAAAATTATCAGAAGTTCCAAAACGATATAATTTATTTTTTCTACAAGGCTGATCAGAAAACCATTCAGCAATAGCTCCTCCTATCCCACCGATACAACTGTGCTCTTCCAATGTAGCTATAACCTTAAAAGTTTTAAATATTTGTGTAAGCAATTCAATGTCCAAAGGTTTTATAGTGTGAAAACTTATTACTTGTGTTGAAATCCCTTGTTCTTTCAACAAAGATGCAGTCTTAACAGCTATTGGAAGGACATTTCCCGTACTTAAAAAACATACTTGTGTTCCTTTAATAACAGTTATACCTTTTCCAATTTCAAAAAAAGGCTCTTCTTTATGAATTACTGGTTCATTTTTTTTACCCAAACGCAAATAAACAGGGCTATTATTTTTGACAGCAGATCTTAAAGCAAGACGAACTTCCACAGCATCGCCCGGACAAATGATTTTTATATTTGGAAGCACACGAAGCAAAGCAATATCTTCACATGAATGATGAGTTCCACCTAATCCTGCATAAGAAAGACCTGATCCCACGCCAATAATTATAACTGGAAGATTATGATAACAAACATCTACTTTAATTTGCTCAAGGCATCGAATAGTATTAAATGGAGTTATAGTATAAGTAACCGGTAAAAGGCCGCACATAGCCATTCCAGCGGCCATACTCGTCATATTAGCTTCTGCAACACCGCAATTAAAAAATCTATCAGGAAAATATTCTTTAAATTTGTCAAAAAGACGATTGCCAATATCTCCTGAAAGAATAACGATACGATCGTTTTTTTTTGCCAGAGAAGTTATTTCAGAAGCAAAAGCATTTCTCATAACAGACCCAATTCCTTTTTAGACATTATTACTTCCTCCTGAGTAGGGATTCTATAATGCCAGTTATTATCGTCTTCCATAAAAGATATTCCTTTACCTTTAACTGTATGTGCTATAACAGCAACTGGCTTATCAGATCCGTCAGGAATATTTGTTAAAATATTGGCTAAAGAGCCAATGTCATGACCATCTGTTTCGTAAACACTCCAACCAAAAGCTTCCCACTTTTTTTTAAGTGGCTGTAAAGCCATGATTTCACAACTTCTACCTGTAGCCTGCCATTTATTAAAATCTACGATTGAAACTATATTTTCAAGAGAATGAGCTGAAGCAAACATGGCAGCTTCCCATACTGATCCTTCGTTGCATTCACCATCACTAAGAAGAACATAGACCTTATATGATTGTTTTTGAATGCGGCAACTTAATCCCATACCAATACCAATTGAAAGACCATGTCCCAAAGAACCAGTTGCGGCTTCAATACCAGGTACACATTTCGGTCCTGGGTGCTCTTCCAGGCAACTTCCAATAGAGGCATATGAATCAAGAATATCTTCTGCAAAAAAACCTTTAAATGCTAACGTAGTATATATAGCTGATGCAGCATGGCCTTTGCTTAAAATAAATCTATCTCTATTGGGATCATATGGATTTTTAGGATCAATTGAAAGTGCAGCCCAATAAGCAGCAACCAGAATATCTACACAAGAAAGAGATGATCCTAAGTGAGCTGCTCGACTTTTATATGACATTTCAACAATTTTACCACGAATTTTTTTCGCAATTACTTCTAATTCAGATATTGAATTCATTCTATAGTTACCTTAAGTTAGCTTATTCAAACTTTATGAATATATTCCAATGGCTCTTTTTGAATTTTTTTCCAATTATTTTCAACCCATTTTATAACATCGCCAATACCTTCTTCAAAAGAAATTTTCGGATACCATCCCAACTCATTTCTTGCCTTACCAGAATCAATCACATAAGCAGCATCCTGACCAAGCCGTTCTTCAACAGTCTTTGTAGCTTTTTCAAACTCTATTCCCATTTTATCACAAATTATTTTAACCACATCTTTTACAGCAATCCCTATGTCAGGTGAAAGATGGTATATTTCTCCATTTCTTCCTTTTAACATAGCTGCTAATTCGCCTTTTGAAATATCTCGAATATGGATATAAGATTTCACTGCATTTCCACCACCATGTAATTCTATTGTCTTGCCTTGTTTAATATAAATAACTGATCTTGGAATAATTTTAAATAATTGCTGATATGCACCATAAACATTTGTAGATCGTATCATGATAAGGGGAAATTTATAATTTTTAACAAAGGTAAACAAAGAAAGATCACCTGCTGCTTTGGAAGCGGCATATGGGGTAGTTGGATTTAAAGGAGCATCTTCAAGAACTGTTCCATTACAGGTACCATAAACTTCTGGCGATGATATATGAACATAACGCTTCATAAATTTACAGTCTTTCAGAGCATTCGCCAGCTTAGTAATTGCAACAGCGTTTGTCTGAAACCATTGATGTGGATTCTCCCAACTAGGGGCAACTTCACTTTGAGCAGCAAAATTAACAATATACTCTGGTTGAAACGAATTAATTAATCTGATGATATCAGTCATGTCTTTATTCAAGTCCATCTGATAAAATTCAAAATTCGCATTTTTATGCCTTTTATATGGCAGAAATAAA
>Ga0272440_1001277_pt1 | contig 20931 bp, 12 predicted proteins | sample SSMMMBAug17_FD_192440 | JGI IMG/M metagenome (GOLD analysis project Ga0272440, IMG submission 192440) | Marine sediment archaeal communities from Little Sippewissett salt marsh, Falmouth, MA, United States - SSM-MMB-Aug17 | ecosystem: Environmental > Aquatic > Marine > Wetlands > Sediment ...
CCAGAGGATTATTAATTTCATGAGCCATTCCTGCTGCTAAACCTCCAAGAGAAAGCATTTTTTCAGATTGAATTAACAGCTCTTCAGCGTATTTTTTATTTGTGATATCAGTAATGATTGAAAAAGATCCTTTAAAATTTCCATTTTCATCTAAAATCGTACTTGGCGAAATCATAGTTATCAGCTTTGTATTATCTTTTTTAAGCCATTCTATTTCATATGTTTTTGTAACACCTTTTTTTCTTTTACGAAATTCTTTTTCAAGAATATCCCTATTTTTTTGATCAAAAAAATTAAAAACGTGTTTTCCGATTATTTCTTTTTCTTCATAACCTAACATTTTACAAAGTTTAGGATTAACATAAGTAAAAGAGTAATTACTATCCATTACCCCAAGTCCCTGACTCATTGACTCAACTAACAATCTATATTTTTTTTCACTTTCTATTAATGCAATCTCAGCAAGCTTTTTATCAGTAATATCTTTACAAGCCCCAATATATTTATATGGCTTACCAGAATTGTCTAATAATGCGATACCTTTATCGTACCAATACATCCATGAGCCATCTTTTTTTCTGATTTTATACTCAATATCAATATCTTCTCCAGTAATACGATGATGCTCAACAGCATCTATAAGTCTTTTTTGATCATCAGGATGTACTAAATCCAGCCATGCTGCTATACTTCTTGAAAATTCACCTTTTTCAAATCCTAATACTTTATCAATTTTCTCAGACCAATCCAGCTTATCAGAAGTACCATCCCATTCATATATTAAATCATTTGAGCACAACGCCGCTAATTTAAATTTCTCTTCAGAACGTTTTCTTTCTTCCATTTCATGTTTGAATTTATGTCTGTACATAAAATGTTGAGTAGTCAAAATTTGATTTTTATATGATAAGATAAAAATTATTATAATCAATATAATTAATATAATATATGTTAACATAATTCTCCTTATAATAATCTTGACATTTCAAATATTTCAATTAAAGTCATCATATTTAAAAAAATATTAATTTGTTAGCTAATATCAATCTTTTAAAAAAAAAAGAAGTAAAATATTGGAGAAAATTTATGAATACTATTGTAAAAAATATTCAAAAAGCAAAGGACAATGGAAAAATAATTATGGGATCTTTTCCTTTATATCCTCCTGTAGAACTTTTTCATTCACTTGGTATTACCACTGTTGTTTTATGGAATTTAAAAAATATTATAAATAATACTAATGAAAGCGACAGACATATTCAAAATTATGCCTGCTCAATTTCTCGCCATGCTTTTGAATTTATATATCAAAATAAAGATTTATTTAATGGGCTTTTTATGTATAATGCCTGTGATACAATAAGAAATCTTCCTGAAATAGTTGAGCTTTCATTAAAAAAATCGCAAATAACAATTCCATTTTTTAAATTACATGTTCCAGCTTCAAATAGAATTTCAGAAAATAATATAAGGTACCTTGCAAACAGAATAAATACATTAATAAATGAACTTGAAAATAATTACAATATAAAATTTTCAAAAAAAAAATTTCAAGAAAGTATAGAATTATTTGATGAATTAAGAGATATTGTTAATAAATTAGAACTATATGCTGCAAAGGGCAAAATTAAATACTGCAATTATTTAAAAATTTGTCAGGAAGCAGCTTTTTTAACTATAGAAGAACAGATTAATCTATTTTCTAATTTTTTAGAACAAGCTGATATAAAATCATATGATAATAATAATTGCATGAATGTTATGATAAGCGGCATTATACCTCCATCTTATGAAATATGTGAGGCAATTGAAAATGCAAACCTGAAAATTGTTAAAAACGATATTGCGTCGATAAATCGTTTTTATAACAAAAAAATCAAAATTAAAAATGACCCAATAAAATACTATGAACAATATTATTTTAATCACTGCCCATGTCCTACAATAATGAATCAGGCAGACAATAGAATGGAATATTTATTAGATATTATAGAAAAAAATAATATCAAAGGCTTTATTTTTCTCGGTGAAAAGTTTTGTGAATATGAATGGTTTGAATATCCATATATTGAAGAATCATTAAAACAAAAAGGTATAAAAACTCTATTTTTAGAACTTTCTATAGATGATAATCAAAATATTGGATCATATATTACTAAAATCGAAACTTTTGCTCAATTGTAAAATCGTATTTAGTATGGCTTTAACTAAATGTATTATTAACACATTTTATTAATTTATATAATAATAGCTAAATATTTTCTTCCAACTTTAGTTTTTCCAATTTCTTAAGTGTAAGTCTGTGCTTGTCAGTGTCAGTCCGAAAAATCAAAGTTGGACGATAATAATAATAATAATAATAATAATAATAATAACAAGCCTTAAACTAAACAGAATATAAATTTCAAAAACTAATAAAAATGTTCATTTCATTTCAATTTTTTATTCTTGATAAAATTTTAATATCAATATAATTTAATTTAAAAAATTCTTGTTGAGTCAGATATTGTTTTGTTAAGGTGATTTCCGAAAAAGAATATACCAAATAATTCAGTGGTATCCAGTTTGTAGTTCCGCCTTTAGGCGGTTCTTTTATAAATTATTAATGTGCCCTTGGACTTTAAAAGAACCGCCTTAAGGCGTAACTACAAACTGATTTGAATCCTGGTTTATTCTTTTTTGGAAATCACCTAAACATAATTCAAGAGATAACAATGAAGGGAGTTACTATGTAAGTTTTAGAAAATTATTCAAATGAATTCCAAAATACTTTTGGATATGACAAAAGTGCTGTTTTGATTAAAGCCTTTAATCAGGTAAATAGTATGTTTGAAAAACAGACCGAATCAATACATTTTATTAAAACAAACTTTGATGAGTATAGAGAAAAAGAAACAGAACGTAAAATAGAAATAAAAAAAGATTTATTAATGGAAATCGCAACAAAAGCTGATATTGTTGAACTTAAAGGTGAAATTAATGAACTAAGAGCAGAAATGGGCGGAAATAAAAAGGAATTAAAAGGTACTATTAATGAGCTTAGACAAGAATTAAAAGGTAATATTAATGAGCTAAGGCAAGAATTAAAAGGTGATATTAAAGAGCTTAGAAAAGAATTAAAAGGTGATATTTATGAGCTAAGACAAGAATTAAAAGGTGATATTAAAGAGCTTAGAAAAGAATTAAAAGGTGATATTTCAGTATTAGATGCAAAATTCAGTGGAGAATTTAAAAGTATAAGGCTGTGGATGAAATTTCTTGTTGGAATAGCAATAATTGGAATAACCTTTTTTAGTCCAACAACACTTGAACTTATTAAAATTTTAAAATCATTTTGAATATTTGTTTTGATGTATAAACTGAAAAACGATAGTTATCATCTGTCATGTCAATATTGAGTTATAATTAACTAATTATTATAATCCAACTTTGATGGTCTCGTAAAAAGTCAAAAAATGAGATTTTTATCAGTGTAACAATTTGAAATTCTTAATACCGATTTTTGTAAAATTGACTTTTTACGAGACCATCAACTTTGATTTTTCCAATTATCTTAAGTGTAAGTCTTTGCTTTTAATGCATAATATAAGTAACTGAATTTATTACTCCCCAAAATCCGATATAATCAGAATAAAATTATAAATTTTAAATATTAATTGAAGTTGAATTATTCATTTGCTTAGGTGATTTCCGAAAAAGAATATACCATGGATTCAAATCAGTTTGTCGTTCCGCCTTCAGGCGGTTTTTTTTAAGTCCCAGGGCACATTAATAATTTAATAAAAGAACCGCCTAAAGGCGGAACTACAAACTGGATGCCCCTTAATTATTTGGTTTATTCTTTTTCGGAAATCACCTTAAAACTTTGTGCAAATTCATCTAATTGATTCTTTTCAATAGCATCGCGGATTTTTTTCATCAACAATTGATAAAAAAATAGATTATGCCATGTTAAAAGGCAGGCTCCAAGTATTTCTTTTGATTTTATTAAATGATGAAGATATGCTCTTGAATAGTTGGTGCATGTATAACATTTGCAATTTATATCAATTGGATTTTTATCTTGTTTATGACAGGCATTGTTAATATTTAAGGTTCCATTCATAGTAAAAACCTGGCCATTTCTACCAGATCTTGTTGGCAAAACACAATCAAACATATCAATTCCCCGCATAACAGCCCCAATAATATCAAGTGGTTTTCCAACGCCCATAAGATATCTTGGTTTGTCAAAAGGTAAGTGGCAAACTGTAAAATCAAGCGTTTTAAACATTAAATCCTGGCCTTCTCCAACAGCCAGACCACCTATTGCATAACCATCAAAGTCTATTTCTTTAAGCCTGCAACATGATTCATACCTTAATTCAGGGTAAATACTTCCCTGGACAATTCCAAATAATGCATAACCATCTCTTTTAATAAAGGCTTCTTTTGAACGTAAAGCCCATCTCATTGATAAATCCATTGATTTTCTGGCTGTATCAATATCAGCAGGAAAAGGTGTGCATTCATCAAAAGCCATACTAATATCAGAACCAAGAAGATATTGAACTTTTATAGAACTTTCAGGGGTAAGTTCATGCTTGCTGCCATCAATATGAGATTGAAAACAAACACCATTTTCAGTAATTTTTCTTAATTTTGCAAGAGACATTACCTGATAACCGCCAGAATCGGTTAAAATAGGTAAATCCCAATTCATAAATTTATGCAGACTGCCAAAATTATTAATAAGCTCTGCCCCAGGTCGAAGCATTAAATGATATGTGTTGGATAGTATTATTTGAGCACCAGTAAGTTTAACATCTTCAGGGGTCATTGCCTTAACTGTTGCTGCAGTCCCTACTGGCATAAATGCGGGCGTATCAATAAGGCCATGAGCAGTATGAATTTGACCTGTCCTTGCCTTACCATTTATTGAATTGATATTAAAACTGAATTTAGTTGACATTTAAAAATATAAAATACTTTTGAAAGACTTTTTTTCAGAAATTATTTAGATAAAATGGATTATAATATAAATTACTTATGAAATTTCATCATCAGTTAAATAACAGGCTGGATCAGGAGCCCATACATCTCCAGTTACAGCTTCTGCACGTACTCGAAAATTTCCTCCACAAATATTCAGCCATTTACATTTTGAGCATCGGCCTTTTACATATTTTTTTTTCATTTTAAGTTTGTCAAGTAAAGGATCTTTATTTTCAGTCCATAATTTACTAAAAGGTGTATTTCTAATATTACCAAAACTATGATGTCTCCAAAATTGATCAGCATGTACCTCACCATTCCAACTTATACAGCCAATACCACGTCCTGAATTGTTTCCTTCATTCATTTTAAGCAAATCTAAAACATCTTTAGCTCTTTCTGGATCTTCTTTTAATAATCTCAAATATAAATAGGGACCATCAGCATGATTATCAACAGTTAAAACCTCTTTTGGTTTTAATCGGTCATGTAAATCCTTTGTATGATCGATTATTAAATCAACTGCTTTTCTTGTTTCAGCATGTGAAAGGTCATCTTTAATAAGCTTAGAGCCTCTGCCGGCATAAACCAGATGATAAAAGCAAACCCTTGGAATATTCATGTTTTCTAAAATATTAAATATTGCTGTAATTTCATTGGCATTATATTTATTTATAGTAAATCTCAGACCTGTTTTGATCCCTGCATCTTGACAATTTCTAATTCCATTCATCGCATTTTTAAAGGCATTTTGAACTCCTCTGAATTTATCATTCACTTTTTCGGTACCATCAATACTTATACCAACATAGGATAAACCAATTTCCTTAAGTATTTTAGCCATATCTTTTGTAATAAGAGTTCCATTAGTTGATATTACAGCTCTCATTTTTTTTTCTACAGCATATGAAGCTAGTTCTGGCAAATCTTTTCTAACAAGGGGCTCACCACCTGAAAAAAGGACAACAGGGACTCCAAAATCTGCAAGATCGTCCAATAATGCTTTTCCATCTTTTGTGCTTAATTCATTTTCACTAAAACTATCATCAGCATGTGCATAACAATGAATACATTTTAGATTACAGCGCTTTGTTATATTCCAAACAACAACAGGTTTTTTATCTTTTGAAAATTGTAAAAGGTGTGAAGGCAGGCTGGTTGACAGCCGGCCATAACGAAGTGCATCTGATGGTTCAACTGTGCCGCAATATAATTTTGAAATACCTATCATTTAAATTTTCTTTTCTTTTTTTATTTTTTTTCAATAACTTTTGTTTCTTTTTTGTCTTTTATAGTTTCTTTTTTTTCATCTTGAAATTTAAATTCTTTTCTAATAATATTTTCTAAGTATGAATCAGAATCAAGTAATGATTCTAATGAAATTTCAAAATTAGTTATCCCTGTTTTTTCCCTTATTAGTTTAAGTCCATATTCAAAATCTTTATTTAATTTTTTATAAAATGCATCCAGACCAACAGAGCCATTAATATGCTGATCAATAATATAATCCATAGCATCTTCAGTTAAATTTATTTTTACTCCATGAGTATCAGAATAATACTGCTCAATTTTTTTTACCTGATCATATGTATCTTTAATTTTATCTAAAACCTTATCAATATCCATAATATTTGAAGAATAAATAGAAGCTGCCATATTAATTTTTTCAGAATTTAGATTAAAATTATATCTTTTATTAAATCTGGTAATATTATCTTTTAAAAATTGAATTATCCATTCTTCTTCTTCTTTAGAAACTCGATCAAAAATTTCAACCCATTTTGAAAGATGAGGATTCTCTAACAATTCATTAAGTACTTTATCAGAAGAATTAATAACTTCTTCAGTTACAGAAAATTTTTCAATATTAGTAGAAGGAAGCTTTTTTTCAAACTCCAAAATTGAATTTTCAATAGCACTTACCAGCCCTCTTGCACCAGTTTTTTCAGAATAGGCATACTTTGCAAGAAGTCTTAATGCTTTATCTTCAAAATTAATATTTATTCCATATGATGAAAAATCTAATTTTTTTCCAAGTATTGTTGGGTTATTTGGATTTTTTAAGATTAAATATAAATCGTTTTCTTCTAGAGGCTCAAGAACTGCATTAACAGGAAGTCTGCCAATAAATTCAGATTCAAAACCAAAATTTATTAAATCCTCTGATTTTACCTTTTTAAGAAAAGCATTATCATCTTTTTGAGAGACAATATTAGCACTAAAGCCCATATGATTTTGAGTGATTCTTTCTTTAATAATTTTTGTAATCTCTGAAAATGCACCACTCATTATAAATAATATATTTTTAGTATTTATAACACGTTTTTGTTTTTTACCTGTTTTACGATAATGATCGATATCTTCCATTATTGAAATTGGATCATGAGCTACCTTAAGTTCGATGTCAGTATCTTCCATTGGCTTTAGAAGCGCTCTTTGTACACCAGCACGGGATATATCGTGTCCAAAGCTATTGTTGCTTGAAGCAATTTTATCAATTTCATCGATATATACTATTCCAAACTGAGCAAGTTCTAAATTATCATCAGCTTCTCTAAGAAGATCTCTAACAAGGTCTTCAACATCTCCACCAACATAACCAGTTTCGCTAAATTTTGTTGCATCGCCCTTAACAAATGGCACACCAATTTTTTTAGCAATTAGTTTAATCATATATGTTTTACCAACACCAGTTGGACCAAGTATAAGAACATTATTTTTAATTCTGCCAACCATATCGTTAAAATCTAAAGATTTTTCTTTCATATAGCTTATACGATTAAAATGAGTACATATTTTAGTGGCAAGAATAGATTTTGCTTTATCTTGTTTAATAATATATTGATCAAGATGTTCTACTAATTCTTCAGGTTTAATTGAAAAATTAATTTTTGTTTCCTGCTTTTTAGGTGGAGGTTTTACCTCTGGTGTTGTTTCATCTGGAAGAAGCACAGATGGAACAATTTTAACCTGTGCACCAAACTTTTTACTCAGAAAATCACTGAGTTCTTTTGCAATATCATTTGAATTTGGCATTTTTTGATTTTTTCCCACGTTATTTACCTCCAATATTTTATTTTAGAAAGATTATATTAAACTCTTTTTTTTAAATGAAAGATAAAAAAATTAATTTATATCTGAAAAGAACATAATGCCCTTCGGGCAAAAAACATTAATTATTCTTAAATAAATAATAACTTAATGTATTTCCAATTGATAAATTCCGCCTAAATGCGGAACTACGTACTATTTAATTCATTTTTAGAATTTTAAGTACGTAGTTCCGCCTTTAGGCGGAATCAGAATTAATAAAACCATTTTGTTTTTCCGATACATCAAAATAAATTTTAATTAAAATTTGGGAAGACTAAAAAATTAACCATAGGAATATATTATAATTTTTGAGGGTAATTTTTTGTCTGATTAAAAGGAATTTTTTTGTAAAATTTTTCTGATTCTAATGTATTTTGTGGTGGGGTAATTCTAAGTCGACATAAATTTTTAGCATGGAGTCCCCAATCTTTAGATTTGGGTATCAGTTAACTTTTCAATTTGTAATTTTTTGACGCCCAAAACTAAATATTTGGGACTCCAGTCAAGGAATTTATGTCGTCCTAAACATGAATAGACTCACCACAAAATCTTTTAGAACGACATTTTTTTTATGTATTACTATCATTTTTTTTATATAACAACTAAATTAATTCAGTATAACGTATTAGTCAAGCTAAAAAAAGTTGGTCTTTACATTGAAGCAGTTCTGATTTTGCTTCTCCAATTACATATAAAGAACCAGTTACGCAAATTATATCAGATAAAGAAGAATTTTTTAGGGCATAATTTAAAGCCTCGCTGACTTCAGGAATAATTTTTACATCAGTTATTACTGTTTTTGCTGCATCATAAAGCAAGTTTACATCAATAGCTCTGTCAATTTTGGGGCATGTTAAAATAAGCCGCTTGCCAACAGGTAATAATTCTCTAAAAATTTCTTTATATGGCTTATCATCTAAAACTCCAACAACCAGAGTAATATTTTTATCAGAGTATTTATCTTTTAAAAACTTGCAAAGCATTTTTATAGCTGCAATATTATGAGCCCCATCAAGAATTAAAATAGGATTTTGTGATACAATTTCTAATCTTCCAGGCCATTTTACATTTAATAAACCCTTTTTTATAATATCTTCTGAAAATATTTTATTCTTATTATCAAGCAAATCACAAGCAGCAAGTGCAAGTCCAGCATTGCGATATTGATGATTACCATTCAGTATTGGTTTCAAATCTTTCCATGTTTTATTTATACCATAATAATTAAAATTTGAATTATTTAAACACCTGATTTTAATTTGATTGCCTAATTTATAAACATTTGTTGAATTATTTTTTGAAATGTTTTCAATAACTTTTAATGCAGATTTTTGATTTGTATCTGTAATTACAGGCACATTTTTCTTTATTATACCTGCTTTTTCAAATGCTATCTTAGAAATTGTATTTCCAAGATATTGCTTATGTTCAAGTGAAATATTTGTAATTATTGATATTTCTGGTTTAATAACATTTGTAGCATCTAATCTCCCGCCCATTCCTGTTTCAATAACAGCCCAATCAACTTTTTGGCTGGCAAATTCATAAAAAGCCATAGCTGTAGTATATTCAAAAAAGGTCAACTCTCTATCGACATTATTAATTTTTTTTACAATATTATGTAAATAAACAACTCTATCATCAGTAATTATGTTATTATTAATACAAATTCTTTCATTAAATTTTATTAAATGAGGAGATGTATAAAGTCCAGTTTTAAAACCAGCTTGAATTAAAATTGAAGCTATTGTGGATCCAACAGAGCCTTTTCCATTTGTTCCTGCAATATGAATAGATTTAAATTTTTTTTGAGGATCATTAAGTTGGCTTAAAATGCTTTTAATAGTGGAAAGCCCAAGTTTTATCCCAAATCTTCTTAAAGAATACATTTCTTTAAGACAATCAGAATACTTTTGATTCATAATGTATTATTCTTTTTAAAGATTATTATATCATTTAATATAATCTAACTTTGATTTTTTCAATCTTGTGAAGTATTAGTCTGTGTCAGTCCACAAAAAAATCACAAAACCAAAGCTGAACTATAATGTGAGGTGTTAGCCTGTGTTTGCCCGTGTCAGTCCACAAAAAATTCGAAAAACCAAAGTTGAGCTATAATATGACGTGTTAGTCTGTGTTTGTCCGTGTCAGTCCACAAAAAACTCGAAAAACCAAAGTTGAGCTATAATATGACGTGTTAGTCTGTGTTTGTCCGTGTTTGTCCGTGTCAGTCCACAAAAAATTCGAAAAACCAAAGCTTAATAATAATATGTTTTTTTCAGCCCATATAAAATAATAAAAAAAACCGGCATAAGCCGGTTTTTTAGTGATATAGTATTTTTATGATAAAATTACTCAACGATTTCTTGCAGCTAAACGATGTCTTCTCATTGCCTCTCTCATCTTTCTTCTTCGATATTCGCTTGGCTTTTCATAGCTTTTTTTTAGCTTTAATCTCTTAAAAAGGCCATCGTTTTGAATTTTTTTCTTTAAAATTCGAATAGCTTTTTCGACATCATTGTCGATAACCTTAACTTGCAGGTTTTTCAATATTCTCGCCCCCTTTATAAGAAAAGTTTATTTCCTTTCATTTATTTTAAACTGCTACTTTTATCATAATAATATAAAATAAACAATATTTTTTTATTAATTAGAAAATTATTTTTTTTAGCTTTACTTTTGAGAAGTTATGCTTGAGGTATCTAATTTATATCATTATGATTTTTTTACCAAGTTTTTTTGTTTCCTTTTGCAAAAATATATTAAAGGGCTTAACAGCTATTATTTCAAAGCCGCAATAATCCGGCATCATGTTATTATTCAAATATCTAAGTTTACCTGGATATTTTTTGCAAATATCCATACGATTTGGATGGTCTTTACATAAACCATTTTGTGTAAGCCATGTACAAGAGAAAATTAAATATCCATTATTATCTTTTCCATTAATTGCCAGCCTGTTATATTCTGATTTTATTTTTTTTAATTCTTGAAATTCTTGTGGTGATTTAATCCACGAACCATTTGATTTTAAATAGAATTTTGTACAACACCTGCCACATTTAAGACACTTTCCAGTAACAATAATCTTTTTACCCTGTATTTTTAATAATAAATATCTGAAAAACATTTTTAATGAATTAATCATATTTTTTTTTATATATTATCGTCCAACTTTGGTTATTCCAGTTATCTTAAGTGCTTGTACGTTTCAGTCCGAAAAACCAAAGTTGGGCGATAATATTAAGATAAGTTAGCATAAATTTAGAAAAAATTTTTAAGACTATAGCAAATGTGTATTACAGAGGGGTGCAACACAAAAAAGTTGCACTTTATTAATTTAATGAATTTAGTGCATTTCTTAGCCCTGAAAGGGCGTAACATACCAGCCCAGGGCAACGCCCAATGTTGTTGAATTAAGTCTGGAGTCCCAAATCTTTTGATTTTGGAGTGTATAATTAAATTTAATACATAAATAAATATTTGTTTTTGTTATAATTATTTCACTCCCAAATCTAAAGATTTGGGACTCCAATTCTTAATTCAACAGCATTGATGGCAACGCCCTGGGTAAAAACATTACAATGTTTTGATTACCTAATTTAATGGAATTTCTTTAAGGTGATTTCCGAAAAAGAATTTACCAAAGTCTTAATTCCCCCCTTGAAGGGGGGAATTCAATCTTGGTAAATTCTTTTCCGGAAAACACCTAATTGCATTATTTTTATAATAAAACATACCATTTTTTATTTGAAGTATATGCACTGCTCTTTTATTTGTATTTGGAAGTTTAATTATTTTATCAAGCTTATTATCATTATAAACTGATATTTCGGCTTCATTATTGATAAAAGATTCACCGGAATAATTATGTACATATACATCATAAGAATTATTTTTAATTATTTTATTTAATGTTATAGTCTCTGGACCAAAACTATCCACATCGTCTCGATCTAAATTTGCTTTTTTTTCAGCTCTTTTCATATTTCTATAAGAAATATGAAAGTCTTTTCCTACAAGATGTAAATCCAAATCTCTTGGCCTTTGACCCCATTGTAATATAAACCTGGCTCTTTCAGCAGGTAAAATAGCTGAAAGAAGAAATTTTTTATCAAAAATTGTCCCTGCCTGTATTTCAATATCCTTTCTAAAATCACAATAACCATTTTTACTAACAATTACAGGAATCGTTGCATCTAATACTGATTCAAAATAACTAATAGGTAATTTAACATATCCCTTTATATCTGTTTTATATATTTTTTTAGCAAATTCCACTTTTGCATCAACAACTGGTTCGCATTTAACTGAATCTTTAAAGGATAAAACCATATAACCATCAATTTCAGATTCTGCAAAATAGCTTAATTCATATACATCCCAACATTCTGAAAATGAACAATAAGGTTTTATGAGTATCATTAACAAATAACCTATTATAAATAATCTATTCATTTACCTGTCCTTTTTTTTATATTAAATAATAACTCGAGATTCGTAAATTCTGGAGACAAAAATTTCTAATAATTTCAACGTAACGATAATTTTTTGATCATTTTTTGGCATAGCGTGCCAACTTTTGTATCAAAAAATTATAAAAAATTATCCTCAAAAAAATAATTTTGCTGAAATCAATATGTTATCTTTGAATTTGACAAAATAGAACTATATATATATAATAAAAAATTTTGTCAAATCAAAAAAATTCAAAAAATTTTTGATTTATTATAACCTGAACTTTTTAACAATTTCCATTAGTCCAGAAGCCATAGTTGACAGGCTTTGAGAGGAGTCACTTGTATGACCTGCACTTATTGCTATTTCATTCGTATATTTAGCAATATCATTTACTAGCATGTAAGCTTCATTAGAGTCTTTAGCAACTCTTTTGCTCCCTTTAGCTGTTTTTGCGATTGTTTTTGAAATTTCCCCAGCAACAGTGGATTGTTTGTCAACTGCTGAGGCAATATCTTTATTAATTGTTGCAATATCATGCAATGATTCATTTATTTTTTCAATTACTTGAACAGCATCTCTTGTACTTTTTTGAATATTATCTATTTCATTAGCAATTTCATCTGTAGCATCAGCAGATTGTTTAGCAAGCTTTTTTACTTCATCTGCAACAACTGCAAAACCTTTACCAGCGACTCCTGCACCTTCAGCTTCAATAGCAGCATTTAATGCCAGCAGATCAGTTCTATCTGCAATATTTTTTATTACTGTAATTACTTTGCCAATCTGGTCTGATGCTGTAACTAAGGCTTGCATTCTTTGATTAATTTCTGAAGTCATCTCATCAGCTTCAAGTGATATTCTACTGGCTTTTGTAGTATTTTTAGCAACTTCAGAAAGAGACGAGGTTAATTCTTCAATAACAGCAGCTTCATTATGAACATTTTTAGAAATTTCTTCTCCTGAGAAAGTCATGCTTTCAACATTTTTTGCTGTTTTTTTAGCAAGTTGAGCAACATCCTGAGTTGAAGATGTTACTTCTGCTGCAACTGAAGATAAATCTTTTGAAGACATATTTAATTCAGCAGTTACTTTTCTAACCTCCTCAACAATATTATAAATAGTAGTTTGATCTACAATAAATTCCAAAACCCCTGAGATAATTTTTTGCTGGCGAATTGGAATTGCAGTAAACATAATTGGTATTTTGGAAAGTTTTCCAGGATTAGCTCTTGTTTCACAAATTATCTGATTATTAGCTTTTAATGCTCTGGCACTAGCACATTGATCAGATTGACAATTGTCAGCTTTGAAAAGATCATAACATTTTTGTCCAATACATTTTTCAGGTTCAAGATCAACCATTTTTGCACCTGCTTCATTAATATATAAAACATTAAAATCAAGATCTATTTCAAAAACTGGAGCTGGTAGTTTTTGAAGATTATTGACTAATTTTGATTGAGCTGAAACCATATCATTTAACGCAACTGCCATTGCTCCAATTTCATCGTTTCTTTGTATATTAAGAGTTTCAGACAAATCACCATTAGAAATTTTCTTTGCAAAATCTACAATTTTTATAATTGGTAATGTAATAGATCTGCTAAATATTAATATTGCTGGAATGCTAAAGCCCATAGTAATAATAAATGCTATTAATCCAAGTTTGGTTGCTCCAGATATCCTTTTTGCTGAAACTTCAGTAACTTCTTTTTGTTTTTTCTGTACAATTGCTAACAGTCTTAAAAAATTATCAGCAATTTGTTTGCCATTTTTATCCAAAATTAAATTTATTTTTTTAAAACCAGCATCAATATCTTCAATAAGAAAAGAACGTGAAACAATTAAATTTGAAAGCTCAACTTTTATACCCTCTGACAACCTTTGAAAATTATAATTAATATTTTCTAAAGCCTGATTTTCATTTTCAGTTTCAACCATATGAAAAAGGCTGTATAAATTATCTTTAATAATAATAGTATTTTTATTAATTATTTCCATCCATTCTATATCAGCAATTGTTTCTGATTTTTTCATAACAACATCCATGACATCGAGCATCAAGCTGGAATACGACTGCATAATTGCTTTTAATGTATTATACTTTTTGTTTTGGAATTCATTTTGAAGAGTTGCATCGTTATGATTTCTACTAATAAAAGCAAGTATTTCTCTAAGGCTTAAAATAATTCTAGACCTGAACATTTCAATAACATCATCCAATTGAATAAATTCATTCATATCTGCATGTTTTTTTATCAACTGAATCAGGTCAAATTGAATAACATTTGCAAGTTTAGGAAAGTAATGTTTTATTATTTCAAATTGTTCTTTTTCATCATCTGATTCACTGTTTTGAATTATAGACTCAATCGAATCAAGATTTTTTGTAATATATTCAACAGATGTATTAATTGTATCCATTCTTTCTTTATCAATACGGCCTTCATCTTTATCAATCATTGAGCTTTTTGCAGCAAGAATCAGCTCTGAATGCATTCTTATAATTTTATTGATTAAAAGCATTTGTTCATCAATAATTAATGATCTGCTGCTTGCTTTATTTCTTGCAACCTGTACAACTTTAAAAATATCAGAAAGTCCACTTTTTATTTGAGCTCCATATTGATCAAATTCATCATCTAATTTATTAAAACGTTCATCAATTTTTTTTAATTCTAAAGTATTTTGTTCAATAAGTTTAATAAGATCAACCTGAATACATTCAACCATTTCAGGAAAAGCTTTATTAATACCAGAAATAAGCCCTTTTGTTTCTTTTGTATTTGCAAGATTATTGAGTTGATGCAAATTGCTTTTTATATAATGAATATTTTCTTTAATATCTTTTAGTCTGTCTTCATCAATTTTTCCTTTTTCTCTGTGAATAATTGCATTCATCGCAAGCAGTAAAAGATTTGAATGTGTAACATTAAATTTTTTTAATAAATTTAATTCATTATTTCTTTCTGTAGCTTTTGATGATGCAGATTGAATGGCCATATTTGTAAAATAGGCATTTCCAGCAAGGATTCCCAAACCCAAAATTACAACTAAACCAAAAAGATAAAGTTTTTTTGAAATTGTAAATTTCATTTTTTATTCTTTCTGCATTTTTTATTGTTGAATTTTACTATTAACTAAAACCAAAAATTGTTTTGAATTTAATATTGTCATCAAACCTTGATTTAACTTACATACTCCTGTTTCAATACTTTTTTTTATTTTTTCATTATTATTTGTTTTTGTCTTTTCATTGTTCATGCGATATTCAATTCTATTTTTTTCAACTTCTACCATATGACCAATTTGATCTACCAATACTCCAAAAGATTCTCCAACTTTTGCATGAAAAAGTATAACACGACTTGAAGAGTCAATATTTTTGCTCTCAAAATTTAATAGTATTCGTAAATTCAAGACAAGATATACCTGACCTCTGATATTAATAAATCCCATCATGTAATCCGGAGCATGGTATATTTTTGTAATTTTCATTTCATCAATAATTTCTTTTACATCAAGAATATCAACACCAAAAAGATGCCCGGAAATTTTAAAGGTACAAAATTGTATTTTTTCCTTTTCATTTTCTTTTTCATTTTCTTTAATATTTTGAGATTTCAATTAAATATCCTTATCATCTTAATTTTTATGAATTATACTTTTCAAAAACACTGTTAATTGTTTTTATTAATTTATCTTTATCAACTTTAACCTCATATGCATCAAAACCAGCTTCAAGACCTTTTGAATGATCTTCTTTTGAATCCAGACTTGTAAGAGCAATTATTGGAATATTCTCAAATTTAGGGTTTTTCTTTATTTGTGAAACAAGTGCAAGGCCGTCCATTTCAGGCATTTCAATATCAGATACAATAAGGTCAAACTCCTGACTTTCTAAAATTTCTAATGCTTTTTTACCATTATCGGCAATTATTACATTAAAACCGCTGGATTCAAGATATCCTTGAACAAGTCTTTGAAAAAAGTTAGTATCTTCTACAAGCAAAACATTTTGTCTTATTTCTTTTTCATCGATATTAGAGGTTATAGTGCCAAACCACTGGGTTTCAACTCTTTCAATAAGTTTAAAAATATCAATAAATAATGTAATGTGATTCATAATAATAGCTGTTCCCAACATGCCTTCTTCCATAAAACTATCTTTATTCAGGTCAAGAGTCAGACTTATAACATCAATTAAGTCGGAAATTAAAATACCAATTGGATGATTTGTCTGCTTTGGAAGCAGTAAATACATATCCTCATTATTAATACATTTTGATACAGACAGTAATTTTTCAAGCCTTGTAACTAAAACTGGAACAGAATCAATTGATATAAATTCTTTTTCTCCAATAAGCTCAATCTGATTGATATTAATATGCTCAACTCTTCTCATTAACACTAAAGGAACTGCAAACTGTTCATTTTTTCCACTTTTAAAAACCAGTACCCGATGCAAATCTGCATTGCTTGAAAAGTCTATTTCTTTAGGAATATTTTCTGACTCAACAGTAAATTTTATACCTGAATGAGCAGCAATTCCATTAATATCCAGTATCAGCGCAACTGTTCCATCTCCCATAATGGTTGTACCTGAATAAATATTAAAAGGTTTAACTGACGAATGTATGGGATTTACAACTATTTCCTCAGTACCAATAACTTTATCTACAATAAGTCCAAATTTTTGAGCTCCAATTTTAATAACTGCAAAAACAAGAATTCCTTCAATTTCTTTATTGCCTGACAATTCTTGATGTGCGATATTTCGATATTTTTCAGTTATTTGAGAACGTATTTCCTCATTAAATGGTTCAACAATATTTAAAACTTCTTCTAATCTTACAAGAGGAAGAAGGCTGTTTCGCAGCCTGAATACTTCCTGATCTCCATTTGCCTCAACCATTTCATACATTTCTCTATTATATAATGAAACAAGTTCATCTATGTTTATTTCAGGTATTGCAAATCGATCATTGCCGATTGAAACAATCAAACAAGGAATAATTGCAAGTGTTAAAGGCATTCTAAGATGAATACTGGTTCCCTTGCCATCTTTTGAAAAAAGTTCAATTGAACCGCCTAATTGTTCTATAGATGTTTTTACAACATCCATACCAACGCCTCTTCCTGAGATATCAGTAGTTTTTTTAGCAGTAGAAAAGCCGGGATGCATTATGAATTGTATTAATTCTTTATCATTCATTTGCGAAAGCTCTTCTTCTTTTTTTAGACCTTTTTCAATAAGCTTTTCAGAAATTGCATTTTTATCAATACCCTTGCCATCATCGCTGATTATAATATTAATCTGTCCTGCTTCATGAAAGGCTTTAACATTAATATAACCAGTTTCAGTCTTACCTGATTTAACTCTAATTTCTGGCTTTTCTATGCCATGATCGCAGCAATTACGAATTATATGAGTTAAAGGATCTGAAAGAGATTCCAGTATAGTTTTATCTAATTCTACTTCATTGCCTTTAGTAATAATTACAATTGATTTTTCACATTTTTTAGCCAAATCACGAACAAGTCTTGGAAGTCTGCTAAACAAATTTCCTACTGGCTGCATTCTCATCCGCATAATTGACTCTTGTAATTCAGAAGTTACAATATCCATACGCTGAGAATTTTCCACCAGTCTGGAATCAACATTGTCAACTAATAAAAGATATTGATTTCTTACAAGAACTAATTCACCAGCAAGATTCATTACCTTATTTAACAAATTAACGTTAATTCTTATAGTTTCGTTTTGTTCTGTTTTTCCAAGTTCAGGTATCGCGGACTCATTTTCTTTTTCTTTTATTTCTGACTCATCTGATACACATTTAATTATATCATCTGAAATATCTTTACTTATTTCATCGTTGCTTTCTGAAGGTAATTTTTGTTTTTCTGAATCAATTGTTTGATCATCAGACTTTTGTTGTAATCTCTTGCAATCTTCATCTTTTTCAATTTTATCTGATTCTTGAGTAGTATGAACCTGATCTGCCTCAATTATTTCAATTTTTGATCTGGTTTCTTCTTTATTAAGTTCATCGAGTTTTGTTAAGGGAAGATCAATGACAGATTTGATCATATCAACAGGCATTTGTGATGAGAATAAAACATGAAAATATAATGGAATTTTTGAAAGGTCTGTATTAAAATCATTTGAAGTTATTTCAAGACGGGAATCAATAACTTTTCCCATACATAAAAGATCATTACAAATACGAACTGGTGAGATATCATGATTTATATAAAGTTCAGTCAAATCAAACTGCATATTGTAGATATTGTCATTATGTTTGTTAAATACTAAAGGATCATCAAAAATATAACCTAAAACAGAATATTTTATATCATCATTATCATTTGTTTGCTCACTCTCAGACTCTGGCTCAAGTTCTGATAAATCTTTAGTCTCTTCTTTTGTATTTTTATTTTTATCAGGTAATTTTTTTTTTTTATTTTTTTTTTCTAAAAAATTCGACAATCTGGCAGATATTTCATCTATATTATAATTATTACTTTCTCTGATATTATTTATCATTTTCAATAATTGGTCACTGCCTTGAAGCAAAGCATCTATTAAATTCGAATCAACAATAATTTCTCTGCTTCTAATTCTATGAAGAATTGTCTCCATTAAATGGCTGAGGTCAGTAATTTTATGAAAATTAATAAAGCTTGCTCCACCTTTTATTGAATGAACAGCTCTAAATATTTTATCAATAGTTTCTGTATGAATATCCTGTTTTTGCTTTTCTAAAGCAAGGAAACTGTCTTCTATGTTTTCAAGATGCTCTTTTGCTTCAACTTGAAAGTCATTTATCAGTTGATCTTCAAACATATTGCCTCCAAAAAAACAGTATCATAAACCAGATAATAAGATAATAAGATAATAATTGCTTTATACAATTTTTTTCTTTACCTCTATGAGTTTATAAATTTTATCTAAATGTGTATATTTGAAAAGATTAGCTATGTCAGAATTGATATTAATAATTTCAAGACTTAACTCTTTATTTTCTTTATTATTTTCTGGAATAAGAGCAAAAACATACAATGTTTGAGAATCAAGGTTTAAAACCTTTGAAAAATCAAATCGAAGTTTATTGTTTCCTTCATTTAATAAATCAATCATTTTTTTTCGGAATAAGTTTGACATGTTAGATACAATATCGCCTGAAGGAATAATAACATTAAAGTCATTATCCTTACAAATATCAATCATGAATTCTCCTCCACAGCTATATATATATAATTTAATAACATTTAAAATAACTGTTTTTTTCATCAATTTTATGTGAAAGATTAAAAAAAGATAATTTCTAAATATTATAATCTATTGCTAAAAAAAAAAATTATTGAATAATAAAATTTTTTGATAAAAATAATCCTAATATTATAATCCAATTTTATATTTTGTTATTTGATGCAGACAATCACTTAGGAAAGCTCGAAAAATAACTTTCCCATTAGTTTTCCTCCCAAATCTAAAGATTTGGGATTCCAGCCAAAATAGCCAAAATGAGGAACGTATTTTCAGACCATTCCTTACTATAAAATACATATATTTCAAGTGATTGAAAAAAAATTGGATTATAATTGTATTATCTTACGAGTTTTGTATGCCAATATCATATGAACTGCCAGGAACAAAAAACAGACTCGAACATCATATGATTAGACAAAGCAAAATCAAACGATCATATATACAATTATCTATATTAATTACTTTTTACTTGCATTAAATGTGCCAAACACTCTGGATGATTAACTACTTTAAATTAAAAGTAAAAGCATTACTTGTTCTAACGAAATTTGTGGTAATGTAATGTAGGGGTAAAAACTTTAAAGATTTCGCTCTTATTGAGCTATGAATAAATATAATTGAATATTTCCTACAAAGATTTTGCTCCAAAGGAGCTAAATCTTTGTGGATTTATATGGTCCAACTTTGGTTTTTCCAATTATCTTAAGTGTAAGTCTGTGCTTGTCCGCGTCAGTCCGAAAAAACAAATTTGGACGATAATATATTTATGATCGATTAGGCGAAACGATGATCAAGGCAAAAAAACACAAAGCTATTAGACTTATGTGTGGACAAAGTGGACAATAAAATTATTTTTTTAGTCAGCTTTGTCCACTCTGTCCACTGCGTCAACTACAGATTTAGTCATAAAGATTTTGGACTGTGTTCCCGGATAAAAATTCGTCCTCAACGTACTATTGTACGCCTGCGGATAATTTTGATATAGCGCCTTGCCAAAATCTTTAGGTGATTTCCGAAAAAGAATTTACCAACAAATAATATAATTGTTATCAAAACATTCGAATTTTTGCCTTGGACAAATTCCCATAAGTACTCAAATAAAAGTATAGATATATTTTGAAATGCAT
>Ga0272440_1001278_pt1 | contig 20924 bp, 15 predicted proteins | sample SSMMMBAug17_FD_192440 | JGI IMG/M metagenome (GOLD analysis project Ga0272440, IMG submission 192440) | Marine sediment archaeal communities from Little Sippewissett salt marsh, Falmouth, MA, United States - SSM-MMB-Aug17 | ecosystem: Environmental > Aquatic > Marine > Wetlands > Sediment ...
TCTTCTTAAAATTCAACCGATCATTTTCATAAGACACAATTAAAGGTAGTTGCGTCATTAAAGCGATGTAGCCTACCCGAAAATCCATGGGTTCTTTGTCATCAGAATGAGCTGTCGTTATTAAGAAAATCACCATAATCATTGCATGAATAATCTTTTTCATTTGAACCTATATATCCTTTTGGACGTTGTAGAGACGCAGCATGCCACGTCTCTACTGTTGTTAAGTAATCATTTTGGATTTTGAAAAATTGATTTCTGATAATCGTCTAATATATCTTTATTCAAGGGGTTCTAATTGAACAGGATTTTCTTCGCGCGTTCTGGCCACTTCATCGCCTGGCTTTGAAGCAATGATATTGAACAAATCCCATTCATTTTTGCTTTCAGCCGGAGTTTTTCCAATAGCCACATAAGTGGGATGGATCCCCTGATGATCCCATTCACGCCAGTATTCCTCTTCGCCCAGTAATGTAAACTTATGCCCTTCAAGTGCTTTGATGACTTTGATATGGTCAAAAGATTTGGCACGTTCCACAGCATCGGCATATTGAAATATGTTTACCCACGCTGTAGCTGCTGCATTTCCAGGCTTTTTAGCATATTCTTTTTCAAATAATTCTACGAATTTTTTGGACCCTTCATATTTTTCAGACAGACCATGATACCAACACATTGATGTTGTTATTCCTTGCATAATTTCCGGACCAACACCATGTGCCATATGAAGTTCCATTAAAGGAACCACAATTTCCATAGATTTTCTCAATTTTAATTTATTCACCTGCTTTAAGCAATTGATCATATCGCCGCCAAAATGAACAAGAACAAGAACGTCTGGTTTTGCTTTTTTCACTTTCAAGAGATCTGAAAGAAAACTTTTAGCGCCTAATTCAGTAGATCTATTTAATACGGTCTTACAACCAGCGGCTTCAATAACAGTTTGCATTGATTGTTGAACTGTTTTCCCCCATGTATAATCTGCATATAAATAGGCATATTTTGCTTGATTGCCAAATTTTTCAACCAAAATTTTTGCCATCGCTTTGGCTGTCTGGTGTCCATTGTTATACCACCTGAAAGAATGTCTGTGAGCGTTTTTGCCAGTTGTTGCATTTGAGTGCGTCAGACAGGCCATAAAAACAACCCCTGCTTTTTGACATTCTTCAGATTGAGCGATAGCGACAGCAGAACTGGAACCACCGGTAATCATAATAGCCCCATCTTTAATAAGCTGAACTGCATTTTGTCTGGCTACATCTGCATTTGTTTTTGTATCTTTTATAGCGTAAACAATTTTTTGACCAAGAATTCCCCCTTTTTGATTAAGCTGTTTTATTGCCAATTTATAGGCTTTAAGTTCGTCTTCCCCCTGACTGGCATATGATCCTGATAGCGGGACATTCAGTCCAATCAGCATTGAGCTATCCTGAGAAAAAACAATCCCAGGAAGCAAAACTGCTGCAATAACAATACATATCAAGCGATTCATCATTTTGTGATTCCTTCCTTTTTTACATTAAAAAATTTGTCAAATAATTATTTTGAGTTGAAATAAACGACCTCCTTTCTTTTTTTTTCTAAAAAATTTCTCCCAATTGGTTTACATAATCCGACATCGTGGATGCCAGCTTATTCATTTCAACGGCAGTGTTGTTGAAATTATCTGCTTTATTTGCCGTATCCTGAGTAATCTTTTCTATTTCATTGATACCAATTTCAATTTGCCTGACTTCATCAGCTTGTGATACAGCCGCCTGGCAAATTTCTTCCATTAATGTTTCAACATGTTTGCTGCTTTCAGAAACATCATTGAAGGTATCGTTCGTTGCCAAAACCTGATCCTGCCCTGCTTTAATTTTTTCAATGATGCCTTCAATGAGTGCTGATGTATTTTGTGCCGCTTCACCAGTTCTTGTGGCAAGATTTCGAACTTCTCCTGCCACAACAGAAAAACCTGCACCAGCTTCTCCAGCTCTGGCAGCTTCGACAGCGGCATTTAATGCCAATAAATTGGTTTGAAATGAGATTTCATCAATACTTTTAATAATATCAAAAGTTTCTTCACTGGTTTTGGCAATTTCGTTCATTGATGCCGTGAGTGTGTTCATGGTTTGACTGGAACGTTTCACTTGTTTCCCGGCATCTTTCATTAATTGATCTGCTTTTCTTGCATTGTCAGCATTCGCATGACTGGCTTCGGCATTTGTTCTTAACGATGCAGAGGATTGTTCTATTGATGCTGCCTGTTCACGGCTACTTTCTGCCATCTGGTTGCTGGCATCAGACATTGTTTCTGAAACATCTGATATTTTTTCAGAACTTTGAGACAGCCCACTCATAATCTGTTCAATACGGCGAACAATTTTTCCGGTAATAAACATACCAATTCCAATGGCAATGCATAATGACAAAACAGCAATAACTGAAATGACCGTTAACATGTAAGTAGTTGAATCTTCCAGTGTCTGGGTGACAAACAATGAAGATTGATTGATTTCTTTTTTAAACTCTTGGGTTGTTTCATGAATACTTTGGTTGATTTTTTTATTGACAGACGTTTTAGCGATATTCGCATTATTTGTGGCAAGTTCACTTTGTTGATCAATGTCCTTTGAAACCTGTTCTCCCAATTCAAGTAGTTTTTGTGGCAATTCTGTTCTTAATGATCCTATGGATAGCTCTAACTTATCAGAAAGAAAACTAATTTTATCTTGTATTTCCATTTGTACCTGAAGTAAGTTATCGATAATTTCACTAATTTTTTGTTCCTGAACAGAAACAGCATGAGCAAGTTCCATTGAAATGGCAAAATTCACCTTTTTATTCACGAGACGTAATTCTTCTGCAACCTGTTTTGACTGAATATTAAACATATCAGACAATTCTTTAAATCGATTGTTTTGTCGTTCAGTTGCTTTTTCTTTAAGTTCTTCAAAAGCAAGCATAAGATAGTCTACTAAGCTGTCATTATCTTGAGATTCTTCAATAACAGCCATTGTTTCAATTAACAGGTTATCTAAATGCTGGTTGAATTTGTCCTGTCCAGTCTGTTGTCTTTTCTTAAAAGTATCGACAATTAAACGAAATCGTCTTAAACTATCAAGGCTGGAATAGTTTAAGGCACTCATGTTAAATGTTGCAACATGAGACAGTACATTCATGGACGTATTATCAAAAGACATGATTTCTGAAAAGTAGTCGGTGGATTTTGACAAGAGGTTATCAATACCATCTTCAGTATTGGTATTTAAACGTTCCAGTGTTGAGCTGACCTCTTTACCTGCATCAGTAATAGATTTTTGGATTAACGTAAGCAAATGTTTCTGGCTTTCCTTTGATGTCTGAATGATATTTGCAATTGCTGCAAGTCCACTTGCCTGACGGATGCCATCTTCGGTAAGTTTCTGAAATTTTGAAAACTCATCAATAATGTTTTGCTGAAGGATATCCATTTTTTGAGTAATTCCTTCAGTAACCTGATTTTTATTATCTTTGGATAATTTCCAATTAGAGATCATAATTGCAATGCAGACAATGGAAATCAAAGTGAAAATTAAAAGCACAAAAAGCTTTCTGAACTTGAAGTTGAACATGATTAAGTGTCTCCTTATGAAATTTAGCGATATTTATTGATTTGAAGCGATGAAGGTGTAAAAAAAAACGACACTACTTAAAAAAAATATTTATGATGTTATGAAGATTGTTTAATAATGATACATAATTTTCTAAAATTGCTACAATAATTCTTTATTTTTGTATATCCGGATTTTTGAGAATTTGAACTATTTATGATTAAATATTCTCAATAAAGTCGATAAATATCCGATTTTCAGATATTTTCTTTGATTTTCAAATAAACGACCAACAAAAAATGTTTCGATTATTTTAACAAAAAAATATTTAAATATAAATGCTTATGTATCAAATAGTTAAGAAGTATATATGAAGAAAATTTTGATGACGGCACAAATTATGCCTTAAACTTTTATTTTGGTTTTTTTTTCAAAAACATAATGATGTTTCAAAAGTGTATCGATTAAATTCAAAAGCAAAAAACGACGAACCTTTTTTTCAATTTTCGAAAAAATTTTATTGTTTTAATTGTAAAATCCACATTGTGTTATGTAGATCTGTTCGCAAAGCACATAGCTTCAGAAAAAGAAATGCCATGAAAATTTACAAAATTACAAATCCCAATACTGGCACAATGTTTTCCAGGAATATGTTTGCATTAATGGTTATAAGGTGATTTCCGAAAATAAAAATACCAAAGTATGAGTTCCCCCCTTGAGGCCCTCAAGGGGGGAACTTGATCTTGGTATATTCTTTTTCGGAAATCACCTAATGTAAGTCCTTTTCAAAATAATTATCGGGAACGATATGCTTTTCCCAATCAATCATTGGAAATAAATTTTCAGAAACAACTTTGTCCTGAATTTTTAATCCCGCTTTTTGAACAGAACCATAATCATTTGTAATCAATGGATGCCAATCAGGCAACAGTTTGTTTTCATATCGTCTTCGATAAGCACAAGTTTGAGGTAGCCACGATAAATTTTGAGAAATATTATTAAAACTTAACGATTGACAAAGAGATTGGCGAACAGCTCGTTCGCCATAACATTGGCAATGAATGTTTTCAATATCCAGAAATTTACAAGCCACATTTGTCAAATATAAATGACCTTTCTCATCTTCAACTTTATGGATACAGCAAAGTCCACACCGATCACACAAAAGTTCCCATTCTTCATATGTGAGAAGGTTTAACGGTTTTGTTATATAGTCAGGAAGTGTTTTTCTCATGAAAACAAGTCATATCAGGATTCTGAAAAAAAGTCGATATCATCTGATGAATTCGGTCTTGTCAAGTGAGTAACTGCGTGGTATAGATGTAAAGATTTGTGAAACCACATGCCAATATGGCTATGTATGATTAAATAATATTTTTTAAGGAGGATTGATTCAATGGCATACAATGCAGTTGAAATGCAAGACTGGCAAATTTCAGAAGAGGCAGAAAAAAACATGCCTACCCCTGATGCATGGCGAGAAAAATTAAATCTTGAAAAAGATGAAATGCTTCCCATGGGGCGTCTGGCAAAATTAGACTTCATGAACATTATTAACCGTCTCAAAGATAAACCCGATGGAAAATATGTTGAAGTTACCGCTATTACCCCAACACCTTTGGGAGAAGGTAAAAGCACAACATCTGTTGGTTTGATGGAAGGTCTTGGAAAACGAGGCAAAAACGTCGGTGGCGCTCTTCGTCAGCCATCAGGCGGCCCAACCATGAATGTTAAAGGAACTGCAGCAGGTGGTGGAAACGCTCTGTTGATTCCAATGACTGAATTTTCACTGGGACTAACCGGTGATATTAATGACATCATGAATGCTCATAACCTGGCAATGGTCGCAATGACTGCCAGAATGCAACATGAACGAAATTATAATGATGAACAACTCAAACGTCTGACAGGTATGAGACGTTTAGATATTGATCCCACACGTGTTGAATTGGGATGGATTATTGACTTTTGTGCTCAGGCACTTCGCAATATTATCATTGGTATGGGCGGCCGATTTGATGGTTACACCATGCAATCAAAATTCGGTATTGCGGTAAGTTCAGAATTGATGGCTATTTTAGCAATTGTAAATGATTTACCAGACTTGAGAAAACGTCTGGATGAAATCACTGTTGCATTTGATAAGAGCGGTAAACCGGTTACCACTGGCGATCTTGAAGTTGGCGGTGCCATGACTGCTTTTATGCGAAATACCATTAACCCAACGCTGATGTGTACTGCTGAATATCAACCTTGTATGGTTCATGCCGGTCCTTTTGCCAATATTGCTGTTGGCCAGTCATCTATTATTGCAGATCGAATTGGTCTTAAAATGTTTGATTATCATGTAACTGAAAGTGGATTTGCCGCAGATATCGGTTTTGAAAAATTCTGGAATGTTAAATGCCGTTACAGTGGATTGAAACCACATGTTTCTGTTCTGACAACCACCATTCGTGCTTTAAAAATGCATGGTGGGGGACCCCGTGTTGTTCCTGGAATCAAAATGCCAGACGAATATACGCAAGAAAATCTGGGCTTGGTGGAAAAAGGCCTTGAAAATATGGTTCATCATATTAATACCATCCGAAAAGCTGGTATTAATCCAGTTGTTTGTGTTAACTGTTTCCATACGGATACAGATGCAGAAGTTGAAATGGTTCGTAAAGCTGCAGAAGCTGCTGGTGCACGTTGTGCGAAATCAACCCATTGGGCTGATGGTGGCGATGGCGCACTCGAATTAGCAGATGCTGTTATTGATGCATGTAATGAAGAAAATGATTTCAAATTCTTGTATCCTATTGAAACCAAACTGCGGGATCGTGTTGAACTGATTGCAAAAGAAGTTTATGGCGCTGATGGCGTTTCATGGTCTCCAGAAGCTGAGAACAAAGCCAAGATGTTGGAATCCGATGAAAAATACAATGAATACACAACCATGATGGTAAAAACTCATTTGAGTCTTACTCATGAACCAACATTGAAGGGTGTTCCCAAAAACTGGACACTTCCAATTCGTGACGTATTGATTTATTCAGGTGCTAAATTCCTCTGCCCATGTGCAGGAACAATCAGCTTGATGCCTGGAACAGGATCTAATCCTGCTTTCAGAAGAATTGATGTTGATACAGAAACAGGAAAGGTATCTGGATTGTTCTAATCCCTTTACTTTTCTTCATTCATAAAAAAAAAGCCCGAAATTATTGTTTCGGGCTTTTTTTATTGAAATTTTTTGCTGCCGCAGCGTAGTTTTGGACCAAAGGAGCTTGTTTGGGGAAGGATTGCATATCTCCTGAATGCTTTCATCACAACTCTCAATATGTAAAACCTGCAAGATATAATGGAACGACATTGGCATGACCTGTTTCAATTCCATCTTTAAAAATATAGGCAGTTTGAATGTTTTTGATCTGTTTTTTCTTTTTATTTCTGCCCCCAACGTCAATTTCAATTGGATTTCCTTTATCCATAACAACAAAATCAGTCTTAATGGATGAAAATACTGGATAATTGGGACTTAATTGTGATGCAAAAAACGATTCTCGAATATTGCCTGTCTCACCATTTTTCCACATTTCATGTGCAATGGCATAATAAATATTGGGACTTGTGAAAAGAATTTTGGAATGTTTTAAAACGCGTACCTTTTTTGATTGTGTAGGTATTATCTGAACAATTTCAGAACGTTGTAATAGATGGAAATAATCATACAGCGTATCTCTTGAAATCTCTAAGTTCGTTTTAATGTTTTCAATATTAAATAAAGGAATTTTACTGGTGGCAATATATGCAAGCAAAGATTTTAATTTTGAGCCAGAAAATATTTTAAGCGTTTTTATGGTGGTAATATCTTCATAAATAACTTTATCCAATGTATTGGACAAAACATTAAAATATTCGTCTGGTGAATTGTCAATAATATAAGGATAACTCCCGCATTTCAGATATAACTTAAAGTCTTTTAATATTTGCGGATAAAGCTGCATGAGTTTTGATGCAATTTCTACATGATTTTCAAATAATTGTGATATTGTTATCACGTCAAATTGCTTTCCATGCCAGAGATACAAAAATTCTCGAAATGACAGTGGATAAAGTCTATAAATAATGGCACGTCTTGATAGATCACCCTTTTCAAACAAAATATTTAATACAGAACTACCCAAAATGATAAATTGGTTATCTGGATAAGCATCATACAAGGCTTTAATATCAATACTCCAATCTTTATGCTTATGGATTTCGTCAATAATTATACAGTTGCCATAATATTTGAAATATTCCTGCGAAATTGCGTATATGCCGCTTTTTAGCACCAAAGGGTTATCCGCAGAAAAGTACAGGCATTTATTGATATCATTATATTGTTTCAGATAATGCTGCAAAACCAGGGTTGTTTTCCCTGTTCCTCTCGCCCCGACAATTGTGATCAGTCTTTTGTTCCAATTTATTTGCTGATACATACTTCTTTGAAAATCTTTAGAAATGGTTGCAGCCAATCTGTTTTGGATGCTGAATAACTCTTGTAACATGATTTTCCTATGTTTTTATCGATTGTAGTATTTAAATACGAATTGAATTTGTCGAGTATATCCTGCAAAAAAATATAAAATCTGTCAAGTTTAATTGATAAAGGATGTTTGAAATACAATCGAATGGAATCGAAACTTGGCTTGCGGTATAAAACCATGCAGATATTCAATGATTTTGCATTTGAGACTTCCCTTTAATTCAGAAATAATATTGACGTCTATATTTGGTGTTGTTTATTTATTGATCTATTTTTTCAAGATATTCACGAACACGATTTAATGTGGTCGCAAAAATTTTAGAGCCTGTTAAAACAGCAAATATGTCATCTTTATTCCCACAAAAAGCAGCGAATTCAGGTCCAATAAAATTGAGTGGATCTGTTTCGGGTGTGACATCTTTAAGGGCTTCGAGATAAAGATCTAACCTTTCTTTGAGAATATTAAAATAATCAACCTTTTTTCCAATAGTCAATTCTGTTGTCGTTGAAATGGTTTCTGAAAAAGAATGTACATTATGCCAAAAAAGTTCTGCAATATTTTCTTTCAGAGGGTGATTTCCTAAATAAAATGAAATACTCCATCCAACGCCTATTATTTTCAGCAATTGAAGTTCATATTCAATAGTGTTTTGAGGAATCTTGTTGTCTTCTGGTTGTTGATCTAAAAGCCATTTGATATCCTCACGGTCAATGGAAAAATCAAACAATGCCTTTGCAATAAGTTCAGGCTTTGATAGTTCTTCCTTTGATTTTTCTTTTGGTTTCTCCTGATGTTTCGCTTTTTTCATGATGATGGTTCCTTTATTTCATTTGTTTTTAGTCAATGCATGGGCATCCTTCATAAAGGCATGAAATTGGAATCACAGATTACACAGATTAACACAAATTAAGAAGTGCTTGATTTAAAAACACTTTTTAATCTATGAAATCTGTGAAATCTGTGATTCCAACAGAAAAAAAATGGCAAAAAGTGTTAACTGGCAAATGAAGGATGCCAATGCATGTTTGTTATTATAATATATGCCAACAAAGTTCAATATTTAAAATTGTAATAAAAAAAAAGTGGTTCAGACATTGCATGAATATTCAGACATTGCATTTATACATACTTTATTATAAAGCAATCCTTTTGCAAATCTTTTTAAAAGTATTGATATGAAATAATTATTTTATTATCATATTGAATATTCAATAATTATCGTCATTAATTCTCAATAAAACAAACGGTACAACATGCGGTTCAAATATAAATTTTTGCTATTAATGGTGTTTATTTTCCTTGCAATTGCTCTGATCATAACTGTTAGCCCATTTAAATTTGATAAAGGTTTAGGTATTGCTCTTGTTGGGCCAATGACAGGGAAAACAGCTATAAATGGTGCGGCTTATCTCAAAGGGGTCAATATGGCTGTTAATCAGATCAATCAGCAAGGGGGAATTAATGAACAAAAGATAATTATTGATGTTTATGACGATCAGAATAACAAAACAATCGCAGGTGAAAAAGCAAAAGAAATTGTTGATCTTAATCGTTCATTAATCGTTATTGGACATAATTATAGTTCTTGTTCAAGTGCAGGCGGAAAGGTCTACAAACAGTTTCAAATACCTGCAATCACCCCAACATCAACACATCCGTCTGTAACGATAGATAATCCATGGTATTTTCGTATAACATTCAATGATAATCTTCAGGGACGTTTTTTAGCGAATTACGCTAAAAAGGTACTTAAATGTGAAGCTGCCTGCATTATTTCCGAAGACCTTGATTATGGCGCTAATCTTGCCACAATATTTAAAGAAACCTTAAAAAGTTTAAAAGTCCGAATTCTTTTTCATGAAACATTTCAAACATCTGCAACAAATCTGGATCAACAAATGGATCGTATCGTTGAAAAACTTAAAATAAAATTAAATCAAAAAAAGTCCTATGAAAACAAAATTATTTATCTGTCGGTTCATTCTCCGGAAGGGATTCGGTTGATTCAGCGAATTAAAGATAAAGGCATTCAACAGGCCATAATGACACCAGATGCACTTGCATCTCAGTCTTTTGTAGATGGTTTTTCAGATTTACAAAAAGAAAAAACAACCCCTGGCTTTTATACAGATGGTATTTATGTCGCCACTCCATTTATTTTCGACACAGCAAAAGAAAATGCCCAACGATTTAAAGAAAATTATCAAGCCATTTATGGATTAGAGCCTGATTGGCGCGCTGCTTTTGCATATGATGCAGCTATGCTGGCGATAACTGTCTTTCAAAAAACAAACATAACAGGTTCAAGTCAAACCATTGTTGATGATCGACTGAAAATTCGCAATGCACTTTCGCAAATGAACCACATTCAGTATGCAATGGAAGGTATTACAGGATTTAATTACTTTGATGATAATGGTGATTCTCCAAAGCCAATTTCCATTGGTGTTTACAAAAATAATAAATTGATTTCCGCCCTCACTCAGCTTCAGTCTGTTTTTGATGAAAATGAAATATCAGATATTCAACAGGCCATAAAACAAGAGCATGTTGTTATGGTTGACCATCAGTTGATGTATAAAACAAATGTTGTTTACACAGGTATTGATATTAATGAAATTAAAGAAATTAATTTTAAAGAACGGTTTTGTGAAATTGATTTTTACTTATGGTTTAGATATCAGGGAAATATCAATATCGAAAAAATTGACTTTGCAAATGCTGTGACACCTATATCATTGAGATCTCCCATTAAAGAAGAGAAGAAAGGTCAGATTCATTACAAGGCATTTCATGTTGTTGGTCAATTTAAAATGGATTATCTTTCCCATGCATATACACCTGACCAACATCTTATTGGCATTAAATTTTATCATCAAGACTTTAATGAAAATAATTTGATATTTGTTACCGATATTATTGGAATGCGACTGAATAACCAGCAAACTTTAATAAATCGCATTGATCAACCAGATGTTTTTTCAACAGCTTATGATTGTCAGATACAAAAGGTGGTGTTTCACAGAAATGTCATGCAAAAAAACTCGCTGGGAAGCATTCAATATTTGAATGATAAAACCGGAATGATCCATTATTCATGCTTTAATTTAGAAATATGGGTGTTAAAGAATAAATTTTCGTTAAGAGGAGTGCTCACCAGTTATTTTTGGAATATAACCTTTTTATTGTTATCCTCAATTTTTTTGATGATATCCTATTTTTTTCGAGATTATTTAATACAACATTTCATAAGATTATCATGGGTCATTCATACCTTGTTCTTGTCTTTATTCATATTGTGCGGCGAAAGTGTGCTATTAGATTGGTTTTCAAGTAAAAAGAATCCATGGTATATGGAATTGATTAATTTGGGATTTGATGTTTTGTGGTGGATAATGCCAGCATATTTGTTGAATCTGGCTATCAAGCGATTTATATGGATTCCCCTTGAATTAAAAACCAACCGATCAGTCCCTAAGATTCTTCAAAATTTTTTAGGATTTATTTTGTATTTACTCGCTTTCTTTGGAATTGTCGCCTATGTTTTTGACCAAAAATTAACCAGCTTGTTAGCAACTTCGGGTATGGTTGCCATGATCATTGGGCTTGCCATCCAGGTAAATATTGCCAATATTTTTTCTGGTATTGCCATTAACCTTGAAAATCCATTTAGAATAAATGACTGGGTAAAAATTGGCGAAGATTATCGTGGTAAAGTTGTTGATATTACCTGGCGAACCATAAAGCTTAGAACAATGGATGGCAGCCTGTTAAGTTTACCCAATAGCATCGCGTCAGAATCTCCCATTCATAATTATAATCACCCGAATCGTTTTTTTTGGAACAGGGTTGAGGTTTTTGTTGATCCCAAACACAAACCAGAACATATCAAAAGAATTCTGATGAATGCCTTATTATCGGTGAATGGCATTGTTAAATCAAAAGATCCCTCCATTCGATTTGGACTAAATGAATGGGCCGCCGTATATACACTTTTTTATTGTCTTGATGATTACGATATGAAATTTTATTATCGTAGCAAAGTGTTTGAACAGGCATGGACACACCTGTTCAGAGCTGGCATACGACCGGCAGTAAGTCGCCAGGAACTATATTTGTTTGAGGGGAGAGAAGACAGAAATGCTGATGAAGCTAAACTTCCCATTTCATTAATCAAAGAAATTGATTTGTTTCTGCATATATCTGAAGATGCAAAAATTGACTTAAGTAAACGAATGCAACTTCATCATTTTCAAGCCAATGATATAGTGTTTAAACAGGGGGATATTGGAGATTCACTGTTTGTCATTCGTGAGGGCGTTGTTGGTGTCTGGATTAAAATGGAAAATGGTGAGGCAATTGAGTTCGCCAGGTTAGGCGCTGGTTCTTTTTTTGGTGAAATGGCGCTTTTAACCGGAGAACCAAGAACAGCGAGTATCATTACAAAAACTGAAGCTTTTGTATATGAAATTACCAAAAAAGACTTTGCGCCAGTCATTGAAGCCTTTCCTGAAACCGCTCAAAAATTAAGTCAGGTATTGACACAACGAACACTTAGTCGTGAATTTTTAGAAGATGAGTATCGATCTTCTATGATTAATAAAGAAGATATTAATAATCAATTTTTAAATCGTATTGTTAATTTTTTTGGTGTAAAAAAACAAGTTTATAAAGGGCCAGATATTGATGATGATATCTCAGATGATCTGGTAGGTGACGGTGATTGATTGGTTTTGTCAATTGCCATGAACCATAAGGAGGTTAATGCATAATGAAAGACAAGAAACTGATATCATGGAATGTTAATGGGATTAGAGCCGCTGAAAAAAAAGGATTTGTTGAAACGATTCAAAAAATGAATCCGTACATTATAGGTATTCAGGAAATTAAAGCAAACAAAGATCAATTGTCAGATAATATATTAAATATCCCAGGATATGAATCCTTTTGGAACAGTGCTGAGAAAAAAGGATATTCTGGTGTTGCGGTATATACAAAAAAAACGCCACTATCGGTTAAAAATGGCATTGACAGTCCTGATCATGATACAGAAGGTCGAGCCATTACACTTGAGTTTTCTGATTATTATATCATCAATTTATATTTTCCTAATGCCCAGGATAAACTCAAACGTATTGATTATAAAATAGAATTTAACCAGGCATTGCTGAATTATGTGAATTCTCTCAGAAAAAGTAAAACAGTTGTTCTTTGTGGTGACTTCAATGTAGCGCACAAACCAATAGATCTTGCCAATCCCAAAAGAAATGAAAACAATGCCGGGTACTCGCCGCAAGAACGAGAATGGTTTTCTCAATTCCTGGAAAATGGGTATATCGATACTTTCAGAGAATTTAACAAAGAACCAGAACAGTATACCTGGTGGAGCTATCGATTTAAAGCTCGAGAGAAAAACATCGGGTGGAGAATTGATTATTTTTGTGTTAACCAGGAAAGTCGTCAGCGTGTGAAAGATGCCAGCATCTATTCGGACGTTATGGGGTCTGATCATTGCCCGGTTGGAATTAGTTTTCAATAAATGCTGATTATTCCGTAAAAGAATATCATCATTTCTGAAGTTCACAAATTGTCTCTGTTAATTTCCGGTAGATTGACTGTCGAGACAAGGCATGCCTTGTCTCGACGAACTCGTCTCCGGCATTTGGATTATACCGGGTATATGTATTTCCCGAAATCACCTAAATTATCGTTCAATCTGACTGATATCCAAAACAAACGCTTCTGTTCCGCGAATGATTAACTGGTTCAGCTCTAAAGCTGACTCATTTGTCATTTTAAACTTTTCATGCCAGATCTGAAAACCAAATAAAATAAAAAAATTATCTATAAATTCACTGGATGAATAAGGTGTAAACATCACCTCACGTGGCTTTGTGGTATCCCAGTAAAGCCGCATGAAAGAACCTTCTGAATTATTAGCAGTCAAAAGCACTTTTGAAAAATTAGCGATCAGTTTATCAATATTTCCAGGTATCATAATATCAATAAACCATGTCGGAACAATATAATATGCTGCCCCTCTGACCTGAGTATAAGGTATTTCCTTGAGTGTGAATAATACTTTCCCATGTTTTTTTCGACATTCATATTTACAATCAACAATCACATGATCTGTTCTGAAGCTTATGCCATAAATGTTAAAAAAAATGTTCATGTCCAATGTAAATTCGTAGTCTTTAACCGCTGTTGGCTGGAAAGCATCTTCAAAAACGGGTTCTTTATCTTTATTAAAGGGTATTATTTTTCCCTGGTGAGTGTAAAAATCAATATATAAAAAGGTGTCCTGACTATCCAGGAAAACATCCAGAATATGATTTCCTTTTTTATTTTGAAAAGAAATTTTAAATTGAAACAAACTTCTGAGGCGTCTGAGCTGATATTCTAATGCTGGAAAATCCTTTTTCAGATTTTTCATATCAAACTCAAAAATAAGTTTAAGGTGCGTATATGGAATAAATTGATGTGTTTTTTCAGACATTGCAGAATGCAAATTTAAGTATTGATCAGCCATACGCAACGCACGTGGGTATGTTTTATTAAATGAATTAATCGCTTTTCTTGAAATACCCTCAATTTCTGTAAAACGATCAGATTCATCATCATTCAAAGATTTTAAATTGTCCGGATCAATAACAGTAATAAGGCCTTCTAATAATGCCGCTAATGTTTTATGAGAAAACTGATTCAATGCTATTTGAGAGTCAATATATCCGGAATAAGATCGATCTCCTGTGACGCAAGTGTCATTTTGTTTTAAAGCAAAAGCAGCTTTGAAATCACCCAGTTGCTTTACCGGTATTTGGACATTTGTAGCAGATGCCAAAGACAATTGATAATGATCCAATTCATGGCGTCCCTGAAACGTTACTGAATGATATCCATTATTAATCGGTTTTAAATATGGACTGTTATATAATTGAAAAAAATTGAATTTTTGAACAGATTCATACCAGAATGTGAGGAATTTTTCTATTTCAGGTTCTGCTTTATTATTGGCCAATATTTTTCTCAGGGTTTTCATAAAAATTAGACCATCATTTACTCCCTGGTGTTGGGGAGAAATATTTTTTAAGCCATCTGTAAAATCATATGCATCAGCACGTTGTGGACTTTGTGCGATATGGCCCCAAATGACTATCAATGTAATGATGTACGCGTATCTGAAAAATTCTTTTCTCATAATGACCATCTTCAAGTTTATTTTTTTTTAATTTATATCAATTCTTTTATAAGTGGCTGAACACTCATTCAAAAGGTTTCAGCCAAGACATTATTTGAATTTTTTTAATTATTCAATTTACATGCCATTAAGTAATCCAAGATTTTTGGCGATTAATTTATTTATATCGAATGTTCATTATTTTATTGAGTTTATTAAAGTAATAATTTATAATATATTCAAATCGATAAATAATTAATAATGAAAGGAGGATAGGGCTATGGATAAACAAACAGGCAATCCTTTTCAATTTTCCATTGAAAAATTACTGGAAAAAGCGATTGAAAGTGACAATGTTCCAATAGGCTATACCTGTAACTATGTTCCTTCTGTTCTGCTTTCTGCTGGCAATCTCTTTCCTTATCGAGTCAATGCCAAAAATATTATTGGCACTGAGGTTGCCGACATCTATTTATCGCAAGTAACGTGTTCGTATACACGAAGTATTTTAGAATATGTTTTGGACGATCAACTTGATTTCATTCAAGGATGGATTTTTGCAGCAGGATGTGATCATATCAGACGATTATATGATAATTTACAATATCTTGTTGAGCCTGATTTTTGCCACATTCTCGATGCGCCTCACAAAATTGGAGAAGATGCGATTCAGTGGTTTGAAAAAGAGTTGAAAATATTGGCATCATCACTGTCGGATCATTTTCAGGTTGATTTAAGTGAAAGTGCTCTGGCTTGCGCCATAAAAAATCATAATTTGTTAATGACATCATTAAAAGAGATTTCAGATTATCGAAAAAAAGAACCTCCTTTTTCAGGTGCTGAATTCCATCGTTTGTTAATGGCAGTGTGGACACTTCCCTTAGAAACAGTAACAACATTGATTCAAAGCATTAACCATGGGTTAACGAATAGAACATGTCCCATATCTTATCGAGCGCGTATTCTTTTGATTAGCAGTGTTATTGATCAGTATGAATGGATAGAAAGTATAGAAAGCGTTGGTGGATTAGTGGTTGCTGATCGCTTTTGTACAGGTGCCATTCCAGGAATCAATCCATACCCTGAAGGTGATCATCCATTTTATGATATCGCCAGCCATATTCTTCAAACAAATGCCTGTCCACGAATGATGGACACATTTGATTACCGCGTTTCACTGATTCTACAAACCATAAAGGATTATAATATTGATGGTGTTATTGTTGCCCCGATTAAATTTTGTGATATTTGGGGGGTTGAAACAACACAACTGATGTCCATTTTAAGAGAAAACAATGTGCCTGCTTTACGGTTAGAACGTGAATATAAAGTTTCTGGTGAAGGGCAATTGCATACAAGGGTTCAGGCTTTTCTGGAACAAATGAAATGTTAGGAGGTTATCAATGAATTTTTTTAACAAAATTCAAGACCAGGCGATTTATTATCAATCCTATTTAAAGAATTATTATCATATTCTTCAACTTCCTGTTCGACAAGGCCCTTTGCGAACCATTCAACATCTAAAAAAATATCCCTGGCTCTGGCAATTGGCAAAAGTTAACTGTCTTTTGGATGTTGTCACTCATGGCCGAAGTGGTAACTATCGAAAAGCAACAGCTTCGGTTGTTGAAATGATTGTTCCAAACTTAATGGAATTGCTTGATAATCTTGATGCTGATCCAGATAGATTGATCCTTCATGAAGATATGGTTCCACCCGAAATTTTATCGGCAATGGGTCTTAAAACCTGGATGTCTGAACTTTTAGGCATTTTATTGCCAATTGTTGATCCTCATTCTGTTGAAAAATATATCGATGTTGCTGAAAATGCAGGGATTCCACCTGATATTTGCAGCCTTCCCAAAAGTACAATGGGAATTATGCTCAATAAAGAAGTGCCACCGATTAAAGCTATTGTCAGTTCCAACTCGCCTTGTGATGGTGGTATGGCATCTTATCAGTTAATCAAGCGGCATTTAGATGTTCCAATGTTTCAAATAGATGTTCCCTATAATTTTTACAATGAACGCGCAACTGAATATTTTGCCAATGAACTCAAAAAAATGATCTTCTGGTTGGAAACCAACACCGCTGGAAAAATGGATTGGGATCGCCTTCGTGCAATATGTGAAGAACGTAATAAAATGGCAGAATATGAACTTGAATTGTGGGAGACAATTCGAAGACGACCGGCCCCATTAGCCGCTGAAGCAGTTTTTTTAAGTCATCTTTGGTGCTTCAATGTCAGGCCCGGGGATCCAGATGGAACACTGCTGTTTAAAAAACTTGTAGAACTGGCCAGAGACAATATCAATAAAGACATTGCAGCTGTTCCCAATGAAAAATATCGTGCTGTTCTTTGGAATCCACCATTGCTTCATTTTATTGATTTCTTTTCATTTGCAGAGCAACACTATGGACTGACAATAATTAATGATAGTATGTCTTATAATCGCCAGCCATTTATTGATACAACATCTGAAGACAGTATGCTCAAAAGCCTGGCACATATCATTATGACCGGTCCAATGGCACGGCATACGCGAGGGCCGGCTGAAAACTATTTTAATGATATGTTTTACATGTATTCTTATTTTGATCTGGATATGATTCTGATTGCCGGTCACATTGGATGTAAAAATACAGCGGCACTAAATGGCATACTGAGAGAAAAGTGTCGAAACAAAGGTATTCCATTGCTGATAATTGAATATGACCTTTCAGACCCACGAGTGGTGACTCAGGATGCAATTATTCAACAGTTGGATCGTTTTATGGAAAATATTATGAAAGAGAGACGAAACTAATGAAATCCTTTTATGTTGCAGGTTGTGATGTCGGCTCTACCACCGGTAAAGCTGTTATTTTGAATCATGAAGGCATCCAAGGTCAGGCGGTATGCCCGAGTGAAATTGATCCAGAAGATACCGCCAGGAAAGTTCTGGCGATGGCTTATGAAAAAATTAATGATATTAATACGCCACAAGATCTCAGTTATTTAATTGGAACCGGTTATGGAAGGCGCGAAATCCCATTTGCTAACGAAAATATATCTGAAATTTCCTGCCATGCAATGGGGGCTTTTAAATGTTTGCCAAAGACCCGAACCATTATCGATATCGGTGGTCAGGATGTTAAAGCCATATCCATTGGAGAAACCGGTGAAGTACTTGATTTTTCAATGAATGATAAATGTGCTGCGGGTACAGGCCGGTTTTTTGAAATGATGGCACATATTTTTCGAATGACTTTAACACAATTTTCAGAGCTTTCTTTACAGGCTCAAAGTATTATCTCGGTGACTTCACAATGTAGTGTTTTTGCAGAAACTGAAGTCATAACATTGCTCGCCAAACGTAAAAGTGCGGCTGATATTGCTGCTGGGATACAATCCTCAGTGGCAAAACGATGTTTTACTTTATTGAAAAAAACAGGAATTCAACCTTTGGTTACAATTACTGGTGGGTGCTCAAAAAATTTGGGACTAATTAAAGCCCTTGAAAAAAGGCTTCGGCAACCCATTCATCAATTATCAATCGATCCTCAATTAATGGGTGCTTATGGGGCAGCAGTTCTTGCAATGAAAAACAGCTGATCCTTTTTTTACAATCCCAAACCATTTTTTTTACTCATTTAATTCAATACTTGACAATGGCAGATATTAACGTATACAATAATTTAAAACGAATGTTCAATATAAAATTAGATGTGGGAGGTGAATTATGTCAGTTGTTGCAGGATGTGATGTTGGATCATTGACATCAAAAGTTGTCATATTAAACAATAATAAAATAATTGCCAGTTCAATTATCAAATCAAAAGCGAAACCCCAGCAATCGGCAGAAAAAGCGTTAAACCAGGCCTTATCTGATTGTTCATTATCGCAAAATGATATAGCGTTTTGTGTGGGAACCGGGTATGGACGAAATCAGATATCATTTGTCAATCATATTATGTCAGAGATTGCCTGCCATGCCAAAGGCGCTCATTGGTTGATGCCATCAGTCAGAACAATTATTGATATTGGGGGCCAGGATTGTAAAATAATCAAAATTGATAAATCAGCAACCGTTCAGAATTTTATTACCAACGATAAATGTGCATCTGGAACAGGTCGATTTTTAGAAATTATGGCGCAGGTACTGAATATTGATATTTCTGAATTAGGAGGACTGACGCAACAATCCCGATCGCCCATAACGTTCGCATCAACCTGTACGGTTTGGGCTCAGGCTGATGTGATCAAGCACATAAATGATGGCGTTGCACCAGAAGATATTGCTGCCGGAATTAATGCTGCAATGGCCAATCGTGTATCGATCCTCGTTCGTAGCATTAAACCGGAAAAAGACATTTGTATGACCGGTGGCGTTGCTAAAAATCAAGGTGTCTTGTCAGTGATGGAAAAAATATTAGGGCAGCGGATAAAAAAAATTCGAAAAGCTGATCCTCAATTAGCCGGTGCTATTGGTGCCGCATTATTTGCAATAGAAAAACGATAAGTCAAAGGAGTCAATTATGAGAGTTGCTGGATGCGATATTGGTTCTTTAACCGCAAAAGTTGTTATTTTAAATGATCAGAACATTGAAAAAACGACAATTGTTAGATGCGTTTCAACACCCGAAAAATCAGCAGAAACTGTTATGAATCAAGCCATTGACGAGGCAAAAATAGCATTATCCGATATTGAATATATTGTGGGAACCGGATATGGAAAGAACAAAATTCCATTTGCCAATCATACAGAATCAGAAATCACCTGCCATGCGCAAGGCGTTTTTTCATTGTTGCCTGAAGTCCGCACCATTGTTGATATTGGTGGTCAAGATGCTAAAGTTGTCAGAATCGATGATCAGGGAACGGTTATTCGGTATGTATATAATGATAAATGTGCTTCAGGAACAGGTCGTTTTTTGGAAATAATGGCGGATGCTCTGGAAATAAGTCTTGATGAAATGGGAACTTATCATGATCAAGCAAAAGAAAAACTTCGTATTTCAAATCAATGTGTTATTTTTGCAGAAACAGAAGTGATTTCATTAATTAACGAGGGTAAAGAAACGCCTGATATCGTATGCGGACTCCATACCGCCTTAGCCAACCGAGCTGCAAGTCTCGCCAAAAGCATTGTTGTGGAACCTGAAGTCATTTTTACAGGCGGCGTGGCAAAAAATTCAGGGGTTGCCAAAGCACTTGAAAGATCATTGGGAAAACCGCTTGCTCAGTATCCCATTGATCCACAATTGAGTGGTGCTTATGGAGCCGCAATTTTGGCATCAAGACATTTACTCAAATGTTAGCTCTTTACCTTATCTCAAAATATCGGTTTCGCTATCAAAATAGGGCATATTAAGAGCTGTTTTTTATGTCGCCGAATCCTTTTTGTCAAGTCAACCTGAATTGCCGCAACAACCAGAATTAAATTTACATCCCCCAAACCATAATCGTTTTACCTTCATGCACTAACGCTTTATGAAAGATTTTTTCTTCCCATGAAACTGATTTTCGTCGATCAAAAATTACCAGATGTCCTTCGGTTGCACCACATTTGTCCATGTATTTTGCGGTTTGAATCAGTCCTTTTTGAATGACTTCATCTGTATTCTGATATCTTATTTTTAATTCAATGACAATTTCCTGTTTGCTGTCCTGATAAT
>Ga0272440_1001279_pt1 | contig 20920 bp, 14 predicted proteins | sample SSMMMBAug17_FD_192440 | JGI IMG/M metagenome (GOLD analysis project Ga0272440, IMG submission 192440) | Marine sediment archaeal communities from Little Sippewissett salt marsh, Falmouth, MA, United States - SSM-MMB-Aug17 | ecosystem: Environmental > Aquatic > Marine > Wetlands > Sediment ...
TTAGAAAGGCAAAATAAATGGAAAAGATTAAGAAGTTAGAAGAACTTTCAAAAATTGTAAAAGACTTAAGAAATCAGAATAAAAAAATTGTTCATTGCCATGGCGTTTTTGATCTTCTTCATATTGGCCATATCAGATATCTTGAACAGGCTAAAAAAATGGGTGATATTCTGATCGTGACAATCACTTCTGATAAATACGTTGATAAAGGACCGCACAGACCAGCTTTTACTGAAAATTTAAGGGCAGAGGCAATTGCATCTTTAAAGTGTGTTGATTATACAGCAATAAATCCATGGGAGACAGCAGAAAATACGTTAAGATTGTTAAGACCTCATGTTTATGTTAAAGGCTCGGAATTCAAAAAAATAACAACGGATATAACAGGAAGAATAGGTCGCGAATTAAAGGTTGTTGATGAAATCAAAGCAACGCTAGCTTTTACTGAAGATGTTGTTTTTAGTTCTACGAATCTAATTAATAATTACCTTTCAGCGTTCCCTGATGAAATTGATAAGTATTTAAAAATATTTAGAAATAGATTCAGTCTGGATGAGATTATGCTCTTATTAGAGAAAGTTTCCACATTAAATGTCCTTGTTATTGGAGATACAATTCTTGATGAGTATCAATTTTGTAATGCAATTGGTAAATCATCAAAAGAACCTATACTTGCATTAAAATATGAAACGCATGATCTTTTCGCCGGTGGAGTGCTTGCAGTTGCAAATCATGTTGCAAATTTTGTTAACAATGTTTCATTAATTACAATTATTGGAGAGCGTGATAGTCATGAAGGCTTTATCAGATCCCAACTAAATTCTAAAATATCTCCTTGTTTTCTAATACAAGATAAGGCACCTACTATAATTAAACGAAGGTTCATTGAAGGGTATACGCTTAACAAACTGTTTGAGATCTATGTAATGGATGATTCTGGTTTGACTGACGATAAAGATAATGACCTATGTGAGCTATTAGAAGAAAACATATTACAATATGACCTTGTTATTGTAACAGATTATGGACATGGCGCTATAAGTGAAAGAGCAAAAAAAATATTGATGAATAAATCAAACTTTTTATCTGTAAATACTCAGGCAAATGCTGGAAATCGTGGTTTCCATACAATATCAAAATATCCTCATGCAGACTATTGCTGTCTTACAGAGTATGAAATACGGCTTGATTTGCGGGATTTAAAATCAGATATCACGCCATTAGTCAACCAGACTATGAAGAAATATAATTACCCCCGAATGGCAATTACAAGTGGAGTTAAAGGTTGTACTGTGTATGAACAAAATAAGTATGTCAGAATTCCAGCTTTTACAAGAAATGTAGTAGATAGAATTGGAGCTGGAGATGCTTTTTTTGCCATAACATCTCTTCTATCTGCTTTGGGAGAGAATATAGAAGTGGTTGGTTTCTTAGGAAATACTGTTGGCGCATTGGCTGTTGAAATTTTAGGCAATAAAAAATCAATAGACATGTCAAGTGTTAAAAAATATATAACATCATTATTGAAATAGCTATTTGCATATGGAAAATTTAAAATGGATCCATTTAGAATAGATAGTCATAAACTAATTTATCATGTTTCAAGAGTTGATGATTGGTTACATAATAAGTTGATATACCCAATTTATCTTGAAATCAGTCCTTCGGGTACTTGTAACCATCGGTGTAGTTTTTGTGCACTTGACTATATGGCCTACCAAAAAAGATATTTAGACGTTTCTTTATTAAGCGATAGGCTGATAGAAATGGGAAAGCTTGGGATTAAAAGTATTATGTATGCTGGAGAAGGAGAACCTTTGCTGCACAAACAGATTATTGATATAATAAAAAAAACAAAGCAATCTGGGATAGACACTGCAATAACAACGAATGGCGTTTTCCTAGATGATTTTATCTCAAAAAAAATTCTTAATGATACGAAATGGATAAAAGTGAGTATTAATGCCGGAAGCAAAGAGAATTATGCAAAAATTCACAGAACAAATTCATCTGATTTTGATAGAGTGATGAAAAATATTTCTGATGCTGTAAAACTAAAGGATCAAAATAACTATGATTGTACATTGGGAATACAAATGATTTTACTACCAGAAAATCACCATGAAGTAATAATTTTGACAGAAATTGCAAGAAATATTGGTGCTGATTATTTAGTAATCAAGCCATATTCACAGCATCTTTTCAGCAAAACAAATAAATATGAAAAAATTAGGTATAAAGAATTTTTAAATCTTTCAGAAAGACTATCTGAATATAACACGGATAACTTTCATGTTATATTTCGAATAAACACGATGAGAAAATGGGACAATAAATGCAGACAGTATAATAAGTGTCTTGCCCTACCTTTTTGGTCGTACATTGATGCAGGTGGCAATATATGGGGATGTAGTGCATATCTTGGACAAAATAATTTTTATTACGGAAACATATATGAAAATACATTTCAGGAAATATGGGAAGGTGAAAAAAGGCAAAAGTCAATTAGTTTTGTAGATCAAGAACTGAATCCTGAACAGTGCCGGATAAATTGTAGAATGGATGAAGTAAACAAGTATTTATGGGAACTAAAAAATCCACAGAAGCATTTTAATTTTATATAGAAAATTTGAATATGAAGTATAAACATATTATTTTTGACTTTGATGGCGTTTTGGTTGAATCCAATGCAATAAGATTGGAAGGATTTCAAACTCTTTTCCAAAGTTATTCAAAGTTACATGTTGATCGCCTCATTGATTTTGCTAAAGATAATGCTGGCATATCACGTTATCAAAAAATTAAGTATTTTTTTGATAAAATTCTAAATAAATCAATATCTGACCATTTAATTCTCGATTTAGCAGCTCAATATTCTAGTATAGTTAAAAATAAAGTTGTAAAAGCACCATATGTTACTGGAGCATTGGGTTTCATAGCTGAAAATTATAAAAAATACTTTTTGGCTATCGTTTCTGCATCAGATCAAGAAGAGTTAAGAGATATTTGTGAAATTCGCGGTATTAATCAATTTTTTTATGAAATACTAGGTTCTCCTGATAGTAAAGAACAAAATTTTATCAAATTAAGAAAAAGGGGATGGATATTTCGCAATTCTCTTTTTATAGGAGATTCGATAAACGATTATAATGTTGCACTCTCACTAAAAATTGATTTTATTGGACGCAATTCTGGTATATTCGACTGGAATAAAGTTGATAGTTTATTACATATTAACGATTTTAGTGAATTAAAAAGAATGCTTGTATAAAGGGAGAATTAATAACTTGTAAACACAATTTTAACCTAGGAGGAAAAATGAAAACAGTAATAATAACTGCCCAAAATTTTCAAGATGAAGAACTGACATATCCATATTACAGACTTTTAGAAGAAGGATGGCATGTAGATGTTGCAACTTTTGGAAAACAAGACGTTTATGGAAAATATGGCGTACCAGCACGACCAACTATAGACACTAAAGATTTAAAGTCGTCAGATTATGATCTTGTCGTAATACCTGGTGGATTTGAAGCCCCTGACAGACTTCGTATACAAAAAGATGTTCTTAATTTTGTTAAAGAAATGTATGATAGCGGAAAAATAGTAGCTGCGATATGTCATGGCCCCTGGGTTTGTATTTCAGCAGGCATAATGAAAGAAAAAAAAGCAACTGGATATATCGCAATTGCCGATGATATACGAAATTCAGGAGCGACTTATTTAGAAGCAAATGTAGTGGTAGACGGTAATCTTATTACAGCACCACATTATCGTAATAATGGTGATTTTATGAAAGCAATCATAACCGCTTTGAAATAAAACTTTTTGAAGGTAATAGATCTCATGATTCAAAAAATATCATGTACAAAGGAAGATGTTTGTTGCCTAAAGAAAAATATCATAGACATAAATGCCCCTGATACGAACTCTAACTATGACGATGTCATTGTCAGAAAACCCTGGGGATATGAATACTTAGTGTTCGAAAATGAATGCGTATCGATATGGATGCTTCATATTGTACGTACAAGAAAAACATCTTTACATGCCCATCCAAACAAAAGAACAAGTTTGATTATATTATCAGGGAATGCAACCTGCACTCATCTCAGAGGAAAGATAAATTTAGAGGCGTTTACTGGCGTCATAATTGATAAGGGCGCATTTCACTCAACAGAGGCATCAAGTCCTTTATCTATATTACCTATTTCAGAAAATGGGAGTTGGGTTTTAGAAATTGAATCTCCCCCACTTAAAACCGATTTAGTTAGAATGCATGATGCTTACGGACGAAAAGGGAGCCCATACGAAGGTACTGACAGTATAATTTTTAAACCTAAAGAAATATTAAAACTACAAATCCCTGAATCAAATCCTGTTATCAGCAAGGTTTTTCAGAACTTGAAATTTACTATTAGAAAAGGTTCTTTTTTTGATAAAGAAAGTCTTCCAAAAACGGATGCATATATCACTGTTATCAAACAAAACTCTGATTTGAAACAAAAAAATTCGTTTCTTACACCAGGAACTATATCAATCTTTAAAGACTTTTATGATAACATAAGTCATGAAAATTTAAATGGTTTGATTACACTAACGATTGAAAGGTTGCCTATGACAATTAAAATCTCAGATTATATTTTTTCATTTTTTGAAAAGCTAGGAATAAAGGAAATCTTTGCTGTTTCCGGAGGCGGTGCAATGCATTTGGTTGATTCTTTAGGAACAAATAAAAACATTAAATATATTGCAATGCATCATGAACAAGCTGCTGCAATGGCTGCAGAAGGTTATGCGCGTATTTCTGGAGAAATTGGTGCTGCGCTTTTTACTTCAGGTCCTGGTGGAACAAATGCTATTACAGGTGTTTGTGGCGCATGGATTGATTCTATACCTACTATTTATATCTCTGGTCAGGTAACTTCAAACACTTTAATTGGAAATACTGGGCTTCGACAGTTTGGTATACAGGAAGCTGACATTGTCAGTCTTGTTAAACCGATTACAAAATATGCTGTAACTGTGAAAGATCCCAACACTATTAAGTATCATTTACAAAAAGCGGTATACTTTGCTACAACTGGTAGACCTGGTCCGGTATGGCTTGATATCCCACTTGATATCCAGAGTAAGTTAGTTGATGTTCAGAATATTCCTTCGTTTATACCAAAAGATGATAATATAACAAAAAAGGTTAACCCAATAGAAGATTCTGTAACTAAATGTATTTATTTGCTAAAACAATCCCAACGTCCGGTTTTGATATCTGGTTATGGAATTCGACTTTCAAAGGCGGAAGATATTTATCGTTTACTGGTTGAGCGGCTAAAAATCCCTATTATTTCTTCATGGACAACGAGTGATATAATTCCTACCATGCATGATCTGTACGTCGGTCGAAGTGGTATCATGGGAGACCGTGCTGGTAATTTTGCCGTTCAGAATTCAGATCTACTTCTTATCATTGGTTCCAGAATGTCTATTCCCCAAGTTGGATATAATTATAATAATTTTGCCAGAGAAGCAAAAAAGATAATGGTTGATATAGACATTGCTGAGATGAATAAAATATCTATCAAGCCAGATCTAATAATAGAAGCTGATGCAAAGGAATTTATCTCGGAAATGCTGAGACAATTAGAATCTGATGATAGTTTGATTGATGTTCATTCATGGAGAACAAGATGTAAAGAATGGAAAAATAAATATCCAGTAATGCTAGAAGAATATAAAAAGAATAATTCAAATGTAAATTCCTTTTACTTTGTTGATATGCTCTCTGAAAAATTAAGAGATGATGCAGTAATTGTAACAGATATGGGAACAAGTTTTACATGTACAATGCAAGGATTTAAAGTTAAGTCTGGTCAACGTCTTTTTACTTCAAGTGGTCATGCTTCTATGGGCTTTGGGTTACCTGGAGCTATAGGTGCTTGTTTTGCAAATAATAAACAAAAGACAATCTGCATCAGTGGAGATGGTGGACTTCAAATGAATATACAGGAATTACAAACCATTGTACACTATAATTTACCTATAATTTTATTTGTCTTAAATAATAATGGATACCTTACAATTAAATTGATGCAACAAAATCATTTTGGCAGATACATAGGTTCTGATCCATCTAGTGGTGTTAGCTGTCCAGACATTGTTAAACTTGCATCAGCATATGGAATAAAATCTGATAGAATATCTACTTCAAAAGAATTAAGTTCAAAAATTGATAAAATCTTATCAGAACCAGGTCCTTTTGTCTGTGAAGTAATCATGCCAGAAGATCAACCCTTAATCCCGAGAGTATCTTCATTAAAAAAACCTGATGGATCTATTGTTTCAAAACCCATTGAAGATTTATATCCATTTTTGGATAGAGACGAGTTCTTCGAAAATATGATTGTTAAACCAGTCGAAATTTTAGAACAATCTTAAATTTATAAGTAAAAAAATATTATGAAAATACAATTGAAGCAAATTGAAGAAGTCGCGATAGTTATTTCAGCGTATGTTGATAATGTGGCAGTTGCAAAGATGGATTTATCTGCAGGTACTTTATTGTTTCATAATAACAAAACAATTGAATTAATAGACTTTGTACAACAGGGACAACGTTTTTCCTTATGTGATATAGAAAAGGGGGAGTCTGTTAGGCAATACGGTTATTCTTTTGGACAATCAAAAGGAATTCCAGCAGGAAAGTTGGTTACAAATTCAAATATTATCAACAAATTACCCAAAGTTGAATTGAATGGTTATAAAGAACCTCCTGAATTTCAATTAAAAAATGAGTATTCTCGTAAAACTTTTTTAGGATATAAACGGAAAGGGAGATTTGTTGGAACAAGAAATTATTACTTAATAATTCCTTTATCTATGTGCGCAAGTGAAACAGCCAGTCAAGTCGCTTCATTTTTTGAAAACGATAACTCTTTCAAACAAAAATATACAAATATTGATGGAATCATTAGTATTCCTCATACTGAAGGGTGTGGATGTGGTTCTGGTATGCAGATTAATCGTTTAATATCAGTACTGAAAGGTTATGCGTTGCACCCAAATGTTGGTGCTTGCTTAATTATTGATTTAGGATGCGAACAGACGAATATGGAAAGCATTTCCAAACATTTTAAGTCACTTCACAAACCCATTAATTGGCTAACTATACAAGAATGTGGAGGTACAGATATAGCCATAAAGCAAGCCCAAAAAATAATTATGGGGCAACTGAATAAGATAAATGAAGTTGAAAGAGAAGACGTTTCTATTGAAAATCTTGTTATTGGGACAGAATGTGGGGCTTCAGATTCTTTTTCGGGTATTACTGCCAATCCGATTATCGGAAATGCAATAGATAGAATAATTGCTGGAGGAGGATCTGCCATATTATCGGAAATACCAGAAATGGTCGGTACATTTGAAATGCTTTTACCCAGGTTCCGTACTATGAATATAGCGTTAAAATTTAAAAAAATATTGGATTGGTATATTGATTTGGCAAAGAGATTAAATGTATCTATGACAAATAATTTAGTTGCTAAAAATATTGAAGGGGGATTGGTTAATAGTTTTATAAAAAGCTTAGGAGCTGTAATGAAGGGTGGATCAAGTGTAATTGAAGATGTTATTGACTATGCATCTCCCTTAACAAAAAGAGGCTTAAGCATCATGCAAGGTCCAGGAAATGACTTGGAATCTGTTACTGGAATGGTGGCTTCTGGAGCAACGATTATTTGCTTTTCAACTGGCAAAGGCACAATTACTGGAAATGCAATTTGTCCAGTCATCAAAATAGCTTCTAATGCAACCACTTTTGAAAAGCTTTCAAAAGATATGGATTTCGATGTCAGCAGGTTATGCCATGAAAAATGCAGTATTGAAGATCTTGGACTTGAACTATTTAATAAAATTATTACTGTCGCATCAGGAGAAAAAACATGGTCTGAGAAATGGAAACAACGGCAATTTCAAGTTTGGACTGCTGGAAAACTTTCTTTGTAATAGTATAATATATAATATAGTGTAATATATTTTAAAAAATATATAAGGTAGGTATAAAAATATGGAAGAATTTGACATTGGTTACCCTCATTCCAATTCGAAGCGTATTTTGAAAAAAAGTTTACGCTCAATCAAAAATCGAATGAAAGCTTTTAAATTGGATAAGGAATATTATGATGGAGATCGAAATAATGGGTATGGTGGATTTCGATATGATGGAAGGTGGAAAAAAATTTTACCTCGAATTGTTGAACGATATCATTTAACATCGGATTCTGCCGTATTGGATCTTGGCTGTAAGAAAGGTTTTTTTCTTCACGATTTGAAGGCAACTATACCTGGAATCAAAGTAAAGGGAATTGAAAATCATTCTTACCCTGTTGAACATGCCATGTCATCTGTTAAAAATGAACTAATTATATCCCCATATGAACAACTCCCTTTTGAAGATGGTGAATTTGACTTTGTAATGGCTTATGCATCTATTTATATGCTTAACTTAAAAGGTGTTATGGATACGCTTCGAGAAATACAACGTGTTGGCAATGGAAAGAGTTATATAACAATAGGAGCTTATCATACGAAAGATGAGAGAGATTTATTTCTTGACTGGACATTAATAGGTACGACAGTTTTACATGTAGATGAATGGTTAGAAGTATTCAAAGAAACTGGATTCACTGGGGATTATTATTTTACAACAGCATCAACACTAAATCTGGTTAGGGAATAGTCAGGATGGGAATCCTATATACAAAAATGAAAATTTTTTATTTTACAGAAAAATTGGATACTATTCCACCATCAAATCCATCTATTTTAAATCCTTTGAATATCAGAATAAAACCCACAAATATATGTAATCACAGTTGCTGGTATTGTGCTTACAGGCTTGGTAATTTACAACTAGGAAAAAATATGGATAAAAATGATTTCATTCCACTTGATAAAATGATTGAAATTATTGATGATCTTGATAGAATGAATGTGAAAGCTGTCACATTCAGCGGTGGAGGAGAACCATTCTGCTATCCATTTTTTCTTGAAACATTGAAGAAATTATCGACAACATCTATTAGATTTGCAGCCTTAACAAATGGTTCTTTGCTGAATGGCGAACTTGCTGAGATTTTTGCAAACTATGGAACGTGGTTGCGTATTTCCTTGGATGGTTGGGATGATGAATCTTACGCAAAATATAGAGGCGTTGATTACGGTGACTTTAGTCTTCTATTGAAGAATATGAAGAGTTTTATGTACCTTAATGGAAATTGTTATCTTGGAGTATGTATTAATGTTGATAAAAATAATGCCCCGCATCTTTTATATCTGGTAAAAAAATTAAAAGATGCTGGTGTAAACAGTGTAAAAATTGCACCATGTCTTATCAGTAATGAAAGTGAAAAAAATAATAACTACCATTTTAAAATAAAAAATATTGTCAGGGAGCAGGTAGATACTATTATTGATACACTATCGGATACGTCATTTGAATTATATGATTCATATCATATGCAATTGAAGTCCTTTCAAAAACAATATACATACTGTCCAAGCATTCAAATTGTACCTGTCATAGGTGCAGACTTGAATGTATATTCTTGTCAGGATAAGGCGTATAATATTGATAACGGATTTTTATTTTCAATTAAAAATAAATCATTCAATGATGCCTGGTATAAAAATAAAGAAAATTTTTTTAAGATAAATCCTGAAAATCACTGCAATCATCATTGTGTGAATAATGGGCGTAATGAATTTGTTTGGGAATATTTACATGCAGACAAAAGGCATGTTTCTTTTGTGTGAAAAAGATTATTGATATGAATAGTATAAAAGATAAAAATATCATAATTACAGGTGCTTCTAAAGGTCTAGGTGCTGTTTGCGCGAAGGCATTTGCTGAATACAACACTAAATTAGTGCTGATAGCGCGTACAAAATTTAAATTAGAGAAAGTTCGACAATCTTGTCAAAATACAGAAAACCATATGATTTTGCCAATAGATCTTTGCAATCAAGAAGAACTTCACGAAGGCATTATTTCCGCAAAACATTTTTTAAAAAGTGTTGACATATTATTACATGTTGCTGGTGGAGGTCTTGGTATGCACAATCCTTTGATTGAAGCAACAGATTTATTTAAACTCTTCAAACTCAATCTTGGATCTATTGTTGAGATTAACAGGATGATTGTGCCTGATATGATAAAACAAGGTTCAGGTAATATTGTTCATGTAGGTTCAATAGCATCGACAGAAGCAACCGGTTCAGTTGGATATAATACAGTCAAAGCAGCTCTCGCTGCTTATGTAAGATCGTTTGGTAATCAAATGGCTGGTTCTGGTATAATTGTAAATGGGATCCTGCCTGGAGGTTTTTTAGCACCTGAGAATGCTATGGAAAGACTTAATAAGTCAAAGCCTGAAGTATATGCTCATTTTGTGAAAGAAAGACTTCCTCGCCAGTATATGGCTAAAGCAGAAGAAATGCTACCTCTCCTATTTTTTTTATGTTCAAATTCTGCATCAATGATGGGGGGATGTATGGTTCCAATTGATGCTGGTGAAGGAAAAGCATATCAACAAATATAAAGCGTATTATGTTAGAAAGTAAAAAAAAAAATGATAATGTAAATTTGGTTCGTTACTGTGATGTGCTTCATCAAACTTATGAAATTTGCAAAAAAGTAGTGTTCATACAAGCCCCTCAATTTTTATTTGATACTATGAACGTAGATGTTATTCGAAATAGAGGCTACTATGCTTTTCCACCGACAGGCTTACAATGTCTTATTAAATCTTTAACTGGACGGGATATTGAAGCAAATCTATTTGATCTAAATTTTTTTCTTTTACAAAAAATTATTAATGATACAGGTTATGCATATTCTAAAAATTGGCTTCAACTTGTTGATGATTATCTTGATAAAACAAATCCATCAATAGTAGGCGTAACTTCTTTAACTGTTTATGCTGATTTATTTGGAAAATTTCATCCTCTCTCACTAATTCTTGACCATTTAATGCGAAAAAAAAAATATGTTGTCATAACTGGTGGACCTATAGCGTCAAATGAAATTCATCAATATCTTACTAAAAAATTATGTCATTTTATAATTGAAGGAGAAGGGGAAGATAAGCTTAACTATCTTTTTGATATTTTGTTTAATGAGAATGATTATCCTGCTGTTACCAAAATATATTTTGTTTATGATGATGTTGTAAAAGAAACATTCGGAAAGACTGAATCCCATTCGCCGAAAGGTAACTTGATTGATACATATAAACAGATTCCTATTGAAGAATACTGCAAAGTTGGGTGTTTAAATCCTTTTTCTCGTATGAGCGGACTGGATAATATTTATAGTGTATTTCAATTGAATCGAGGATGTCGTTCAAACTGTAAATTTTGTGGTGTACGATCCTTTATGGGGAAGGGCATACGTACTTTTCCAGTTGAGGATGTTATTAATGAAATAACTTATCTTGTAGAAAAACGAGGTGTAAGACATTTTGATGTACTTGATGATGATTTTCTTGCGACAGAGGAACCTGTTAAGAGATTACTATCTTCTATAATTGATTTACGTAAAAAGTACAAGATCACATGGTCTGCCAGTAATGGATTAATTGCTGGGAGTATAACACAAGAATTGTTGGATTTAATGCGCGAATCAGGATGTAATGGATTTCGAATTGGTTTTGAATCTGGAGACATAAATATGTTAAGAAAGATGCGAAAGCCTGGGAATCCAATGATGTTCCAAAAAGTAGCAAACATGCTTCAAAATTATCCTGAATTTTTTGTTGGGGGGAATTTTATCATTGGTTTGTTTGGCGAGGAAACGTTTGAACAAATGTTACATACCTTTACTTTTTCTAGTCTTTTAAACCTTGACTGGGCTGCATTTACTCTATTTCAAATTACTAGTAAACAGAATAAAATATCAGAGAATTTAAAAAATAATGTTAGCCAAGCCAGGGATTTTATTCCAACCAAAAATTCACCTTCAAGGATTTTTAAAAATGACAGGAACATGACTATTGGGACTGACATTTTTTCTTTTCCACATGATAAAATACCTTGCCAAAATCAACTTCAAAATATTTGGTTCACTTTTAACTTTTTTTCAAATTATATAAATAATAAGAATCTTAAACCTGGTGGAAATCCTAAAAAATTTGTTTCATGGGTTGAAGCTTTACAAATATCTTATCCTGAAAATCCTTACATGTATTATTTTTCAGCCCTTGGAAGGGTTTTGCTTGGGGATATCCCACTTGCTAAAACAAATATTTTGAAGTCAAAAACAATTGTCGAAAAATCAGAAAATTGGATGTATAAATTTAATAAATTTGGCATAAATACATTATTGAATATAACCCCTCATAGCCCAAACGACGTTTATGAAATACTTGATTCTCTTAAGGAACCGTATAAACCATATATGAGGTTATATGACGCTAAGAATTAAGAAAATAATGTTAGTATACCCTAATCAACGATGGTACAAGTTTGATATCACTACCACATGGAACCTCTCTCCTTATGGAATTTGCCTGTTGGCCACTATGTTAAAGGATAGATATGAAGTTCAGATAATTGATGCACAATTCTATAATACATCTGAAAAGGAATTTAAATCGAAAATAGAAGAATATAAACCAGACTGTGTTGGAATTTCAGTTTTAACTTCCGAATATGCCTCTATTTTGGATACAGCCGCTAGAATTGTAAAAGAAGTGAGCAAAGATATTATCACAGTTGCCGGAGGAGTTCATGTTACTACACAATATTCAATAGTTATGAAGAACAAGAATATTGATTTTTGCATTCGAGGCGAAGGTGAGAGAGTTTTCAGTGAATTTCTTGATTATTTAAACAATCAGGGACCTTTTCCAGCAAAAGGTGTAGTTTATAGAAGTGAAAATAGCATTGTAGCCCTGCCACCAGACAGAATTGAAAATTTAGATTCTCTTCCGATGCCTGATTATGACCTTATTGATTATGAGGCTTACGCGAACTCAAAACCAAGATATGGTGTTGATTCATTAAATGTTTTTCCACATTCTCGTATCATGACATCTCGTGGTTGCCCTGTAGGATGTTGTTTTTGTCAGGTAAGGACCATATCAGGTAATAAATGGCGAAAACGCTCAGCGGAGAATGTAGTTGATGAAATTTCTTTTTTAAAAGAAAAATATAAAATAAAAGGTTTTTATATTGATGATGATAATGCCTTTGTTCATAAAGCTCGAACAAAAGAAATGCTTAGATTAATAAAAGAGCGAAATTTAAATTTAAAATGGAAAGCAGCCGGCGTTCCAATTTTTAAGATGGATAAAGAAATATTCGAACTTATGGGGGATACTGGGTGTCAAATGATTGGAGTTGCCATTGAATCCGGAAATCCTCGTATTTTAAAAGAAATTATAAAAAAACCTGTAGATCTTGAGAAGGTGCCAGGACTGATTGAAACCGCTAAAAAATTTGGGATTTTTGTCGTGGCAAATTTTATAATTGGCTTTCCTGGAGAAACGTGGGATGAAATCAGGAATACACTAAGGTATGCTGAAGCATGTGGCGCTGATTATTGCAAAATATATGCAGCTCAGCCTTTAATTGGAACAGATCTTTATGAAATAGCAAAAAAAATGAATTGTCTTGTTGGGGCTGAAACAGATGTTGATTGGCGATATGGTAGAATTATTTCTTCAGAGTTTTCTCCAAAAGACATAAGCATTTTGAGAGCTTATGAGTGGGATAGAATTAACTTTTCAAATCTAGAAAAAATAAAAAAAACTGCTGATATAATGGGTGTTTCTGTCGATAAGTTAAATGAAATTAGAAAAGAGACGCGAGATAATTTGAAATTTTAATTGAGGAATATTCAACGATGCAAAAAAAGGTCCGAGATAAAAAACCAACAATGACCGAGATAAAAAATTGCAATGATGAAGGATTTATTGAGATTATTGACAAAGAGTTAATCAGGCTATTCCCACAAAGAATAATTAAGCGAGTTCTATTAATTGTACCTCCTGACGCAGACTCAAGTTTGTTTAGTTATGAAACATGTAAGCGAGGCAGATATTGGAATTATCCACCATATGGCTTAGGAATTATTGCAAAACTTCTGTTAGAAGATGGATTGCAAGTTAAAGTTCTAAATTTAAACAATCAAATATTGAAACGATGTAAAGCATCATTAAAAAAAGAGTTTTTCAAATATGATGAGGTATGGCAAGAGTATCTTTCTGCTACCATTGAAAGTTTCAGCCCGGATTTTATTTCAGTAACTGCTATGTTTACACAAACGCATAGATCATTGGTACAGGTTTGCACAAATATCAAAGCGCATTATAAGACGATCCCTTTAGCTGTTGGTGGAGTTCATATAACAAATTGTTTTATGAACCGTGATCAATTAAAAAAAGAATTCGATGATTTATCTGTCGCAGATCTACTTTTTTTGTTTGAAGCAGAACAAGCTTATAGGTTATTTGTTCAATCAGTTAACTCAAAAAAAAATAATTATGAAATATACCAGGTGTACTTTATTTCTAAGCAATTATATTTTACAGAAAAAAGGATTATATCTCAAAACGATTTGAACGTAATACCTTCTTATGATCTATTGGATATTGAGGATTTATCGGACAATGGCGTAATTGGTTCTTTTTTTTGTCTAAAAGAAAAAAAAGTACGTTGTGCAACAGTGCTTTCTAATCGAGGCTGCAGAGGAAAATGTTCTTATTGCAGTGTGCGTAACTTTAATGGTTCTGGGGTACGTGCAAGATCTATTCAATCAGTCATTGACGAACTTCTTCTTTTACAAAATGAGTTTGGTGTTGAACATATCATGTGGTTAGACGATGATTTCCTATACGGTCATAAAAGAGCTATAAAACTCTTTAATGAAATGATCAGGCAACATGTTAAAATGACTTGGGATTGTACTAATGGAATTATTGCTTCATCTTGCAAAGAAGAGATCATTGATGCTGCCGAAAAAAGTGGTTGTATTGGTGTCAATATTGGCGTTGAATCAGGAAACCCCGATATATTAAAGAAGATAAAAAAGACAGGTAGTATAAAAAACTTTCTAAAAGCTGCTGAAATAATGAAAAAATTTGAAACAATTAATTCTAGGGTTTTTCTTATGATTGGCTTTCCCAAAGAAACTTATAGAATGATCCTAGATACCTATAAATTGTCTCTTTTAATGGATCTTGATTGGTATAATATTACAATTTTTCAACCTCTTCCCAATACGTCAATATTCAAAACAATGATCAATCAGGGTCTTGTTGATGACAATATTGATACAAAAGAAGTGAGATTTAATTCCGGTGCATATGGGAAAAAGAGCGAAAAAAATGAAAAAAAAATATTTTCGTCCGAAATGAGAAACCCTTTTGATCTTAGTAATCTTGACTGCATCCCTCCTCAGTCAGAATTAGAAAATATCTGGTTATACCTAAATTATTTCTTAAATTTTAATAGGTTATTAAAGGTAAAAAGTTCCATAAAACTCAATCAACACTTTAAATATCTTAGTTACATTACAAATATAGTTGCTCCTGAAGATCCATTTCCCATGTATTTCTGTTGTTATTTACAAAAACAAGTTCAGGGAAAGATTGATCCAAGATTAATAAATAGACTCGAAACCGCTCTTAACAATTCTGAGTATTGGAGAAACAGCTTTGGATTTTTTGATCTATCTTTGGACTATTTAAAAAATGGGTTCTTCCCAACAAATAGTGATACTCATAAAGTTTTTGAACATAATGAAGATGCTTTTTAGTCTGTAGTAGGTTTATTATTAAGGAGTAATCAGTATGGTCGTTAATCCAAAAAAAAACAATGATATTCAATTAATAAATGTTGCAAAGCAAGGTGACTTACATTACATGGCTGATTTTCCATATGGCATGGCACTTCTCGCTGCGTATTTAAGAAATCAGGGGTTTAAAACTTTAATGCTTCAATATCCATTGTGGAAAAAGAAATTATATGAGAAAAATATTTTAGAAAATCCTTCTTTTTTATATGGCTTTCAAGTAAATATGGAAAACTATTTTGCGATAGGCGAACTTGTGAACTTGATTAAAGAAAAGAATCCTGATGCCAAGATTATTTATGGGGGGCCATTTGTAGTTAGTTCGTATCAAAATCTTTTAAAAAATGACATGAATCTGGATGCCGTTGTTTTAGGAGAAGGAGAATTTACAGTTGCAGAATTGATAAAAAAATTAAAAGCAGGTCGTAAAGATTGGAAATGTATTGATGGCATTGCTTATTTAAAAGAAAATGGCGAAATCAAAATAAATCCTAGTAGAATAGCAATTCAGAATTTAGATGAAATGCCTTTTGCGGCTAGAGATGGAGTAAAAGAAGGGGGATATGATATCGAAGGAAAATATATGAACGATATTCGTATCACAACTTCACGAGGTTGTACTTCTAATTGCACATTCTGCGCTGTTAATATCAATTCGAAGTTACAAAAAGCCAAAAGATGGAGAGGAAGAAGCCCTGCGAATGTTGTAGATGAAATACAATATCTTGTTGAAAAATATAATGTGAAACTTATCAATTTTCAGGATAGCTCATTTGATGATCCTCACATTGAAAGATCCAAGTTATTGTGTGAGGAGATTCTTTCCAGAGAACTGGAAATTTCAATAAAAATCTATCTTAGAGCCAATAACATTCATAATGACACTGAGAGTATTGAACTGTATAAATTATATAAAAAGGCGGGAGTAGATGTAATCATTATTGGAGCTGAGGCTGGTTCTGATTATGAGTTAAAGATATATGGAAAATCAGCTAAGTTAAAAGATAACTATCGTAGTTTTAGAGTTTTGAATGATCTTAACCTATTCTTTATTCATAGTGGATTTATTATGTTTGGTCCATATTCTACATTGGAAACCCTTCGCCAAAACATCAAATTTTTATGGGAAAATCAGTTATATTATTGGTATCCCAATTTTACAACTAGTTTAATCCTTTTTCCAGGAGCTTCTATATATGATACATTGAAAGCTGAAAAACGGATTATTCCATCTAAACATTTTTGTGAAACTCCAAACTATATATTTACGAGTCCCCTTATTTACAAACTTGCTAAACATTACCAATATATAAGAACGATATATCCGTACATTGATAAAACGAGTCCTTTGGTTATTGACTCAGGGAATATTCTTTCCCGTCTCAAGAACAAAATGAATAAAAAAGTTTCAGATTTTTGTTCTAAAGAAACAGAATTATTTAATGATGCTTTCATTAGAATAAAGAAAGAATTAAATATTCTTGGTAATAGTGCGGCAACTGAACACCTTGATCGTATAGAAAAGGATGGCGAAAATGCAGATTTAATGTCAATATCAATGCAGTACTTTAGTAATCGCTGGGAGTCAGCATTTCATGAATTGGATAATGAGTATCAGAAACTTCTTCGCTCAATCTCTGAAAAAGGATTTGGATTGGGTGGATTGGTTTTTAACTCAGAATTGACTGCCCGGGAGCGGAGGACTGATGTTATTCAAAAATGATGAATGACAAAGGTTTTATAAAAATATATTATCTAATTGTTTAATTCTTGAAAAAGAAAAAATCAAAAGGGTGCAAAATGATTTCAGCTCATCCAAATCTAATAAAAAAATACAATGTAAAAGGGTCTTGGTATACTGAATACCCACCAATGGGGCTTTGGAATATCAATTTCACTGGAATCGAATATAAGCAGGCTTTATCAGGTCTATCACCAGCCAGTAAATCGTTATTATATATTCATTTTCCATTTTGTCCAAACTTATGCTATTATTGTCATTGTCATACTTATATAACAAAAGACTATGATATGGTAAAAAAATATTTGACACTACTTTTTCATGAAATTGAACTGTTATCAAAATTTTTTGAAAAGAATTCAATTAACCCAAATGTTACAGAAATACATCTGGGTGGCGGGTCTCCAACATTTCTACAAGAGAGGGAGTTTGATTTATTAATAGATAAGATTGGATTAATAGCAGATATGGATAATATTTATGAGTTTTCTATTGAAATTGACCCTCGTAACACGCAAGAAGACAATTTGGAGTTTTATAGTGAGAGGGGAGTTAATAGAATATCATTAGGGATTCAGGATTTTGATTTAGATGTTCAAAAATCAGTTAGTAGAGTTCAACCATTTGAAAAAGTAGAGAAACTTCTTTCTAATCGTATCAGAGAAATATTTCATAATATAACTTTTGATATTATCTATGGTTTACCACGACAATCAAGAGAGTCTTTTAATAAAACGATAGATAATGTTATACAACTATCCCCTGATCGAATTGCTTTATTTTTATTTGGATATAGACCCGATATCATTAAACATCAAAGATTGATAAATGAAAGTGATCTCCCAAATTTATATGAAAAAAATATGATTAATTTTGAAGCTGTTGATAAATTATTAAGCAACAATTATATTAGAGTTGGAATAGACCATTTTGTTAAACCTGATGATGACATTTCAATAGCAAGAAACGAAAATAAAATTTGTAGAAACGCTTTAGGTTATACCGCGGGAAGATTTGAAAATATTTTAGGAATTGGAACGTCAAGTTCAAGTTCCTTATCCAATAGGTATTATTTTCAAAATGTGTATTCTTTGTCAGAATATGAAGCATTATTATCAAACGATTCGTTTCCAATTTATCGCGGTCATCTATTAACTGATGATGATATCGTAAGAAGAGATGTCATATATAACTTGATAAGTTATTTCAAAATTAATTTTCACGAAATAAGTGAAAAATTTAATATTGACTTTAGTAAATATTTTTACGAAGAATTAAACTCTTTGGATGCCTTTATTTCAGATGGATTTTTAGAAGAAGTATCGGATAATTTGATTAACATCACTCCATTAGGAGAATTTTATATTCGACATGTCTGTGCTCATTTTGATGCCTTTACTAAACAAGGTAAAAAATATAAGCATTCAAAAGAATTTCTTAAGAAGAAATAAAGGAGATTAATTAACTGTCAGATCTAAGATGGAGACTATATCATAGATATTAGATATCATATAATTTATATTTTTAATGGAATTGAGCGTATAGGTCATATTTCTCATGATATCTGGAAATTTCGCAATTTATTTCCAGAAGATGCGTTTAATCTTACTATTATTACTTTTCCTATAGATCATAAAGCGAGAATCAATAAAACATTGTACAACATAGCATTGCGTGGAGTAAATGTTATAAATATGACAGACATTTCATCATTGCACCAAGAACTATTCATTAACAAAGATATTCAACACATATATATATATGACGAAGATAACCACTATTTCTTTTTCTCTCCGAGTTATTCTCATCAAGTTTTTCCAAAACAATATTCAAATGATAAATATAACTATTACTTTACGCTAACCCAAAGTGAATATTTTAGAGGTAAAAAGTTTAGAAAAGATTTTGGGATACCTGAAAATGCTCCAATAGTGACTCTTCATGTTAGAAGTCCAGGGTATTTAAATAGTTTGAGTCATCATTCATATCGCGATCCTGACATCGAAGATAATGTACCCGCTATACAATATCTAGTTAATTGTGGATTTTATGTTGTGCGGATCGGTGATAATAGTATGAAAAAGATTTATAATGCGCCATCTCAGTTTATCGATCTCCCTTTTCATCCCGACTATACAGATTTTTTGGATCCCTACTTTATTGCTGATAGTAATTTTTTTATTGGGTGCGCATCGGGCCCTGTAGGTATTGCCTGGGGGATGGGGATACCTGTTATAATGGTAAATTTACCAATACAATCACTTAATTATGGAACGGATAATGACTTGATCCTATTTCAAAAATACTATTCTACATTACTTAAGCGAAATTTAACATATGAAGAAATTATACAGTCACCAGCACTAGAATTTTATCAAGAAAAATATTTTCAACAGGCAGGAATAAAACTTGTTCATAATTCTCCCGAAGAGATATTGATGGCTGTCAAAGAAATGATAGGAAAAATTCAAGGGAAAAAATATTCTTTTAAAGTCATAAATAATATTTCCAAACGAATAAATTGTATTCATGAACGAAACTATCGACTGCGATCACAACAGAATTATATTACAATGTATGATGGCAATTTGCCTAGAATAAAACATACTCCATATAGCGCCTTCTTTTTATCAAATGGACAAATAAGCATTGAATATCTAAACTTGAACCCTCATTTTTTGGGACATGATTGGTTGAAGTTTAAGTATTCAAATAATGAAAAGCAACCTTCAGCGATAGAAAAAATAGTTGAAGGGGAGTCATATTTCAAAAGTCAACAAATTGACAAAGCTGCACAATGTTTTCAGTCTGTTTTATCTATTGATTATAGAAATAAGATAGCTTTTAATAATCTTGGTGTTATAGCTTTTTATAAAAACGACATTGATCAATCAATTAAATACTTTACTTCTTGTTTAAAAATAGATCCAATGTACAGGAAGGCCATATTTAACTTTTATAAAGTATTAAAACATTCAAATCAATTCAGCCTTTTTTTTAAATCTATTATTACTTGTTATTGTGAAAACAATCAAGAAGATGCTGAAATACATCAATTAAAAAAAACTTTTTATTCGCACTTGACTGATGAAAAATCAAAATTTATCAGTATTAATCAGGTTGATAATACTGTAAGGGATCTAATAACAAAAATTAAGCCTTTTTTGAATCAAAAAGAAAATATAATACATAAACCTCATAGAAACCTCATATTATCTGGAATACCTGGTAGTGGGATATCTTTGTTTTCTCAAATTATTAATAAAATGGATAATATTACTTTTAGTAAAACTAATATTTCAGATATTAAAACACTTCCAAGGATGTAT
>Ga0272440_1001280_pt1 | contig 20910 bp, 18 predicted proteins | sample SSMMMBAug17_FD_192440 | JGI IMG/M metagenome (GOLD analysis project Ga0272440, IMG submission 192440) | Marine sediment archaeal communities from Little Sippewissett salt marsh, Falmouth, MA, United States - SSM-MMB-Aug17 | ecosystem: Environmental > Aquatic > Marine > Wetlands > Sediment ...
GGCGCTTTAGCGTCCTTTTTCCATTCAGCGTTGGGCTTTAGCCCTACGCTGTTCTTGGATTTGCCGAAATTCATCATTTTTCAATGTTTCTCTCTAAAAAAGTCCGACTTTTTGGGAATGCGCCCCACTTTAATTCATCTTATTCATCTTCTTCAGCGTAATCCAGGTTCAAAATGAATAGAATTGAATCTTTCAGAAAGGAGGAACTTATTTTCAGAGCTTTCCTTAGCGTATTCCTTACTGTTTGAGAATGTAAAGCTTCAAGCCTGCTGCACAATCGCAATAATTCCTTCAGCAATCTTTTCAGCGGATTTACCAAATAAGTCCTCAAGGGGCAATAAATTCAGAAAATCATTTTGCCAGATAATATTGCTTTCTTGAACAAGGTTTTGAATATGCTCGCGTTTGTCACCCAGTGCGCGAATGATAGTCGCAAGATCAACTGTTGGTTTGAGAGAAATGTTTAACAGTAAAATATGCTCCATAACATGTGGCGCATTGGCTGATGCCGATATGATCGGGATAATCAAAATTTTTCGATCATCAGCCCTGCCTTTACCAATAAATACATTGCCCTGTCTTACAATAATTCGTTTGAGACCTTTGAGTTTTTTATCACTCTCGAATCGTGAATCAATATCTTGTGATGAGCCTTGCTTTTCAACAACTTCTAGAAAGGATTCATCAGTAGGCTCGCCCAAAACATTGAGACCTCCCACTTTATATAAAATGGAACCTTCAATCTGCGCTACGATATGTTGCAAGTTTCTCAGCACAATTACATTTTTGGGGGTCAGTTGATCCAGTTTGAATCGTTGTTGGACAGTTTCAAATAATAATCCTTCAAACGTTTCAGCGATACGACTGGTGCCAACAGTGACAGTCTTTGCCTGATGCTTGATTGCATCAATTGGACGCGCCATGTTGTTAATCGCTTTGCCAAGACATTCATACAGTGTCTCTATCATATTTTTGGGGGTGCCTTTGATACCAAAATCCAGCTCAAAATCTCGAACAGGCAGGCGACCGGTTAAATATTTCATCAGAAGGGTAATATCAGATGCCAATTCCAGGCCCATTATTAGTGGAATACTGTGGTTACGTTTTTTTAATCTAAATTCGTTATAAAATCCGGCAATCATTTCACGAAATGATTTTTCAAGCATGATTTCATAAATATCAACACCTTGTTGTGTGGATTCTTCAATGTATTGCGTCACCTCTTGTTTGAACTCAAACAGAAAACGTGAATTTTCATTGATAGCCAGGGCTGCGTAATACCCCCATAAATGACCGAATAGTGTATTTAATATGGGAGAAAAATGTTGGGGCAATTTGGGGACATGGAAAACTGTATGTGCGCATGATTCAAATCGATTTTCGCCTTCATCTGCAATGACAATGGGGATTGCTTTATGCGCTTTGAAAATGGCAGTATCCTTGATAATATCAGAAAGAACCGATTCTTTAGAACCTGACGCGCATACAATAATCAATGGCTCTGAGGACAAATCAATATGCTTTTTGTCTTCTACAAAGTCCGAAGAAATAATTTTGTAACAAAGTTCACTTAACTTAATTCGAATTTCATCTGCCGCAGCCTTGTTTGGACCACTTCCCACAACAGCCCAATGATTCCTGGTGGTGGCAACAGCGGTTGCTGATTCTTCAATATTTTTTGAGCGTGATAACACAGTTCGCATATTGTCACTGATTTGCGTCAGTGTTCGAATCTCATTTGCAATAAATTGACTGGTTCGTGCGCTGCAAATTTTAGAGATTGCCAGACCAATCAAGGCACCTGCAACAATTTGAGAATAAAAGGCTTTGGTTGATGCCACAGACATTTCAATATCCCGACCAGAACTTGTATACATCACGCCATTTACTTTAAACGTAATATCTGAATCCCTGCGATTCACAATGGCAATTGTATAAGCTCCTTTTGCCTTGACCATATCTACTGCACGATTGGTATCTGTTGTGGTGCCGGATTGTGAAATGGCAATGAGCAGGGTCTGTTGGAATGCGGTTGGATCATCGGTGTCTTCAAGCATAAAGCCGCTGAATTCTGATGCCTTATGTGCGGAAACTTTTATAGGGCTGTTGAAAAAATAATATGTCAGAATATTGGCACAGGCCAGAGCAGCGACACCTGCCGTTCCCTGTCCGATCAAACAGATATTTTTGATACGTCCTTCCAATAAGGCCTTTTGCAAATTCTTGGGGATTGTACTTTCATCCAGATCGATGTCAGGCATTGTTTCACCATTGATTGCCCGATAACTCCAGCGATGTTCGATTGTTTTTTCCACTGACATGGGAGATTCAGAGATTTCTTTTAAAAAATAATGCGGAAATGTCTGACGATCAATATCTCTGGATGTAATATCTGTTGTTTGAATACAGGAATCATTGATTTCAATGGGTGTACCATCATAATACCAGGCTCGAATGCCATCAAGCATACCAACAGTATTTTGATCCAATTCAAATAATTGTCCCTGTGTCAACCCATCTTTGCCCTGAACTTTCTTTTCGCCATCCAGTTTAATAAATGATGATGTTTCCTCAACAAAGCCATAGACTTCAGATGTGGGAATATAATTTTCTTCACCAATGCCAATGAATATAGTTTGTCCGCTCCCTTTTTGTGCCAGATACATTTTTCCAGGGGCAATATCTGTATGAATGGAGATGGCATGAGATCCCTCAAAATCATTGACAGCCTTTCGTATGGCAATTTCAATAGGATGATTTTCAAGCAAGTATTTTTCAATTTGCATGGGAATAATTTGGGTATCTGTGGTAACCATTTCAGGCAAAGGCCCCAATTGGGTTTCAATGTCTTTTTTCAATTTAAGATAGTTGTCAATATCCCCATTGAGACAAACATGAATAATTCCTTTTTGGGACTGACTGTCATTTGATACAGGATGACAGTTACAAACTGTTATTTCTCCTACTGATGCCCACCGCGTATGGGCAGATACAGTTACATATTCATTTGGATAGGTCGTAATCAATTGAAGCGGATAATCGTTTTTGATCTGGTTTCGGATATAGCGGATATTGTCACCCAGACTGCCTATTTCAGCCGCAACTTTGAAAGTAAATGTAATTGCAGTTGTCTGGTTTTGTCGATGAAATACACGAATATTGCCATCCTGAAGTAAGGATTGCTGTTTTCGATTCTGGTAGGGTTCATAACTGACAAATTGACTCTCATAGGCATCGAATTGAGACCGAGGGAGTATAAATAGAAAAGAAATGCCCGCAGAGTCTCGTCCGCGTACTTCAAGCCTGTCAATACTGTTGAGAACAGTATTGACTTGCTTGAATAAAATGATTTGTTCCGAAGATGGGTTTGAATGATGTGTGTCAATCAAATCACAAACCTGATCGACATTGCGAAGAATTTCATTTTGAATGCACCAGACAACATCCTGCATTTCTTCAATGGATTCAGAAATATTGATCGCAGCATCCTGGGAGAGATGACCTTTCTGGCTTTCATAATCTTTTTTCTCCTTTACGATCAGTTCATTCAGGGAATCCCCTAGTATTTGCAAGGATTGATATAGCTTCTGCGATTGCGCAATTTCTACAAATGCATGTTGCTGTTTAAACTGTCTGGCAGCACTCCATATCGCATGAATACGTTTTTTGCCCCCCAGATAACCACTATCGTCAGTTGCTTTTATATCCGAAATTGTATGCTGTGCAATATGTCGATAAATGGTTTCCATTTCCTGAATCAAGGCTTCAACAGAAAAGGTTCTTGGCTGCTTTTTCTTGAATGCCAGGATACCTGTCAATCCACACGACAGATGAAAATCCAAAGGAAAAAGAATCAGTGCCCCTTGCGGAACTGATTTAATGCTTTTCCCAATATATAAACGATTTTTTATAAAATTCAATGCGTTATGCCAATCAAACACGGTTTAAATCCCTTTTTGTATGTGTTTTACATTTGTAAGTACAAATCTCGAATACGCTCACGCGACATCAAAGATTTCCAATCTTTACCCAGAGCGTTTTCCCACAAGGGTTCTAAGACAAGAGCGACATCAATCATTTTATTTATCTGTGTATCAGTCAGATTGGCGCAAAGGTTTCTGGGTAATTGAATATGATTGGTTTCCAGCATCTTTTTAAATATCTTGACACCATCAGGATAAAATTCACCCAGATAATCAAAAACAATGCTATTGCCAATGCCATGATGAAGACCTAACACAAATGAAAGGCCATAAGAAAGGGCATGACAAACACCCACCTGAGAATAGGCAATACTCATGCCACCACAATAAGAGGCCATCATGAGTTTTTCATCAGCTTCAGGCGTTGTTTCCCCCAGAAAGACATCTTCACAGAGCTGTAAAGACTTTTCACCATAAGATTGACTAAACATGTTCAGGTATGTTCCGGTGAGAGATTCAACACAATGAATATAACAATCCATGCCTGTATAAAAACGCTGTTCTTTGGGTGCATTGGCAATAAGATCTGGGTCTAGTACGATCTGGTCAAAAACAGTATGATCAGAGTTTATGCCCAACTTTTTTTCAGGCCCTGTCAGTACTGTTGTGCGTGAAACCTCAGCACCAGTGCCAGAAAGGGTGGGAATGCCCACGTGATAGACTGCTGGATTTTTAATTAAATCCCAGCCCTGATACATGGCTGATGATCCGGGATTGGTCAGCATCAAAGAAACCGCTTTGGCCAGATCCATCGTGCTGCCGCCACCAATTCCAATAACGCCAGATACCTTATCTCCTGCCGATTGCTTGACTGTTTCTGTCAACGAATCCACATATTTGGTTTTGGGCTCATCATCAACATTGACCCAAATAAGCATATCCGCATCATGTTTGGGGATACGATCAACCAAAGGCGATTTTTGAAAGACATCATCCACCAAAAAAATCATGACATCATTTTGGGATTGACGTTTATGGGATAAAATATCATCCAACTGGTCGAAACAACCACGACCATAAACGACATGTGATACCATTTTAAAATTTCGAAACATAGTTTTATCCTTAATATGTTTAATTTATATTGTATCAAGCACTTGTTTCAATTGACTTGCGTGACTGGTAACATCTTTTTCAGTATCCGACAGTTTGATCTGAAATGACAACGTTCGTGCCATAATTGAATCAGAAACAGGCAGCGAAATATTTTGATAATCAAACGAATCATTCAGAACTGAAACTGTCAATGGTGCCGGCCACTTAAGCGATTTTAAATGTTGCCATTGGCGAATATAATGCCAGTTATTGTCATACCAGTAAATTGCGCCTGCAACATTATTTTCGCTGAATCGTTTTAAGGCATCTCGGGTTTTGGTTTCATTGGGCAATAAAATGGATAAAAATGTTGCTGAATCGCCATTTTCATCAGGTACATCGCGAAATTTTACTGATTCACAATCTTTGAGAATGGATTTATAAATTTGTTTGTGTTTGCGTTGAATTTCAAGAATCTGATCCAGTTTTCTCAATTGTGCCAGTCCGACAGCGGCATTTAATTCACTGATTCGATAATTATAGCCCAAAACAGGATGTTCATCTTTTCCGCGATCCGCGCCCAGATGGTCATGGCCATGATCCGCAAAGGCCTGAGCAGTGGTATATAATTCTTTATCGTTTGTGATAACAGCGCCACCTTCACCGCACGTAATTGTTTTCACATAATCAAATGAAAAACAACCCATCGCGCCAAAAGCCCCCAGAGATTTATTCTGAAAACTTGCACCTAACGATTGACAGGCATCTTCAATTAAAACAATATTTTTTGCATTGCACAAATCCTGAATGGCATCCACATGTGCCATAGAGCCGCACATATGAACCAGTAAAACAGCACGCGTTTGATCTGTAATTTTCTTTTCAATCTCTTTAGGATCAAGACAGAGGGTTTCATCAATTTCTGCAAAAACTGGTGTGGCGCCTGCATTGAGAACAGCCTCAATTGTAGCCAAGAATGTAAATGGCGGGATAATGACTTCATGTCCGGCACCAATGCCACAACTGGCCAATGCAATGTTTAACGCGGCAGTTCCGCTGGAACATAAATGACAATGGCCAACATCAAGTTTTTGGCAAAGTTCCTTTTCAAACGATGCTGCCTTCCAGTGATTTTTTCGATTGGCTTCAAAGTTGTATCGAAACAACACGCCTGTATCGAGAACATCCTGAACTTCTTTACGTTCTTCATTTGAAAAAAGTTCAAATCCTGGCATATAAAACTCCTGTATTTGAATTTAAAATTGTTTGATTACCTTTTCAAAGCCCGGCATTGCCCGAACAATGGTATCATCAGCAACACAAAAGGACAGGCGAAAATGCCCTGGACATCCAAAGCCACTTCCTGGAACGCCCAGTATATTTTCTTTCTGAAGGGCATTGACAAAAACGATATCATCAACAATCGGAGATTTTGGAAACAGGTAAAATGCCCCTTTTGGCACAGTAAAATGATACCCTGCATTTTCTAAACCATCGCATAATAAATCTCGTTTGTGTTGATAAATACCAGCATCAATATGTTCGCCCTGCAAGCATCCGACTGCACGTTGCATCAGTGCATTTGCATTGACAAAGCCCAATATTCGATTGGCCATCGTCAGTGCCTGCATGAGATCATTTCGGGCCGACGCCTTGGGATGAACAGCTAAATGACCAATGCGCTCGCCCGGGATAGACAGATCTTTTGAATATGATGTGCATACAATGCTGTCTTCGTAATTGGAAAGAATACTGGGGATTTCAACCTGATCAAAAGCAATTTTACGATAAGGCTCGTCAGAAATCAGGTAAATCGGCTGTCCATTTTCAGCAGCTTTTCTTTTGAGACATTGGGCAAGGGCCGCGATATGGTCTTGTGTATAAACCTGACCGGTTGGATTATTGGGCGAATTGACCAAAATTGCTTTGGTGTTGGGTTCAATGGCTTTTTCGATAAGTTCGATATCCAGGTAAAAATCCGGTGTTGTGCGAACAGGTTTCAAGGTACCGCCATGATTATCCACATAAAAACCATATTCAACAAAATAGGGTGAGGGACAAATAACCTGATCGCCAGGATTGAGGATGGCCTTAAAAATAACATTCAATGCTCCGGCTGCGCCACATGTCATGATTAAATCATCGGCACCAAGTTTTACGCCTTGTTCCTTTGAAATGGTGTCTGCTACTGACTGACGAACATCTGCATAGCCCACATTGGACATATAGGCATGTTGGCCGGGTTGATCTGAGTTGAGTAAATTTATTAATGTTTCATGAAAACGTTGCGGTGGTTCCAGATTGGGATTGCCAATACTGAAATCAAACACATTTTCAGGACCATGAATTTTTTTGAGCCGCGCGCCCTCCTCAAACATTTTTCGTATCCATGAGGTTCGGGTGAGGGAGGCTTTAAGCTTGCTTGAAATGGGCATGAAATTCTCCTTGAATGAAAGGTGGTAAGGCTAAAACAAAGGTTTTAGCCTGGTCATCATCAAGCTGTTTATGCCGGTTCAACCGCCTGGATTTCAGGAATTTCTTTTTTTAAGAATTTCTCAATTCCATCCCGCAATGTCATTTGAGACATGGGGCAACCCTTGCAAGCGCCTTGTAATTGAACCCTGACAATTCCATCATCGGTAATTTCAACCAGTTCGACATCGCCGCCATCTGCCTGTAACGAAGGCCGAACTTTATCCAGTGCGGCCTGTACTTTTTCTTTCATGAATTAATCCTCCGATTTTATATGCAACCAAAATAACCTGACTATTTTGGTTACACGCATATTATTTTGTCAAAATGACTTATTCTATAATAATATCGAATGGGTTCAATTGAGTCAACAATTAAATATTCTTGTATTTTGGACCCAATATTATGACTCAAAATTTTTTGAAAAACGTTGACATATATGCAAGGGGCAATTTTGTGTACAGGCAAAATTATGGTTAAACACATTCATTTATTGATCATAAAGCAAGATCAAAGCCTTTAACGAATAGGGTTGACATCTTTCTTTATTCTTGTTATATCATGGATAATTTAATCTAAAGTTTGTTCCGGAAAAAATTCCATAAATAATGCAAATTTCTAAAAAAGAAAATAATATAAACAAGTCATGCCTTGTTTATAGATTTCGCTACCAGAAAACTTTTTTAGGAAAACTGCTAAGGAATTCTCGGAAAATAAGTTCCCCATTTAATATATTGAATTCCTATTTTTGAACCTGGATTACGCTGAAGAAAATGAATAGAATTGACTCTTTCAGAAATGAGGAACTTATTATTTAAGTATTCCTAAGGGCTTGCATTCTTCATAAATGCTTTTATGTGTACGCATATGCATATTCATTATTGATACGCATTATTTAAACATAGGGAGGAATCAATAAATGTCTGATAAAAATCCTGAATGTCCATTGTATAATCCAATGAACTGTAAGGAGTATTACAACCCAAAACTTTGTGCATTTTCCAGAAACGACAAAAAATGTTTAAAAAAAAGAAAGCCAAGAGGTAAATCCAAAACTGCTGAAAATTCAGATTCAGAAAATTAATTATTAATAATATAAAAATAATATTGTGTTTTACCAAATAATATTAGTAACTAACTTATCAATCATTACCACAAATTATTTTTTTTAGCAATTCAGAAAAAAATGGCATAATTACAGAGTGGCAACATATTTATGTCAACCGAACTCCAAACGCTGAGGGCATTATTACAACCATTTTTTTTAGTGGTATTCGCATTCTTTATTCATCAAAGCAAATCCTTTGGGCGTTTGGTACATGTTACACCTGTCAAATATCCATAATAAAAACATGGGATATCGTGCATATCACAAACTTTGTAGTTAGCACGAAAAATTTTCAACATAACAAAGGAGGCTCCAATGAAATTTATTAAATACCCAGAAATAGAAAATAGTTATAGAAAAAAATACCTTGATGCCATTTCAGATCATGGTTTTGAGGCAGGAGAATTTGTTGTTCAGGAAAAAGCGCATGGCGCAAATCTTTCGTTCTGGTATGATGGAACAGAAATCAAATCTGCCAAACGTTCAAGTTTTATCAAGGATGATTTTTATGATTACGAAAGTGTTGCAGAAAAATATAAACCATATGTTATCAAACTGTATGATACCTTAAAAGCGGATAATTATGATTTCAATATCCTTGCTGTATATGGAGAATTGATTGGAGGAACTTACCCACATAAAGAAGTTGAAAAGAATACATCAGCCACACGCATTCAAAAAGGCATATATTATACGCCAAACAATGATTTTTATGCAATAGACATGTCCATTGATGGCAAACTGCAAGATATAGATACATTCAACAAATATATGGAACAAATCGGTTTTTTATATGCAAAGACAATATTTCGCGGTACATTGCAAGAATGCCTGGCATATCCAAACAAATTTCAGTCCAAAATTTCAGAATGGATAGGTTTGCCAGAAATTCCGGATAATTGCTGTGAAGGCATTGTGATCAAACCAGTTTTACCCAAATTTATGGGCAATGGCGAACGACTGATATTAAAAAACAAGAATGAAAAATGGGCGGAAAAGGCAAAACAAAAGAAACGCCCCCTAAAAGAAAAACTGATAATATCCAATGAAGCCAACTTGTTATGGGGGCAGTTGCAAAGTTTTGCCACAACCAATCGTTTACGAAATGTGATTTCAAAAATTGGTGAAATCCAAAAAACAGATTTCGGAAAATTAATGGCTGCATTTTCACAGGATGTGCTTGCCGATTTTTTCAAAGACCACGAACATGCATTCAAATGCCTTGAAAAGAAAGAACAAAAACATCTGACACGTCAATTGAATAGTGCTTGCTCAACAATGATCCGAAAGAATCTGCTCAATATAATTGATGGGAATTTTTGATTATACCTGTTGCGATAACAGTCAACCCTAAAAATGGTTTCTAATTAATGAATATTACAGTTAAAACAGCAATCATAACAACCACTTTAAACATCAGCCTCACAGTACTAAAATTTGCCTTATTTGCGATCACCGGTTCTCAGGCCATTTTAGCTGAAGCCTGGCACAGCTTTACTGATATTGCTACCAGTGCAATGGTTGTAATTGCTTTGTTCCAAACGAATAAATCCGATGGTTCAGAAAAACAGTCCAGGGTAAAAGAACGTGAGATGATTGTATCAATCATTATTGGCATGATATTATTGCTACTGTCTGTTACATTGATCGTTCAGGTTATCAAGGGAGAAACCACTACTATTGACAATGCAGTTGTTGCAGGTATTGTATTTATCATTTTTTCATTTTTTTCCTACGCAATTTCCATATTTGAAACCCAGATGGGACATCAGGAAGATTCAATCAGTCTTGTCGCTGATGGCAATCATGCACGAGCGGATATGGCAGCATCTTTAATTACTGGATTGGCGCTGCTCATATATCCAATGGGAATCAATTTGGATCGTATTGTCGCTGCATTAATTGCAGGGATGATCCTCACGTATGCCATTGATACATTTGTCAATGTTTCCCGAATGAAGCAATCCAAAGAGCAAACATTTTCTATCATTCGTACGATTGGCATTGCGATTGTAAAAGTATGGCAGTACATTGAAAACCTGCCTAAAAAGTCTCAAGCAGCAAGAACAAGAAATGCAATCATAGGAATATTGATATCAGGATTCGTTCTAAGTTATTTGGCAACAGGAATTTATAGCGTAGATTACAGGGAACTGGCATGCGTAGAAAATCTGGGAAAACGATTACCAACTGTAGGTCCGGGCATGCATTGGGTATATCCAAGGCCATTGGGGAAGGTTCGCATACAAAATGTAACCACGATTCAAGAACTTCATATTGGTAATATTACAATCAATAATTCAAGTCCTTTGCTCTGGACTAAAAAACATGGCATTGAAGAACCATTTATCAGTGGAGATCAAAATTTTGTATATCCCTATGTGTCCATTCATTATCGTGTCAAGAATGTACAAATGTATATTTATGAGCATTCAGAGCCTGTCAAATTAATGGAAGAGCTGGCATATCAATCGTTGACACGCTTGTTAGCAATCCACACATTTGACCATATCACCGGATCATATCGGGGTAAAATTGTCACAAGCATGCAAGACATGCTTCAAAAGCAACTGGATCATTTTAAAACAGGTATACATGTTCTATCAGTGCATTTCAAGGATGTTCATCCCCCCATATCTGTTGCTGATGCCTTTGAGCGTGTGGTGGCATCGTATCAATACAAGCAAAATCAGGTCAATCGGGCATTGGGCTATGAAAACAGTGTTGTACCTGATGCCAGGGGGGAAGCCTCAAAAATACTTGCAGAAGCACATACATATCAACTGGAACGTCAACAATATGCGAGGTCATCAGCCAACCAATTTTTAGCAATCTATCCGGATACCCCAGAAAAAAAGAATATCGTCAAAACCCAGGCGTATTATAAAAATATGGAAGAATGCCTGATGAAACGCCATTTGATTCTTATTGATGCCGCTCTTGATCCACCAGATTATTGGATGGAGAATTAACAATGTCAGAATTACTAGCCCCTGCGGGCACACTTGAAAAACTCAAATGGGCTGTCCAATATGGTGCGGATGCTGTTTATTTTGGTATTCAATCCTTTTCACTTCGAAGCTATGCCGGCAATTTCAACATGGATGATGTTGAAATTGCCATGTCTTATCTGAAAAAGCATCATAAAAAAGGTTATGTGACATTGAATATTTATCCCTGGTCTCATGAATACGACAACCTGATTTCATCGGCACGACAGCTTGAAGAAATGGGTGTTGATGCTTTTATTGTGTCAGATCCGGGGGTTATCTGGGCGCTAAAAAAAAATGGACTACGCACGCCGATTCATATCAGCACGCAGGCCAATACAGTCAGTTATCAAACTGTGATGGCATATGCTGAATCAGGTGCAAAGCGAGTAAATCTGGCACGTGAGTTATCATTACAACAAATTGAAGAGATTCAGTCAAATATCAAAACATGCGCGATAGAAACAGAGGTTTTTATTCATGGTGCCGTATGTTTTTCATTTTCAGGACGTTGTGCGATAAGCGATTATCTGTCAAGTCGAAAAGCCAATCGTGGTGAATGTACGCATCCATGTCGTTGGAAATATTTTCTTGTTGAAGAAAAACGACCCAACGCCTATATTCCTGTATTTGAGGATGAACGCGGTACATATTTAATGAACACCAGGGAGCTGGCTTTATTTCCTTTTGTACATGAATTGAAGCGTTTGGGCGTTTGCTCATTTAAGATTGAAGGGCGCATGAAATCAATTCATTATGTGGCTTCAACAGTGGCTTTTTATCGGCAGGTTTTAGATGGCAAAATTTTCAATGAAGCGGAAGGGATGAATCTTCTTAATCGTATCAGCAATCGGGGCTATTCTTATGGATTTATGAAAGGAAACATTTCGCCCGAAGATTATGCTATTTCCCAAAGACACTCGACATCTATTGCGCGATTTGTTGGTGATGTGATGGATCAAACCGATAATGAACAAGTTGTGATTAATGTTCGCAATACCATTCATGCGGGGGAAACATTGGAAGTCTTGATGCCATCCGGACAATTGACAAATATTGTATTACCAGAAACGTTAACTTTAACTGACCATACAACTGTTCAAAAAGCCAATCATGGAATGTTTATTCAATTGGGAGATAAATTGCCTTTGTACAGTATTTTAAGGCGTGTTTCTCCAGGCGTATAAAATCGCCTAAGCAGCTTCATTCATTTTCGCTTTTAATTTTTTTACAACATATGTAGGGACCATTCCAGAAATATCGCCATCAAAGCGGGCCGCTTCTTTAATGATTGATGAACTGGTGTAGATCCATCGTAATCCGGTCATTAAAAAAACTGTCTGAATATCACGATTGAAACGCCGGTTCATCAATGCAAGCTGAAACTCATATTCAAAATCAGAAACCGCTCGCATGCCGCGCAAAATCGCAGACGCATTACAGCTTACCGCATAATCCACAAGCAGACCATCAAATGTGCCAATCTCAACATTTTCTATATCTTTGGTACACTCTCTTAACATTTCAACCCTTTCCTTGACAGTGAACAAAGATTGTTTTGATGGATTGACTAATATAGCCATTATGACATGATCAAAAATATATAAGCCTCTTTCCAGAATATCCAAGTGACCATTGGTGACAGGGTCAAAGGAACCCGGATAAATGGCAATTCGTTTCAAAATGTTCTCCTTTAATATTTTCAAATGCTTAGGACTGCTCTGAAAATAAGTTCCTCATTTCTGAAAGAGTCAATTCTATTCATTTTGAACCTGGATTACGCTGAAGAAGATGAATAAGATGAATTAAAAGTGTTTGATTTCATCTTATTCATCTTCTTCAGCGTAATCCAGGTTCAAAAATAGGAATTCAACATATTAAATTGGGAACTTATTTTCCGAGAATTCCTTAGGACTGCTAGGAAAATAACTTACGCATTTTACTTGCTCGTACAAAAAACATAAGGTCCAGTAGAGACATCGCATGCTACGTCTCTACTGGACTATTACCTCAAAACGAAAAAAATCAATAAATAGGAAAGTTCGTTTCAAATCATTCCTTAATAAAAAATCATCGTTGCATAAATTTTTATTTCAGTTGATTCAACAGATTTTTGGCTTCAGGCCAATCATAGAGTTCTGAATCCCAGGCATAAGTGGGGTTCTTAATACTCAGGCATCGTTGAAGTTCTTTTTTTGCAAGTTCATTATCACCATTTTTGATATGCACTTTCGCTCGCTTGACTGATGCCAATGTCAGATTGGGGTCCATGTCTACAGCTTTTGCAGTGAGTTTATCTGCCTCACTCAGGTCTCTCAATGGCCATGGCGTTTCAGTGTAAAGCACAGCTAAAATTACCCTTGCAAGCACAGAAAAGCGATTGTTAGGTTCCAGATCAATGCATTTGTTGAAATTTATTTTGGCACTTTTAACCAGACCCATTGCCTTGAAAATACCGGCCAATTCTGCGAGTTTGGCTTCACACGTCCCTACCCAGTATAGGCCTTCCACTGAATTGGGGTTGATGCTGACTGATTTATTCGCATTTTCCAGCGACTGATCATAAAGCTTTTTAGCGGCTGCATCATCTTTCGTCTCCTGTGCTTTTTTGAATAAAATTTCAGCAATTTTCCAATATGTTTTTGCCTCATTCGGTGCCAATGCCAACGCTTTTTGATAAATTGCATAGGCTTTGTTCAGATTGGAAACATCCTTATGCATCTGTCCCAGTAAACGCCATGCTTGCTGATAATAGTCATTCAACTGGTTTTGTTTTTCAGGTGACAGTTTTTCAGCATAGATCGGTATGCAGTATACAAGAACAATTAGAGATGCTGCCATTACCACTTTAAAAAAATTGGGCTTTCGGTTCATTTTAACATCCTTTCGTTGTGTGAAGCCCTAAAACTTCACGTTGATAATAGTTTATGTCATGCAACGATGATTCATTATAGAAAAAAAAAGTGCTGTCTTGTTTTATTCATCTTTAATGATTCGAATATCTGGACACTGCCGCCACATTTGACAATAATCCATGCCATACCCTACAACAAAAAAATTTTCAACCTCAAATCCGAGATATTTAACATAAACAGGTACTTCACGTCTTGCGGGTTTATCCAAAAATGCGCAAACTTCAATGGATGCCGGTTTTCTTTGTTGTAAAATCTCAAGTAACTTATTTAGCGTCAAACCGGTATCCACAATGTCTTCAACAATTAGAACATGCTTATTCTGGATATCGCAATCAATATCTTGCTCAATTTTTATCTGCCCTGTGGAATTTTGACCCTCATAGCTTGAAATTTTCATGAATTCAACACGTACCTTTGGTGATAATTCTCGGATTAAATCTGATGCAAATATGAAAGCGCCTTTTAAAAGCACAATCATATGAATTTCACAGCGAGAATAATCTTGTGATATTTGTCGGCCTAAATCTTGCACACGACGCTGTATAATATCTTTATTAAACAGAATTTGACTCATAATGCTCCTTTTTTTATTAAGTCATTAATTTCAGCTTGCAAATTCACAAAAAAATGATACAGTTCATAAGTAATAAAAAAAATGATACAGAACAAAAGTAACAAAAAACTGGAGGTTAGATGAAAAGAAAAGCGCGAAATTATTTAATCAACCGAAAAATGCAACTCAGACTGACGTTTAAGTTTATTGCTTTGACAGTCAGCTTTTGTCTTGTAATTGGTATTCTTGTATACCATACAATCTGGCCAGTAGTTTCTGGCTTTGTCCCTTTAGCACTGATCAACCAATTGAAAGGTCTGATCTTTTATCGATTATTTTATTTCAGTATTCCCTTGTTAATTCTTATCATGGGCTGCTGTATAGTCTTTACGCATAAAATTGCCGGTCCTATTTACAATATGGAAAATAAACTGGAACAATTACTGGCCGGCACAACACCTCCGCTGATCGTTCTTAGAAAAGGAGACGAACTGCAAGAATTGGCGGACAAGCTGAACTCAACTATTTTAAAATTCAAAGAAATGCGTGAATCCAGTGAAAATCAAACAGCTCCTCCCCCCAAATGGTTGAAACAAAAATAATAAAATGGCATGAAGTCTTACTTGTAATTATTTTTTTGATTCCAAATAATCAAGTAATATAACAATAATCCAGCGCCAATCAAAAAAATGCCGATTCCCTGCGCTGGTGATAACATGCCAAACCAGAATGCGCCTCTATCATCTCCGCGAAAGAATTCTACACAAAAACGTCCTACACCATAGAGGCATAAATAGGCAATTGCAATTGTTCCTGCCCTGGGCTTACGCGTGGACATCCATAACAATATCCCAAACAAGGCGAAATTCATGACTGATGAATACAGCTGGGTCGGATGAATCGGCACATTTGGCCGTGCCAATGTCAATGGATGCGTAAAAGTGACAGCCCAGGGTAGATCACACATATGACCATAGCAACATCCTGCAAAAAAACAGCCTATACGTCCAAATCCATGAGCCAATGCTAAAGCCGGCGCTAAAATATCAAATGTTCTTAGCATGGGCATATTTTTATTTTTCATATACTGCCAGGCGAAAATCAAGGCTGTGATAAATCCACCATAAAATACCAGCCCACCATTCCAAATTCTGAAAATCTCTAACCAGTTATTTTCAAAGTGTTTCCATTCCAAAATCACGTATAGTACTCGCCCACCGATCATTCCACAAACCAGTGCATAAAAGCACAAGTCAACGATATGTTCGGAATTAATATGATTTCGCCTGGCTGTTTTCGATACATAGGATAAGGCAACAAGAAACCCTAGAGCAATAAAGAATCCATAGGTGTGAATGGTTAAAGGCCCTAATTTTAATAGAACAGGGTACATGTTTTGTCCTTTTGTCTCTTATGGAACTTTCTTAATAATCATATAATACATCAAAACTGTCACTCCCACTGAAACAGCACTATCCGCAACATTAAAGGCTGGCCAATGATAACTGCCAATGTAAAAATCCAAAAAATCTACAACTTCACCCATGCGAAAACGATCAATCAAATTTCCAATAGCCCCCCCAAAAATCAGGCTAAGTGCGACTAAAAGAAAAGGATAATTCGTTGGCGCTTGATGATAAAAATATACGATAACACCTAAAGATACAAGGGATACGCCATGAAACAATATTTTCCGGATCAATGGACTCTGATTTGCCATGAATCCAAATGCACCACCTGAATTATGAATATGTGTCAAATTAAATACATTGTCAATAATACTAATGGATTCATATAAGGGCATATTCACCAGAACCAACCATTTTGTTATCTGGTCTACAATGATAACGATCAGACTCACAATGATCAATATTTTATACTTTAACACTATCAGGTCCTGTTTATTTCATGTAAAATGTCCTGACATCGTTTGCATGTATCAGGATATTCATCGTTTGTGCCGACAGAGTCATCATATACCCAACATCGTTGACATTTTTTCCCACCAGCAGCTTCAACCTTTACTTGAAAATTTTTTATATTTTCACTGGTATAGGCATTTTCTAATGGATCTTTAACCACTGTAACCCGTGATACAATAAATAAGGATCGTAAATCATCCAGATGCGTCAGCAATTTATAGATATCATCCTGTGCGCTGATAATGACATGAGCATCCAGTGAATGTCCCACTGTTTTTTCATTTCTGGCCAATTCAATGGCTTTGGAGACTTCGCCTCTCAGTGAAATAAACTGCTCCCAACGTTCTGCAAGTGATTGGTTAATTGCATGTTGATCGACCTCAGGAAAAAGAAGCATGTGAACGCTTTTGGTCATATCCTGTTGTTCAGCGGGCATATACTGCATGATTTCTTCAGCAGTAAATGCCAGGATAGGTGCCATCAGACGAACCATTGTATCCAGAATATCAAACATGGCAGTTTGCGCACTTCGTCGAAGCGTTGATTTTGATGGGTTGATATACAAACGATCTTTCAGAATATCCAGATAAAAAGCAGATAATTCCAGCGTACAAAAGTTATTCAGGCTATGATAAATGGTATGAAACTCGTATTCATCATACGCGCGCCGGCATCGCTTGGTTAAGCGCTGAAGTCGGTGCATAATGTATTGATCCAGTTCTGCCATGTCGGCATATGCCACGCGATCTGTTGATGGATCAAAGTCGTGGATATTCCCCAGAATAAATCGACAGGTATTGCGAATTCTGCGATACGCATCAGATAATTGCTTGAGAATGTTATCCGAAATTCGAATATCATCGCGATAGTCCGCAGCCGAGACCCATAAGCGAAGGATTTCCGCACCGAATTTTTTAATCACTTTTTCTGGTGCCACAATATTGCCAACAGATTTCGACATTTTTTTGCCATGTTCATCCACCACGAAACCATGTGTCAATACAGCTTTATAGGGCGCTTTCCCACGCGTGCCAACTGATGTTAACAATGAACTATGAAACCAGCCCCGATGTTGATCACTTCCCTCAAGATACAGATCTGCCGGCCAATCCAGATAATCTCTATCTTCAAGCACAGCCGCATGGGTTACACCGGAATCAAACCATACATCTAAAATGTCCATCCCTTTTGAAAACTGGTCATGATCACATTCTGGGCATTTGGTGAATTCTGGAATAAAATCGCTTTCATTATCCTTTTCAAACCAAATATCCGCGCCATGCTTTTCGAATAATTCTCCAACCTTATCCAGTATCTCCTGATTAATCACAACTGCATCGCATTTTTTGCAATAAAAAACGACAATGGGCACCCCCCAACTTCTCTGACGTGAAACACACCAATCTGGCCGGTTTTCAATCATGCCATAAATACGTTCTCGTCCCCAATGGGGAACCCATTGGACATTGTCAATTTCAGTCAATGCCTTTTTGCGAAGGTCATTTTTTTCCATTGAAATAAACCATTGGGGCGTGGAGCGAAAAATAACCGGTTTTTTACATCGCCAGCAATGTGGATATGAATGTTTGATTTTTTCGGTTGCAATGAGCGCATTGTTTTCATTTAGCTTTGCAATGATTGCATCATTGGCTTCAAAAACAAATTGACCTTCAAACAAAGGATTTTCATCAGTAAAACAACCTTTACTATTAACCGGTGAAAAAATATCCAAATCATAGTTCAATGCACATTCATAATCTTCACGTCCATGTCCAGGTGCAGTATGAACACATCCAGTACCTGCATCCAGGGTGACATGGTTGCCCAAAATAACAACTGATGACCGCTCATACAAAGGGTGTCTACAGGTTTTATTTTCCAGATCTTTTGCGGCAATGCTGCAAAGTGTCTGATAGTCCTTGCGCCCAAATTTTTGCATACAACTATCAACCAACTCTCTGGCAAGAATGAGAATTTCATTATCAGGCGTTGAGACTGCAACGTATTCAAAATCCGGATGCAAGGCAATGGCCATGTTTGCAGGAATTGTCCAGGGCGTAGTGGTCCAGATTACAATTGCAACCTTTTTCTTGGCCAGGCTTTCATGAATATCGCCCAAATCGGATTCACATTGAAATTTAACAAATATTGATGGCGAGCTTTCATCTTCATATTCGATTTCAGCCTCTGCCAACGCAGTTTGACATTGACAACACCAGTGAACCGGTTTATTTTTGCGATATAAGCTATTGTTTAACGCAAATTTGCCACATTCTTTTGCAATAATAGATTCAAAACGATAGTTCATGGTCAAGTAAGGTTTTTGCCATTCTCCAAGCACACCGAGTCGTTTGAATTCATTGCGTTGAATATCGATAAATTTTTCAGCATAGGCCCGACATTTTTTTCGGATTGAAACCTGACTCAGTTCCTTTTTCTTTTTGCCCAGTTCCTTGTCTACATTATGTTCAATGGGCAGGCCATGACAATCCCATCCAGGCACATATATGGCATTAAATCCAGACATCTGACGAGACCGGACGATAATATCTTTTAAAATTTTGTTAAGTGCGGTGCCAATGTGAATATTTCCATTGGCATAGGGGGGGCCATCGTGCAAAATGAATCGCTTTCGGGTTTTTGATTGCTCTCGCAAGCGCTCATACAGATCCAGGGCTTCCCAGGTTTTCAAATGTTCCGGCTCTTTGTTTGGTAAATTGGCTTTCATCGGAAATTTGGTTTTGGGAAGGTTTAATGTTTGTTTATAATCCATTCAGAATACCTCCGATAATAATTGTTCATGAATTTTTTTATTATAGGGGGAAAGCATGAAAATGTCAATCAAAGGGATGCATTTGAATTATTATTATCTTGATCAATTGCTGAAATTTGATACAATCAATGCGAATTTATTTAGGAATTCTCGGAAAATAAGTTCCCCATTTAATATATTGAATTCCTATTTTTGAACCTGGATTACGCTGAAGCAGATGAATAAGATGAATTAAAAGTGTTTGATTTCATCTTATTCATCTTCTTCAGCGTAATCCAGGTTCAAAAACAAAATGAACAATTAATAAATGAGGAACTTATTTTCAGAGCTTTCCTTAGGAAAGTTAAAAAAAATTGATCCCAATTACTCGATGTTCTAGTTTTTTCCAGATAGCTATCGCTCATTCCCACGCTCTGCGTGGGAATGCATCCTGGACGCTCTGCGTCCTGTTTTTTGTACATCTGAAACATAAGTGCAAGGGACGCAGAGCGTCCCAGATGCATTCCCACGCAGAGCGTGGGAAACGAGCTCCGGCGCTAGTTTGTAAGAAAAACTTGAATATACATCGAGTATTCTATTATTTGCAAGCCGGTGTAAGGGCAAACCTTATGTTCGCCCTATGCCTTGGAGGATACGATGGATATTTCTCCTGAATCCCTTGCCATCTATCGTAAAAATGCAGAGACACGATGGCAGAATAAGCAAAAAAAACTGGAACAAAGACGAAAACAAGCATGGATTGTGGCGAAAGAGGCATCAGAAATGCTTAAGGGAAAGTATCATGCCAAAAAGGTTCTGATATTTGGCTCTCTTGTGCATAATTATTGGTTCTCAGAAACTTCAGATATTGATTTAGCGGCATGGGGGATTGATTCTCATGCTTACTTTGAAGCTGTTGGCGATCTTCAAGGCGTGTCATATGATTTTCAAATAGATCTTATCTATGGAGAATCTGCAAAAAACGATCTATTATCGGCAATCCTGGAACAAGGAAAACAAATATGAACTTGAAATCATTCATGGCCAATTCACCGGGCGTATGTATAGTTTAGGGGAAGTGAATTTCATACAAGGAATGCACGATCTCGGCAATTGCAAGAACAGCGTAGGGCTAAAGCCCAACGCTGAATTGAGAAAGGACGCTAAAGCGCCCTCATAC
>Ga0272440_1001281_pt1 | contig 20910 bp, 20 predicted proteins | sample SSMMMBAug17_FD_192440 | JGI IMG/M metagenome (GOLD analysis project Ga0272440, IMG submission 192440) | Marine sediment archaeal communities from Little Sippewissett salt marsh, Falmouth, MA, United States - SSM-MMB-Aug17 | ecosystem: Environmental > Aquatic > Marine > Wetlands > Sediment ...
ATCAAATGGAAAGAACAGAGAGAAGAGATGGAGAATAAATTTGAAGAAAAATTTCAAGTTTTAGTTCAGTTGATCAATAACTTGCCAGATACAATTAAAGCAAGAATCGGTTTTACTTAGGAAATTTTGAAAAATAAATTTCCCAATCAGGTTCCCACTTGATCCCACATAACTGCGTTGAAATGTATATTGCGCGCCAGCGTCACCTATGCCAGGTCGTTAAAAGGGCAATTATTATCATTCAAATTAGGTTTTTCCTGGAATGAAACTTGCCCTTCAATGTTTGCAATGATTTTTCATGGAACTTTATCAGTTCAGCCCAGAGGGCATATTTTATGCCATGAAAAACCATAATTGAATGATAATAATTAAGCTTTGTATAAATTTGGGGTGTTAATCAATCTTTGCTAAAAACTATTATTGTAGCAGACTGAAGGTTTGAAGGGGTGAGCAATAGGAGGTGAATCCAAATGAATAATATAACATCATTGATTCTATCTGGTGGCTTTGGAACAAGATTGAAGTCTGTTTGGTCAAGTGCACCAAAAGTCATGGCAACAGTTAATGGAGATTATTTTTTGTCATATTTATTAAACCAGCTAGTACATGCCAACATTAATAATCTAATACTTTGCGTAGGTTATTTAAGCGAACAAATTGAATTGGTCTACAAAAATAAATATCAAAATTTAAAAATATCATATTCAAATGAATCTAATCCTCTAGGAACAGGCGGCGCTGTATTTAATGCTTTGCCATTAATAAATTCCAAATATGTATTAGTAATGAATGGTGATTCATACTGCAATGTTAATATTCAAAACTTTTATTCCTGGCATATTCAAAAAAATGCCAGGGCATCGATTGTTCTAACACATTCAAAAGAAATCAAAAGATATGGACAAATAGATCTAAATCAAGATGAATCCATTCAAGCTTTTTATGAAAAGAAACAGTCAAAACAAAGCTCAGGTTTAATTAATGCGGGTATATATATATTTAATGTAGATTTACTTAAGGAAATATCTTATAAAATACCTTGCTCACTAGAATATGATATTTTTCCAAAATTGATTGAAAATAATTTTTATGGTTATCAAACCCAGACAGATTTTATTGATATTGGAACACCTGAATCTTATGCACAAGCTAAAACATTTTTTCAGGGAATTAAATAATGAAAATATTGATTACCGGAATAACCGGTATGGTTGGGTCTCATTTGGCAGACTATCTACTAGAACATACTGATTGGGACATATATGGTATGTGCCGATGGCGTAGCCCAATGGATAATGTTGAGCATCTTTTAGAAAGAGCCAATAACAAAGAGCGATTATTTTTTATTAATGGTGATTTATGTGATACTTTTTCATTACAAAATGCAGTTGAAGAAAGTTTGCCAGACATTGTTTTTCATTTAGCGGCTCAAAGTTATCCAAGCACAAGTTTTACCTCTCCAATTCAGACTTTAGACACAAATATTTTAGGAACTGAGAGGTTATTAGAATCCCTTAGACGATGCTCAAAAATTGATCCTATTATTCACGTTTGTTCTTCATCTGAAGTTTTTGGCCGTGTACGAAAAGAGAATATTCCAATTAACGAAGAATGTTCTTTTCATCCGGCATCTCCATATTCAATCTCAAAAATTGGCACCGATTTTATCGGAATGTTTCATGCTGAGGCTTATGGACAAAAAATAATCGTTACCAGAATGTTCACTCATACAGGACCAAGAAGAGGTGATATATTTGCAGAGTCAACGTTTGCGAAACAGATTGCAATGATTGAAAAAGAGCTTATTCCACCTGTCGTAAAAACAGGAAATCTTAATTCACTGAGAACCTGGACTGATGTCAGAGATGCTGTTAGAGCTTATTATTTATTAGTAACAAATAATCCTATTCCTGGAGAGTATTATAATATCGGAGGTACTTTTTCGTGTTCTGTCGGTGAAATGCTTGATCATTTAATATCCATCTCTACATATAAAGACACAATTAAAGTAGAAACTGAACTATCGAGAATAAGACCTTTAGATGCTGACCTTCAAATTCCTGACATAAGAAAGTTTAGGGCACATACAGGTTGGGCTCCGCAAATACCATTTGAAACTACCATGCGAGACCTTCTTGATTATTGGAGGAAACGTGTAGAAAAAGGGAAATATTATTTAACAAGATGAAAGTAAACTCAAACAAAACTATTTGTATTGCAGGAGCAACCGGATTAGTTGGCTCCGCAATCATTCAATATATTTTGAAGAACTATCCAAATGTAAGAATTAAAGGTGTATATAATACAACTCCTCCATTTATTGCAGATGAACGAATCTCTTATGTAAAAGCTGATTTGACAAGAAAAGAAGACTGTAGAAAAGCTGTTCATGGCTGTGATATTGCTATAATGGCAGCAGCAATGAGCGCAGGGGCAAGAGATGCAATTGCGAAACCTTATCGGCAGTTAACTGATAATATTGTCATGGATTCGTTATTATTAGAAGCCATGTATTTTAATGGGATTACCAGGGTTGTTTATCTTTCTAGTGCAACAGTTTACCAAGAATTTGATGGATATATCAAAGAAGACCAAATTGATTGGAATAAAGATCCGCATCCATCGTATAAAGGCGTTGGATGGGCAAAACGTTCTGCTGAAAAGTTTTGCCAGTTTTGGCATGAGAAATATGGTATTGAAATTATTATAGCCCGTTGTTCCAATATATATGGCCCACATGCTAAATTTAATCCGGCTCAATCAAACTTTATCCCTGCTATGATTCGAAAGGCCGTTGATAGAATGGATCCTTTTGAAGTTTGGGGAAGTTCTGATGTTGTAAGAGATGTAATATATGCTGATGATTTTGCGAAAGCTGTCGTTTTATTATTGAGCGCCAATAATATTAAGTTTGACATTTTTAATCTAGGTTCTGGTGTAATGACTACTGTTGGACAAGTTGTAGATCTTTCAATAAAATATAGCAAACATAATCCTTCTAAAATATTTTACCATCAAGATAAACCAACGACAATTAAGGTAAGATCAATTGATTGTCAAAAAATACAAAACTGTCTCAAATGGAAACCTCAATTTACGATTGAGCAAGGAGTTAAGTTAACTACTCAATGGTGGATTGAAAATAAGGATACCTGGAAAAAATGAAAACAGAAAAGTTTGATGCTATTGTTTTGTCTAATTCTTCAGAAAAGGATGCGCAAAAAAGGCTTATAGACCTTTTTAAATCTTCACCTTTACCAGAAGATGAAATGCTTCCTAATATCGGATTATTTTTATCCTCTAAAAACTTGTCACGCTTATTGTTTTTCTATGAAATTTATCAAAAAATATTGCACACACATGGTGTAATTATTGAATTTGGTGTTCGCTGGGGACAAACTCTCTCAATTCTTTCTGCTTTGAGAGGTATTTTTGAACCTTTTAATAGACATCGAAAAATTGTTGGTTTTGATACATTTGAAGGTTTTAAAGGCATTTCTGAAAAAGACGGAAACAAATGTAAATGTACTGAGGGATCTTTTTCTGTATCTTCTGGTTATGAGAATTATCTCGAAGAAATTCTTCATTTGCAGGAATTATTAAACCCAATTTCTCATTTGAAAAAATTTGAGTTAGTTCAAGGTGATGCTATAAAAACAATTGATGAATACTTAGTTAAACATCCGGAAACATTAATATCATTGGCTATCTTTGATTTTGACATTTATACGCCAACAAAAATCGCTTTAGAAAAAATCAAGCCACGCTTATTTAAAGGTAGTGTGCTTGTTTTTGATGAGCTTTGTGATGATATTTTTCCCGGCGAAACAATTGCGTTAATGGAAACGTTAGGCATAAATGATTTAAAAATTCAACGATACCCAATGACTTCGAGGGTTTCATATGTGGTGATAGAATGAAACAAGAATGTAAAAAAATAAGAGAAAATATTTTAAAGGTTTCTCATTGTAGTGGGCATGGTCACATCCCAACGTGCTTTTCTGTTGTTGAGATACTCTATGCAATTTACGATTATATCAAACATGATCCGAAAAATCCTAAATGGGAAGAAAGAGATATTGTTGTTTTAAGCAAAGGACATGCAGCACTCGGGCATTATTGTGTTTTATCAGAATTTGGATATTTTACTATTGATGATGTTAAATCTTTTGGGGGGTTTGAATCAAATTTTGGTTGCCATGCCGATCGATTTAAAATCCCTGGTATAGAAGCTTCTACAGGGTCTCTTGGACATGGAATCAGTATAGCTGTTGGTATTGCTCTTGGCTGTAAACTCAATAATAAGAAGCAAAAAGTTTACGCTATTATTGGGGATGGAGAATCAAATGAAGGCACTGTGTGGGAATCTCTTATGGTTGCAAGCCATTTAGGGTTAGATAACTTTACTGTCATATATGATAATAACATGTCACACTCCAGAGGTCTTCAGATTACAAATCCCGAAGAAAAGTTGCGAGCTTTCGGTTGCGACGTTTTTGATGTCGATGGGCATGATGTCAGAGCAATAAAATCTATTTTTGATAGTGATCATCAGGGAAATAAACCTAAGGGGATTGTTGCGAATACAGTGAAAGGTTATGGCTCAAAAACATTATGTGCGAACCAATATGAATGGCACCGAAAATCTCCCACTAATGAACAATTAAATATGCTTTTGGAGGAGCTAAATGCGACGTCAGTTTAAAAATACAATAATGGATTTAGCCGTAGATGATGATTCGATTTTATTAATCTTTGGTGATGTAAGTGTCTATCTTTTTAATAATTTTCAGTTAAAATATCCTGATAGATTTTATAATATGGGGATTTGTGAAAATACACTAATTAGCGTAGGAGCAGGGCTTAAAACCCAAGGTTTTACTCCTTTTGTTCATACGATAGCCCCTTTTATTACAGAACGAAGTTATGAACAAATTAAACTAGATGTTTGCTACAATCAATTTCCCATAAATATCGTTTCTTGCGGCGCTTCTTTTGATTACGCCTGGGATGGTGCTACACATCATTGTTACACAGATTTGGCTATTTTAAGATTACTTCCTAATATGGAGGTGCTGCAACCAGGATCAAAAAAAGAGTTAGATTATCTTCTACGTACTCAATACAACAATGATACTGCAACCTATTTTCGTTTGTCAGATCATCCTCATGACATCGACGTGCCAGTTGAATTTGGTAAAGGTGTTGTATTAAAAGATGTTCATTCTAAATTAACAGTGATGACTGCCGGTCCGATTTTACAGAACGTTTATGAAGCCGTAAAAGACTTAAATGTTAACCTTGTCTATTTTCATACGATCAAACCAATTGATAAAGAACTCATTGAAAAATATAGAAATACTGAAATTGTTGTTGTTCAAGATGCATTTGGCTTATATGAGTCCATATGTGACGTTCCTAATTTAAACATTAGTTCTCATGGTATGCATGATTGTTTTTGCTGTTGTTATGGAACATTAACTCAAATACGTGAAAATCTTGGGTTGGATACTTCATCTTTGAGAAACCTTTTACAAAAGAAACTTAGAACAACAGAAACAAAATGAATCTACTATACCTGGAATAAAGAGAATGTTTTATAAGGATAAAAAAATACTGATAACAGGCGGAACCGGATTTATCGGAACGAATTTTGTTCAAGCATTACTTAGTCAAGGGGCTAAAATAAGAATTCCAATTCATAAAAGAAAACCGATCATAACTCACAGAAATATTGAAGCCATACCAGTAGATCTGAACAAACAAGAAGATTCCCTAAAAGTTTGTGAAGGAATTAACTATGTTATCCATGCAGCTGGTTCAGTAGGATCATCAGTTATAGGTGTCAATAAAATGATGGCATCTATTACTGAAAACCTGACATTGACAGCTTTAATGCTTCAGAGTGCATGGTATAAAGGTGTTGAGAGATTTCTTCTTTTTGGAAGTAGTACTGCTTATCCAATTGCTGATTATCCTATAAAAGAAGAAGAACTGTGGAGTAACCCTCCCTATTCAGGATATTTTGGATATGGATGGATGAGACGCTACCTTGAGCGACTTGGTGAGTTTGTTCATCAACAATCTGATATGAAAATAGCATTGGCTCGACCAACAGCTGTTTATGGTTGCTATGATAATTTTGATCTTGCTTCATGCCATGTTATACCCGCGTTAATAAGTAGGTCACTGAAGAAAGAAAATCCATTTATTGTTTGGGGGACAGGCAAAGAAGTTCGAGATTTTTTGCATATTTCAGACTTCGTTACTGGCTGTCTGTTACTTCTTGAAAAACATGCAGAATGTGATCCTGTAAACATTGGCTATGGAGAAGGGGTTACAATTAAAGAGCTTGTGTCAATTATTTTACGCTTGACTGACCATAAAGATGTTAGAGTTGAATACAGATCACCCAATTCTTCTTCTGCTATTCCATTCAGAATTGTTGATACTGACAAATCAAAAAAATTGTTAGGGTTTAAACCGGCAATTACTTTGGAAAAAGGTATCTTGAATACCATTGACTGGTATGTTGATTCACAAAATAATAAAAGTTAGAAAAGTATATGTATAATTGTTTAAAAGGAAAAAAAGTTTTAGTTACTGGTGGCTCAGGATTAATAGGGATCCCCCTTGTTAAGAAATTAGTGGAAACTGGAGCTTATGTCAGGGTTGTTAGTCTTGATGAAAAATCACCATTTGAAGATAGTATTGATTTTATTAAGGGTGACATTTGTAACAAAGAAGTCTGTGAAAATATTTTAAAAGGTATTGACGTTGTCTTTCATCTTGCAGGAATTAAAGGTGGCATTGGATTAGGGCAGAAAAAGGCCTCTACTTTTTTGGTTAAAAATATTTTGATGAATATGCAAATAATGGAAGCAGCCAGGAAAGCACAGGTCGATCGCTTTCTATATGCCAGTAGTATCTGCATTTACCCTCCAGCTCAAGTGTTTGAGGAAAAAAATGCTTTTTGCGGTTTTCCACATCCATCCGATAAATTTGGAGGAATGGCAAAACTTGTAGGAGAGATGCAAATAGAAGCTTATAAGCTTCAATATGATATTGAAAATTTTTTAATTGTTAGACCTGCGAATACTTACGGGCCTTATGATAACTTTAACCCTGAATCAGCCCTTATTATTCCGGCTCTTATTTATAGAGCCTTTGACGGTGAAAATCCTTTGAAAATATGGGGAGATGGTACAACTGTTCGAGATTTTGTTTTTGCAGATGATGTTGCAGATTTTATGTTATTAATGACTGAAAAAAATGAAAATATTTCGCTTAATGTTGGAAGTGGGGAGCCTGTTACAATCAAGTCTATCGCTGAAAAAGTTGTTCAGCAGGTTGAAAAAGTAATGAATAAAAAGATTCCGATTGTTTGGGATTCAACAAAACCTTCCGGTGAAAAATATCGTGTCACAAGTATTGAAAAAGCAAAATCTGTTCTTGGATGGACACCACTAATCAGCCTTGACTCAGGTATAGAACAAACTGTCAGATGGTACAATGATAATAAGTCAAACTTAATTAATAGATATTCTATTATTTCTGAGGAATAAACGACTATGTCGCATGCAAAAGTTATTTTTGTCAGACCACCAAACCTTCAAAAGTCAGAGCAATGGAAAAAACAAGGTGTAACGCGATGTCCTCTTAATATTTCTCTTCTCGCTTCATACCTAAGAAGCGAAGGGGATTACCAATGCAGTCTGATTGATTTTGAAGTTATGGAAGTTCATTCGCCAGAACATATGGCTGAAATTGTTTTAAAAGAATCTCCCAAATATATCTGTATAACAACCCTTACACCAAGATACCCAACAGTAGTTAGGATGTGTCGTAGGATCAAACAATTGAGTTCAGATGTGGTTACTATTGTCGGAGGACCTCATGTTACAGGTGCTCCCATGACAGCTTTACATGAGGGAATATCATATGGAATTATTGGTGAAGGAGAAGAAGCACTTCTTGACCTCCTGAATACTTTGGAAGAAGGTAGAGATATTTCAAAAGTTAGCAACTTGATTTATAGGGATGCTGATACAATAAAGATCAATAAGGCACGCCCTTTTATAAAAGATGTTGATAAACTTCCATTTCCAGCGTGGGATTTGATGAAATTTGACGAATACCATGACCCTGCATATTTTAAAGGAAGTCATGTAGCCATTTTTTCCGGAAGGGGATGTCCTCATGATTGTAGTTTCTGTGCATCTTGTGTTACCTGGAAAAGACGCTTAAGAGAGAGATCGGTTGAAAATGTAATGGATGAAATTCGTTATATAGTGAATGTGTTAGGTATCAATAATCTGATGTTTTGGGACGATTCTTTTGCTGCAAACAAAAAAAGGGCTTTAGCAATTTGCAATCATATCATAGAAGAAAAAATAGCAATAAACTTTACTGTTCAAATACGTGCAGACTCTATTTCAGAAGAACTTGTAAAAGCACTTAGAAAATCAGGATGTAGCTTTGCAGCTATTGGCGTTGAAAGTGGAAATGAAGAAATTCTAAAAAGAGTTGGCAAAAAAGAGACAAAAGACCAGTTTAGAACAGCTGTAAAAATGATGAAAAAAGAGGGTTTGCCTATCATAGCAAGCTATATAATAGGTCTGGTCGGTGATACACATGAAACCATAAAAGAAACAATAGATTTTGCTTTTGAACTTGATGCTGATCAATCTAAATTTATGATTCTTGCTCCTTTTCCTGGTACAAGAGACTATGACTTAGCCGTTAGAAAAGGGCTTGTTGATCCCATGAATTTTGATCAAATGGAATCTCTAAATTATTATGATAGCGTTGCCATTAACTTGTCAGAGGTATCGGATGAGGATCTAATAAGGTATCAGGATGAAGCTTATGAACGTTTTGATTCTTTAAGGTCAATATAATTTTATCTTTAGGGCTTTATCAATTATTTTGTTTCACGACAAAGTAAACTTTTCTTTGAATTATTGATTGGGTCCGAACATAGCTTAGGAAGCAATCTTATGAAAAAAGATGTTTTTCCAGAATGGTTACATTTCGAAGTTTTTCATGGATGCAATGCGAAGTGCATAATGTGTCCTGTTCATGATTCAAAAAGACAAAAAGGTCCAATGAATTATGATGTTTTTTTAGAAGGGCTCCGTCAAATTAGTTCTTGGAATTTGAAAGGAATAAACCTTCATGGAACAGGTGAACCATTATTATATAGTTCTTTGGAAAAATGTATTGAACAATGTAAAATTACAGGTATTCCTGTTGGTTTTTCTACAAATGCTGCGCTACTAACTAAAGAAAGGGCATTTACAGTTATAGATGCTAACCCCAATTGGGTTTCAGTCTCATTTGAAGCTGTGGAGAGTTCAACTTATGAGTCAATAAGAAAAGGTTTAAAATATAATAATGTTTTTAATAACATAATGAATTTTATTGAATTAAGGAATAGTAAAAATCTAAACATATCCATTAGTTTAAGATATGAAATTCATACTGGTATCAATGATGATCAATGTAACAAATTTTATCAATTTTTTAGAAAGTTTTTAAAAAGCAAACTAGATGAAATCCAGTTTTTTAATATTCTAGATTGGCCAAAGTTAGATTTAAATAAAAAAGCCAAAGGAAACATTCCATGCAACGTTCTCAACAGATGTTTTGTTTTAAATGATGGAACTGTTCCATTATGCTGTTTGGACTATGATGCTACATTAAATTTGGGGAATGTTATGGAACAATCAATAATTGAGATATGGAATTCTCCGCAACTTGTTAAAATTAGGGATTTGCATCAAAGAGGAAAAAGAAACCAGGTTAAGCTTTGTAGTTTTTGTAACTTGCCAGATGTAAGAAATGTGCTTCTGCGCTATAATGATTTTTCACAAACGAAATTGTCTGAGCTAGAACAAATGATTAATTTAAGCATTAATACTGTTTAATGAATGATTGTTAATTAATGAGGTTTATAAATGTGTAATATAACAATAGTTGTACCAACATGGTATTACTTTGCAAATCCTTTTAAGCTTCATCCTCTTGCAGAGCTTTATTTTGCAACTATTCTTGACCATCATTTTAAAGATGATGAGATAAGTGTCAGTGTCACAGATTTGAGAGAAATTCGAAAAAAAAAGGATGGCGTAAACCTTGAAGGTGTATGTTCATTTATCCCTGAAAAAGATTTATATTTATATTGGATAGCTAAATCAGCGGACTATTATGAAATTCTACTAGTTATTAAGCAACTCCGAGATGCTTACCCTAAAGCAAAACATATCGCAGGTGGTGTACATGTAGACACATTTCCAAAAGAAAGTGCAGAACATTTTGATTCCATAATAACTGGTCCTGGAGAGGAGGCGTTTATTGATATCGTCAAAAAATATAGTGCTAACAAATCTTTTGAAAAAGTTTACAAATCAAACTGGAAAGAGATCCATTACGATAATTATCCATTTGCCAGGCGGCACTACCTTTCGAATGAAGCAGTTGTTAACTCTGTTTTGTTTGAGAAATATGCTGGAATTAAAGCGACTTCTGCTATGTTTTCAAGAGGATGTAACTTTAAATGTGCTTATTGTTATGTCAACATTCCTTCAATTGTGCAAATGCGAAGCCCAAGTTCAATAAAAAATGAAATTTCATATCTAAAAGATGAATATAGCATTGAAGGCATAAACTTGAGAGATGAAATGTGTATTCCGCTTTCACCAAAGGTTTCAATACCTTATTTAGAAGCAATAGGCACTTCAGGTTTAAAATGGAGAGGACAGACTCGAGTTGGGGTCAGTGAAGAGGTTTTGAGCCTGGCAAGTCAGACAGGATGCCTGGAACTTTCTATTGGTGTTGAAAGTGTTTCTCAACAGGTTCTTGATATTATAAATAAAAATCAGACAATAGATCAGGTAAAAGACTTTCTATACTTTAGCAAGAAATATGGTATAAAGATAAAAATGTGCCTGATATTAGGGTTACCGGGAGAACCAAGAGATATCTATAAGCAAACAATAGATTTTATTGAAAAACATAAACCGGATTTTGTTAATGTAAATGGGTTTTGTCCTGCTCCTGGGTCAACAATATTTGGAAAACATAAAGATTACGCTATTAAATCAATTGATGAAGACTGGAGCAAACATGCGCATTTGCTGTATCGTTTTTCAGATGAAGAATCATTTGGACTTCCCTTTGAATACGAAAAAGAAAGTAAATGGGGAAAACCATTTTCTAAAGTTGAGATTATTGAAAATATTAAGAACCTTCAACACTATCTCCGCAAACGTGATATGTGTTATTAAACTAATTTCATCTGAAGAAACCAATGAAGATAAGTTTAATTAATCCCCCCAATCCTGAAAAGACAGGACAATTTAGACCACCTATTAATATTGCTCAATTAGCAGCTTATATCAGGATCTATGGTTATGATGTTAATATTCATGACTTTGAAGCTGAAGGTATAATTGATGTCAATACAATGGCTCAAACTATAATGAAAGAACATCCTGATGTAATTGGATTTTCTAGCCTTACACCAAGATTCCCGGTTATTATTGATACAATAAGAAGTTGTAAAAAGATATCTAAAAATATCATCGCTGTCGTTGGAGGTCCGCATGCCAGTGGAGCAACTAAATCAATCTTTTATAATGATATCGTAGATTATGCAATCGTAGGTGAAGGAGAAGATTCATTTTTAGAATTACTTGATTTTTTAAAAGATGCCAAAGATGTTAAAAACATTAAGAATATAGCATATCAAGATGGGGATTCCATAATTATTAATCCTGTAAGGCCTTTCATAAAAAATTTAGATGAGTTGCCTTTACCTGCATGGGATTTATTACCCCTTGAGCTTTATAAAGATACAGATTTTTTCATTGGGAAATATATGGGGGTTAACTGTGCTCGAGGTTGTGCATGGGATTGTAATTTTTGTGCTTCAAATATAATTTGGAAAAGAAAGGTGAGATTACGTTCAGCTGAAAAAGTAGTAGAAGAACTTAAAATACTAGTAAATGATTACAACATTTCAGAATTTTATTTTTATGACGATACTTTTACTATTAGTCAGCGACGAACTTTAAAAATTTGTGAGTTAATCAGGAAAGAAGGTTTAAGTATACGTTTCTTTATTGGTATTCGAGCTGATACTGTTCATCATAATGTGATGATCGCTTTAAAAGAAGCTGGGTGCTTTTTGTGTTGGTTAGGAGTTGAGTCCGGAAATGAAAAGATTTTAAAGGAGTGCGGAAAAGGCTTAACAAAAGAACAGATCGTAAATGCTTCTAAGATTCTAAAAAAAGTAGGGATACCTTTTATTGCATCTTATATATTGGGGCATCCAGGAGATACCCATGAGAGTATTCAGGAAACCATTGATTTTGCTAAAAAAATTGACTCGGATCAGGCAAAGTTTTTTATTGCAACAGCTTTTCCCGGAACTGGAATATATGAGTTAGCAGTAAGAAAAGGTTTAATTTCTAATCTTGAAGACATTCAAACTTTCTCAAATTATTCATCCTATCAGCATGTTGAGGTTAATTTGTCCAGTGTTAGTGATGAGGATATCAAGAATTATCAATTAAGTGCATATGAGGAGTATGACTTGCGAAAAAGGCCTATTTCTTTAAAACATTGATCTTATTGATGGTGGACAATTATATGGACACAAACCAAATTATTTTTAGAAAAGCAACGCAGAAGGATATACCTCAAATTATGTCGCTTATTAATACAAAGTGGGCGAATTACAACTCAGAAAATCATTATACATGGATGCTTTTTAATGCTGCAATACCCGTAGTAACCACCGGCGCTTTTTATAAAGATAAACTAATAGGAATGTTTACACTCCATAAAAGAAAATTATCAAATGGTTATGAATGTGGGTTGGCAAGTGGTCTGATAATTGATGATCAATGGAAAGGGAAAGGCTATTTCCCTATTTTGGGAAATATGGCAATCAGTACTTTCAAAGATTTAGATTTAGTTTGTTCTTTACCAAATATTATCGGTAAGTCAGCTCTGGAGAGATCTCTTGAATTTAAGACAGTTGGAAAAATTTCTACGATGATTTTGGATTCCCTAGAAGAACCAAAGGGTATTGATGAAGAAGTATCATATGCTCCTGTTACAATGGAGACTCAATTTACACGCATGGAGAAAGACAATAGTTATTTTATGTTTGAAACCAATCATTCCTATCGTCTATGGAGGTTTGCCCTACATTCTCTTTATAAATATTATGTCATAACTTTTTCTTCTAACGAATTTGTCATTGTAAAAGTTTTTAAAAACTCTGAAACAGGTATAAATTATGGTGATATCCTAGATTTTGAATGTTCACTTACCAATACTGAGAGGTTAAAAAAAATAATTCTTTCTTCATGTTGGGTATTGCAGCAAAAAATGGGGGCAGATTTAGTTACAATATGGACGAATCCAAATTCTTTACTATGTAAAGTCACCAAAGAATTAGGTTTTACAGAGGCTGATCACAATCCCTTTTTTTGTGTAAGAGTATTGAATTCAATGCTTGAGCATCTTTATGATTATTCATCTTGGCATATCGTTCGTGCAGATATTTTGCCTCATTAAACAGAACTATTTTGTTAATGATTTAAGAATTATTATTATGACAGATAATAACAATTTAAAATTATTAAGGTTATAATAGAATGAAGTTTGAAAAAACTGATTTAGAAGGTGTTCTTATGATTACTCTTGATGTTTTTGAAGATCATCGAGGAGAGTATATAGAAACATATAATGAACAGATTTTTAATGATCATGGAATTCATGTTAAATTTGTGCAGGATGACATATCTGTTTCAACCAGACATGTTTTAAGAGGTATTCATGGTGATGAAGAGACTTGGAAACTTATTTCGTGCTTATATGGAAAATTTTATTTGGTTGTCGTAAACTGTGATAAAGAATCAAATAATTATGGAAAATGGCAATCATTCAATTTGTCCGAATACAACAGGCAACAAATCCTAATTCCACCCAAATATGGCAATGCTCATCTTGTTTTAAGTGATCAATCAATCTTTCACTATAAACAAAATACTTACTATAATCCCAAAAGACAGTTTACTTATAAATGGAATGAACAGAAATTCAATATATGGTGGCCAATAAAAAACCCCATACTTTCACAAAGAGATGAAACTGGGCAATTCATTACTCAATAACAAAACAGGAAGATATATAAGATGATAATTACAAGAACACCTTTTCGTATTTCTTTTTTTGGAGGAGGAACTGATTATCCAATATATTACAATGAGAATGGAGGATCAGTTTTAAGCGCTACTATCAATAAATACTGTTATATTACTTGCCGATATCTTCCACCTTTTTTTAAACATAAATATTTGATACGATATTCTAAAACAGAGACAGTCAATAGCATAGATGAAATTATGCATCCATCTGTAAGAGAGTGTTTAAAATTTTTGAATATAAAAGAGGGGCTTGAAATTGTATATACTGCTGATGTACCTGCAATGTCTGGTATAGGTTCAAGTTCATCTTTTACAGTAGGGCTTCTAAATGCTCTTTATGCCTTGAAAGGACAAATGGTTAGTAAACGAAAATTAGCCTATGATGCTATTCATGTAGAGCAAAATATGATAAAAGAACATGTAGGCTCACAAGATCAGGTCGCAGCTTCATTTGGAGGATTCAATAGAATTAACTTCGGAGGCACAGAAGGTATTTTTGTTCAGCCAATTACTTTAACTCAAGAAAAAAAACAATATCTGGAAGATTCTCTTTTGTTTTATTTTACGGGATTTGCAAGATTTTCATCGGACATTGCAAAAGAACAGATCAAACAAACACCTAATAAGCTTAATGAGCTTAGTTTTTTGAAAGAAATGGTAGAAAAATCCATCTATATCCTGAATGGGAATTTAGAGAGTTACAATGATTTTGGCTTGTTGCTTAATGAAGCATGGAAAATAAAAAGAAGTTTAACTTCAAAAATAAGTAACTCGACAATAGATCAAATATATGAAATTGGTCTTTCTGCTGGTGCATTGGGTGGGAAAATATGTGGAGCTGGAGGCGGTGGCTTTATTATTTTTTTTGTACCGTCTGATAGAAAAGATTTTGTTAAAACAAAGCTAAATAAATATATGAACGTTCCTTTTTGGTTTGAAAATATTGGGACACATGTAATTCATTACTCTTAGTTATTTTATGTACAAGCATCTATATTTGAGTAAGAATTCGAGCTTATCACATAAAGATTGATTCTAATAGGACAAAACAATATGTTACGAGCAAACAATAAGGATAGTAAATATATTGGATTTAATGAAAAAATTAGTATAATTATTCCTACTTTAAACCGTTCTGAATATTTAATTAGAGCATTGCATTATTATAATAAAGTTGGATTTACAGGATATATTTGTGTAGGAGACTCTAGTGAGCAAGAGCATGCAAAACAATTATCGGAATTCATAGATAAAAAAGTTGTTAATCACAATTTAAAAATAATATACAAATACTATCCGAAGTCGTTATATACTCTGATTGATGTTGTAAATGAATTGTTTGCTTTAGTTCCTACGCCATATGTTGTTTCTTCAGGCGATGATGACTTTTTAGTTAGCCCTTCTTTAGCTAAATGTGTTGAATTTCTTGAGATGCATTCAGATTATATTGCAGTTCACGGTATAAGGATGAGCTACAGACTAGATTCAAAAAAACCTTTTGGTAACATTGTGGAAACTCATTATACTTGTCAACATGAATGGGAATCTGATAAAGCATCGCTAAGATGGCCAGGTTATATGAGATATGCCAATGCAACCTTGTATTTTGTACATCGAAGGAGTGCTTATAAAAGAATGCTGCAAGACACTTCCAAAGTCAAAAGTCATTACCTGGGAGCAGAATTGTTGCCTTGTAGTTTTACTCCAATTCTTGGTAAAGTTAAAAAAATAGATTGCTTATCAACTCTTTTTGAGATAAAAGGAGGGGACGAAAAAGAATTTAGTTGGGATACACATAGCATGTATAAATTTTTGCTTGCCCCTGACTGGTATCAATCAGTTTTAATAGTCAAACAAAATATAGTTAAAGGATTAATGGCAGCAGATAGTATTACACAAATTGAGGCGTCAGAAATTTTTGATAGAGAATTTTGCAACCATATAATTGTTTTTTTGAGTTGGCAATATAAAAAGAAATTTGGTGAGAGCATATCCTCTAAAGCTTTCGAAACAATTGGAAGAAATATAAATGAATATATATCAATATACGAATTAATCACAAGTCCCGATTGGCATAGTAAAGTAATAAAAGCGCGTGAAGAAGGTGTTATGGGATTACTATCCCAAAAAATGGCCAAAAATGAATCAGATGCTAAATCCCAATATGATAAGTATTTATGGAAATACTTATTAGTTTTGATGAGTATTCAATATCAAATTAAATATCAAAATCAAAGAATAGACATTGAAGCAAGCATAAAATCTAATTCAGATGATTTTAAATCAAAATTATCTGTAAAAAGCTTATTAGATCCATCTTCTCCTTATCATAACGATTTTATGCCAGTATATGAAATTTTACTCGGTAGGTATGAATAATTTTTGACACATAACCAGTTTTTCGGCAGCTTGACTAAAGATTTTGGGATACAAAAAAACAATAATAAAATAGTTAATTGGTATTTTTGATAAGCCTTTAATAAGATTATAAATTTAAAATTTCTTACAAAAAAATTAATTTTTTTTAAAAATTAGTGTCAGAATTCAGATACTTTGTATCCTATTCAAATTTCATGGTAATATAACATGCTATGATTATTTGGATTTAAGAGAAATGGGAAGAGAAGTAAAATCGACTCTACTTCTTTAATATACTTATTACTTGTTATGAAAACAATGTTATTTCAATAATATGTTCGATACAATAATGATATCATTAAGTTATCTGTATAACTAATAATATTAATTGATTATGGCTTGGCACAATTCTTGTAACATAAAATTTCATGCCAGTTTTATATTAAGCTATTTCAATTAGTTAACTCTACCGTTAAATTTGAATAGGATACGATTTAAAACGAAAAGCACATACAATATTCAAAAAAAGATTGTGTTGGAAATGTTAACATGATGTAAAATGCTTATCAAAACCTTATCAGTATTGAGATATATTATAAGGAGTAACCATATGAAATTTGATAATATTTTTTTTCTTGAAAATTTTTTCGGAATACGAAACTTTCTTTCAATATATAATTATAATGATCAAAACTTAATAGTAATGAGCGAAGATAAATCATTAGTACCATTTATTCATAAAATCCTACCTAGCGTAACAAAAATAGTTGTACCAAGAGTGCCAAGGAGTTACTTGCCACATGAAACTATATTTGATGAACAGATTAAAGAAGTAGTTAATTGGAAGATGCGTTATTCGGGTATTTTTAATAGTATTGACAGGTCAACAAAAGCATATTTTTTTAGTTTTTCAGGGACACTCCATTTTTACATTATGCTATCGGAATTATTAGAAAAAAATGTTTTGATTAACTATATACATCCTGATATTAATTTTCCGTTCGAAGAGCTTACCTCCCTCCCAGAGTCTTATCACCTTCATTTAGAAAAGCTTAGCAAAATAATAGGATTTAGAATTAGGCCCTTTAAAATATGGACACCAGTTTATCTTGGCTTGAAGGATTTCTCAAAATATACATTACAATTTGCACCCGAATCATGGGTCTTTATTTCTGAAAAAATTAAATGGGATAATCCGAATAAATCTGGAAATGCTGTTTTATTAGTAGATACTCCATTACATAATAATTCACCCATTGGGGTGAATGTCAAACAAACACAACAAAACTATATCAAAATATTATCCATATTAGAAGAAAGAGGCTTTGATCTTCATTTAAAACCGCATTATGATGATCGATTTGAACATATTTCGCTTTATGGTACTTCTTTTGAAAAAAAAGTAAAAATATTATCAAAAAATTTTCCTGTGGAGTTAATTTTACATTATTACCCAGAAATATATACTATGTCTGGAATTTCAGCAGTTCTTGTCGCACCTGTAAAAGGAAAAAGATATTCTTTATTCAACCATGTAAGTTATTATAAAGCAGAGGACAGAGAATTTTCCATTAAAGTTTTTCAAGAACTTACAAAAGATAGAAAATGTGTATTATTAGGAAACGGATTAATAGAGGTCATTGACAATTAAAGCAGGGGCGCACATGTACAAATCGTCAAATTGATTTAAAAAAAACAACAGGACGAAGCATAAAAACGTGGTAAAAAAGGTACTGGGGTGTATCCAGTACTTGAAGCAATTGTGATAAAGGACAGATTAACACCAGCAACGAGAAGTGAAGTATAACTTCTTACAGTACAATTTGCAAGCTACAAAGAAGCAATTGAAATGCTTGAACGTTAAGGTATTTCAATTAGTGCCAACACCCTTCAACGAATTTCAATGGCAACTGTTCAGGAAGACATATCCTTAAGAGATGCAGCATTGGAAGCTGCATCGAATATCCCTATATTGCATGATGGTCCTTTATCAGGAAAACGATTTAGAGAATCGGTGGATGGCGGCAGGGTCAGAACTCGAATAACAAAAAAAAGGTCGTAAAACAAAAAAAATCGACATAGATTAAAAACAAAATAGCGTGAACCAAGAATACTGATTATAGATATTTTATCAGAAGATGGAAGCTGCGATTCATTAAAATTGCCTTTATACGATTTATTTTAGTCATTTTATATTCGCTGTTTTTAGGGAAAGAACTTTTTAAGACAGGGCACTATATACAAACTAGAAGTGAAGTGGTTACTGAAGAATATGTGAAAAAACTTAAACAAATTAATATTTCTACTATTGGTATTGGCATTGAACATGGAGATGAAGGATTAAGAAAAAAAATGAATCGGCATATGAGTAATGAAAATCTTAAACGTGCTTTTCAAATTGTTCATAAATATGAAATACGTTCAACTGCTAATATCATTATAGGGATGCCATATGAAGAAGAATCAATGTTTAAAGAAACAGTACGCTTGCTGAAAAACATTAAACCTAAAAGTATTTCTATTAACTATTTTCAACCTTATAGAGGGACTCTTATGAGAAAGCAAGCAGTAAAACTAGGTTATATCCAAGAAGATCATATCATAAATGATTCTAATGTTGCAATGGAAATGCCTTTATTCAGCAAAGAAAGGCAAGTTCATTTTTATGAAAATTTTCAAAAATATATTGATGGTGAGCTTGAGTTATCATAAACTAAAAAAAATTGAATCTGATGGGTTTCGTGTTTATGAACAAATCAAAATTGAAATGCCAGAAGACAGCCTCTATGCGACATCGCAGGCTATAGGATCAGGCGGTCTTTTACAAGGCCCTTAATATTTAGCATGATACCAATTGGAATCAAAATTTAACTGATTTCTGAAAAATTGGTCAGATTTGAAAGTTCGGAAAATAACATGCTCAAAAAAAGATACGCAACAAAAAGGTGCCAAATGACCTGGACAGAATATATTACCACTCTTTCCCAATGTTTGACTGATATATCATTTCGAAACTCAGAAGGTAAAGAAATTGGTTTTACAAAAGGCTTTACAGAATGGATTGATCTAACCGGAAAAATAAAACAGTCGAACAACACAATATATTTTGTTGGCAACGGTGCAAGTGCATCAATGGCTTGCCATATGGCGGCTGATGTTGCGAAAAATGGCAATATTAAAACACAAGTGTTCACAGATGTATCTTTAATAACTGCTATTGCCAATGATATCAGTTACGATGAAGTATTTTCAGAACCTATTCGACTTCAGATGATAGATAACGATATGTTAATCGCCATTAGCAGTTCAGGCAACTCCAGAAATGTTATTCGGGCAAGTGAAGAATGTAGAAAAAAAAATGGCCAGATCATTACCTTGTCGGCAATGAAGAGAGATAACACTTTGCAAACAATGGGTGATATCAACATTTATATTCCCGCACACACTTATGGATGGGCAGAAAGTGGTCATGCCGCAATTCTACACTATTGGATGGATCAGATTCAATTGAGGATTTGAAAATAAATAGAATGAGAAATTTTCAACCAAAACAGGGTATTATTTTAATTGGAGGTAGTGGACATTGTAAATCTTGTATTGATGCAATAGAGCAAAAAGGTAAATATCATATGTGTAGTGAGCTGACAAAACCTTCCTTAAGACGAATGGCCTTTAAGTGATTTTCTTGACTAATGTTTTTAGTCTGTTATGACATAAGTGCATTCACTTTAAGGCAGGATTTGTTAGCTCACTCCTTATATTATGGGTATTGTCGATAAACCTAAAAAATTGAGCGCCCCTTGGTAATTAATTATAGCTGATACTGTCAAAGGCAGGGAATATCATTTATGTGCTATGAAAAATGTTTTTTGAAAAATATTCAAGTCGCATTACAGTAAACATACTGCCATCCTATTCACCAGATTACAATCCAATAGAGATGTTGTGGTAAAAATAAAAGAAAACGAGATTCATATGCGGCATTTTCCAACATTCAGAGAATTGCTGAACACAGTGAATGAGGCCCTACTCGTTTTTCAAAGAGCCAAGCAAGAAATTTTGAATCTTTTTGGCTTTAATACAGAAAATTCTGAAAATACAGTGAATTAACTACCCCAAAAACATTATCTTAAAAGTTGAAGAAAGATGAGTGACAAAATGAAAAAAGATTTTCCAGAACAAGCAGTTATTCTAGCTGGTGGGCTAGGAACCCGGCTTCGTCCAATAACAAATACTATACCCAAGCCCATGATAAAATTTCATGGCAAACCTTTTCTTGAATATATTGTGGAACAGGTAAAGAATCAGGGGATTAAAAAGATTCTGTTGC
>Ga0272440_1001282_pt1 | contig 20899 bp, 9 predicted proteins | sample SSMMMBAug17_FD_192440 | JGI IMG/M metagenome (GOLD analysis project Ga0272440, IMG submission 192440) | Marine sediment archaeal communities from Little Sippewissett salt marsh, Falmouth, MA, United States - SSM-MMB-Aug17 | ecosystem: Environmental > Aquatic > Marine > Wetlands > Sediment ...
TTTGAAGATTTGCTTGTTTCAAAAATTGAAATTGTTGCTAAAGAGCTAAATATATCCTTTCAAAAACTGTTATCCATTTTAGCGAATATAATGTCATCAAAAAAAGATAGTATTCTTGAAGATACATTTTACAAAGATTTTTCAATTCAGTCAGCAATGCGAGGACTTGAAAACGAAGACGGTCCTGTTTATAGCTTGAATGATATTAAGGAGTCTTTTCAATAGATTTTGGCTTAAATTAAATATAAAACTTGATTTACAAGTTAGATAAACGATAACATTGCCCGAAGGGCATTATATTTCAGTGTTTATTAATTGTGAAAACAGAAATTTCAAAATCTAATATATTATTGAAAAGAACAAAGATCATTGTAACTGATGATAACGTCACATTATTTATTAATATAATAACATATTGGATATAGGAGATGCAATTATTATGTCTTTACATGGTTTATGTTTTGAAAAAGATAAATTGTCTGGAAGCAACTTAAAAGAGCTATATGAAAGTATTTTAAACTCAATAAAAAAAATACGAGACCAGGCTAGCTCTAATCATAACAAGTCAAAAACATCAGTATTTCCTGAATTTATTGCTAGAAATAATTTTGCAGTTTTAGGTAATAGAGGATCTGGTAAAACAACTCTACTACTATCCATTTTAAGGCATTTGGAAGAGAATGATGATAATATTGTATTGCCAGAGATAGATCCAGATCGATTTAGAATCGTTGAAGACCCCCTTGGATGGATAATTTATTCTTTTCAAAAATTAATTGATAAAGAAGAAATAAAACGGGGTAATGATCTTTGCTTCAATGAAACAGACAAGGACTTTTTTTACAATTACGAAAAACTCAAAGAGAAATATCTCAAATCACAGATTTTTTATAAGGAATCTTCTAGAAATTTTATGGGAGGAACGGATGATTTTTTAGCCATTAAATCAGAAATGAATAATTCTGATTTATCTCTTGAAGATGCATTCAATGATTTTATTGATAGTTATATTAAATACAAAAAAGGCAATAAAGACTCTAATGTTACGCCTCTGATTTTCATTTTTTTTGATGATGCAGATATAAATGATCATTACTGTTTGGATATATTGAATATTATTATGGATTACTTAAATAATAAATCCATTGTTACTTTTGTGTGTGGAGAGTACGATATTTTTAAAGAGACTCTTATTCAATCTATACTACATAAGACAAAAAATGAAGCCATCTCTGATAAATTTTATGATAAGTTGTACGAAGCAAACCCTCGGAAACCACACTTGCGAAATATTAAAATACGAGCTGAAGAACTTATGAATAAAGTACTTCCTTTAGAATATCGCTGTCACATCAAGTCGTATTCCTGGAAAGATAGAATTGATTATCAACCGATTACTATTAATAAACAAAGAAAAAAAGATGTCAAACTAGGTTTTTTATTGAGTCAGATTAAAATCATTGGAATGGGAAAAAATAATAAAGAAACTACTTTCACATTAAAAGATTTTGTTCGGTCTCCTATGTTAAACATGTCGGAATGTCATGAAAAGTACATTGACATGATTAATTCCAAACCTTATGCAGATGATATCTTGAAAGAATATAAATATTTAATTGAGGAAGAACAAAAGAAACTAATTGATGAAGAACAAGAAAAACAAAATGTTAAAAAGGACAACACAAGCAGTAATAAAAATGTAAATAAAGGGTGTATAAAACTATTTCTACCATTTATTGATGTTTTTCCATACACACCACGTGGCTTACTGAATATTTATGATTTTTTAAATATTAATATTCAGAACAGTGATATAGGCAAAAATTCAAATTCACTTAATTATAAAACTATTTACAATCCGCTTCATACCCTTGATGAAAAACAAGAAAGCAGTATTAAGCTAACAAATAAAATTAATAATAATTATTTTGTTCTTTATAATTTATTTATCAGTTTAAAGGATCAAAACGATATTCTTCGAGGCGTTATTTATTTAGATAAGGAATCAGATAATTCCAAAAGTGAAGACCCATATATTTTTATTGAATATGTATTTAATGATATATTTGTATTCAATAATAATATACAAAATATATATTTTGATTTTTCAAAAATGAAAGCAAAAAATAAGCTCAAAGTTAAATACAAAAAGTACTACCTTATTGATTCTCAGCTAAATTTTAATTATGTCATCAAAACAGCTGAAAAAGGTAGTGCAACTTACCTTTTGCGAAGCACACAAAGTATGTTTATTCAATTCATCCACGATTTAGCATTACTTTGTTTACCTTCGAATCGTATTGGTAAACAGTATTCCTTTATTAATACAGAAGATGTATATATATATGAGGATGATAAAATTCAAGTTGGATTAACTTATTTTAAATTCTATTATGATTTTTATACATTTCAAAAATTGTATGAATTATATATTCCTTTAATAGAGAACAGTGATAATCCAAAAGAAAATTTGAGGAATGCCATATACAATATCGTAAAAGCAATTCATAACTGGGAAGAAGACTATGAAAAACTTGTATTATCAAACCATGAGATCAATAAAAATTCTGATGATTGTAGTCAAATAAAAAATCAAAAAATACCGAGTGATGAAATCTTTAAACATATCAATATTGATGACTCAACTAATGGACAATCTAAAGATGATTCAATTATAAAGAAACTTGATGTTATATTAGCAGATAGAGTTGTCGAAAAATTAAATTCAACTCCTGAAGATGAAAAGCTAAAAATAATTCAAGCGAGATTAAAAGATATTGCAAAACAGTTAGATAATATAAGAAAAAAAGCAAATGTTATCCTTTCAATTCGAGAAGATTACTATGGAAAAGAAATTTTTGCCGATGATTCCAAACCTGAAAAAGGTTCGATAAAAGACTTGATAACTCAAACTGACGAATTGATAAAAGAAATGAAGAGTAAAGATTCTATTAAGTGCGCAAAATTGATTCGAGAGCGATTAAATGACCTTCAAATAAGAAGCAAATATTTGATTACTATCAAGAATTATTTGCAGGATGTAAGTAACCGATTATTATCTTTATTAAGTAATAAAAACTACAATGAATTTATTACTGAGTTTATGAAAGTAAGAGTTGCTTTCAACCTAAAAGTATATGTAATAAGATTTATCTTTAAACTATTTAATAATGATAGGATAGATAACATTGTTAGAAGTATAATTGGTTTAAGCCAAAAATTGTATGATAAAGAAGTAAATATTATAGAATTCGATATATCGCCAGAAGATATATCTCTCGAAGATAAATCGTTACTATTAGTGAATACTGAGGATATTATATCTGATATTGAAAGTATAAAAAAGAAATTCAAAGATAGTAAAATAGAGGAAGAATCTAATGAAATTATTAGTATACTAGAAGTTTTTCCAAAAAAATTTACGATAGAAAATGATGATATAACAGAATTTTTTGAAAGTGAAAAAAAATTATTAAAAAAATATGTATTTGTAAAGGAAGAAGATAAACAATATAAGCATTTAGAAGATGTAAATAATATATTCAATTCTATTTATTCTGATAAAAAGTCTTATTCAATAGAGGACTATATTACAAATGTTGAAAAGGATAAGACGGAATCTACTCAAGATAAGAGGCCTGATAATATTAATGAAAATATAAAGAAAGATATAAAAACTTTTAATAAAGACGTTAATAGTCTTGAAACAAATCTTTCTCAGTCATACTATAAACTTCTCCTAACAACCTTTTTGCGTCTTGAAGAAAGATTTGGAAAAGGAAAGTATATAAAAAGTTTGGAAGAAATAATAGATGATAATGTTTCATTTTACAAGGACGTAAAAGTTTCTGATATAATAGTAAGATGCAATATGTTCGAGTATACAGTATATGGTTATGAGAATATTGCAAACCTAAAAGACGAAATAGATAAGAAATTAAAACAATATAAGGATGATAAATTAAGAACTGAAATTATAGCAGAAATCAAGGATAAAATCAAAGAAGATATCGAGCTAACACTTAAGGATAAAGAGAAACAACAAACTACAATTTTCACTGAAATCAAAGATGTAATAAAAGAAGAAATTATAAATGAAATTAAGGGATTAAAGCTATGATTTAGTTCATTTAGTTTTGATTGCTCTGATGAACAAGGAAAATTTATGGAACTTAATTTATTGCACCACAAGTTCAAAACAGTTCTTTTTCCATTTAACTCATTTTACTCGTATCGAAATCCAGATTTTATAAAAATGAATAACAGTGGTGCTCTTTCATATGATTTAAATAGAAATCATAAAATTACTGTCTATAATGAAATTAAGGGAGCTTCTACCAATATTCGAATAGACTCAATTTTACAATTAATAGATTCGTTATGGATGATTGATAGCTCATTTACAAATTTACCTGGATCACATGAAGAGTACCTGTTTATTCTTTGTAAGGTTATTGCTAAATCATATCTGACAATTCGGAACAATACCCTGCTTATTAGCGAGAGTGAACTTAACGATTATGGTCGTGGCAACACTCTTGAATACAAACTTTTCAACCAGCTAAAAGTCAAAGGACATAGCCTCAAATTTGTATGGAATATTATTAAACAATTAGTAGATCAAAATATATTTATTGCGTCATTCTTTAATCATAACAAACTACATGATGAAGATTATTATATATGGAATTCTCCGGTATTCATGTGCGATACACTTTTAGAAAAGATTTTGTCTAAAGGGATGGCTGAAAATCATATGCATTTAGGGGCTACGCGAAATTTCTCTGACCTATGGCTTGAAACAATGAATAATCAAACTGAAATTAAAGATAATCAACTTGATACATTACTTATTCCAACATTTGAAGGTATTATTTCGTATAAAAATTATATTAAAGGTTGCAGATTTTTAAGAATCTTACTATCCATTTTTTTGTTTAAAAATGAGCCTTACGTTCTTTCATTTAAAACGTTTATTTGTGATAAAATTTTGAAAAATCTAGAGTATAAAGAGAAGAAAAGCATGAAAGAGCTTTTAAATACTATATACAATGGTGAATTTATTGAGCAAGGAAATATAAATTTTTTATTATCTATTCTTCTAACTACTTGTCATATTAGAAAAAATAAGATGAATAAAAATGAGACGTATTTTTCGAAAATACAAAAAATTGATATTCTATCATATTTTGTTAGTGATTATTTAGTAGGGAAAATTTCAAGCAAGCGATTTTCCATCGTTTATCCTGAGGATATTTTTTTAATTAGGGCATTTAGATATATTGACTATGTAACCGAACATAACATCAACGATGATAAATTCCAAAGATTTTTTTGGCAATATATAAGATTAAAGAATATTTTTTTTCGATATATTGTTCAGCAGCATAATTCAGGAAAAGGTCTTGATATTTTTGAAGAAATTTATACGAGACAGTCTACTTTGGAAACAAAAAAATCAAAAATTTTCGGCTTGATATCGCAATTAAAAAAACAAAATATAAAAAAAATTGAGGTGAGGATTTCACCTAAGAAGACACTTATTGAAACAAGAAGAGCCCTTGTTCACATTCTTGAACAATATGTAGAATTACTTGGTACCATTGAAAGCGAAACAAAGTTTCCTTTACTGGGAACTGTATATCATTTTATTAAAAGAGATGATAGTTCAACTAAAAAGTGCTTATACAAATACTATTCAACAGGAGAAAAAAATTTTAAGCGCGATGGAAGTTTACAATATAAATATCGTAAAGAAGCTGATATTATTCTAAAATTGATTGATAAAATACCCGAGCTATCCTATTATATCGTTGGGGTTGATGCAGCATGTATTGAAACTAAAACCGAACCTTATATATTCTCTGAAATATTTTCACAATTTCGAACAGATAAAAGAGTTTTAAAAATTCCAAAAAGAATTGGTTTTACGTATCATGTAGGAGAAGATTTTCGTGATATAATTACAGGACTAAGGCATGTTGATGAAGTCATTGAAAAATTACACTTTGAACCAGGTGATCGAATTGGTCATGGAATAGTTATAGGTATAGATATAGAAAGATGGGCTGAGTTAAATAGTATTATATGGCTACCTAAAAAGGAGCATCTGGAGAATCTCATATGGGAATGGGGTGTATATAATAATGATGAAAACTATAAAAGTATGGGAAATATAAAGTATCTTGAAAATGAAATTTTACAAATTGCGAGTAGTATTTTTGGAAATTATGAAGGGATCACAGTAAGAAGCCTATATGATATTTATAATGCAAAATTTCATACAGATTCTATTACTATTTATGAACAAGATGAATGCTGCATTAAACCAATTATAGAAAGAGAATTTTATAATTATATAAGAGATTTTAACAAATCAAATTGGGATCGAGAAAAATTATTCATTGCTTTTAATTGCGAGCATTATATAAAAAGATTAAAAGAGACCCAATGTATACCGATAACTAAAAAACTGATTAAAAAATATAAACAATTACAAGAATATATAAAAGATAAAATTATTAACAAAGGTATTATCATTGATACTAATCCTACGTCCAATCTATTAATTGGAGACTTTGAAAGTTACAAAGAATATTATATAACTAACCTCTCATCACCAAAAAATAATAACATAATTGTAACTGTAAATTCTGATGACCCTCTGATTTTTAATACCAATTTAACAAATGAATTTGCGATGCTTTATGACTTTCTCATTGAAAAAAATGAATATGGTGGAAAAAACGAAATTCTTGATTGGATAGACACTATTCGAGAAAATGCATTACAATACAGTTTTATTGAGGATAGGAAATTGTCAAAAGAAAAAATAACCTGTGAGGTTAAAAGTATTATAAAAAAATTAAATAGATTAATATAGTTTCTCCTTTGAAAGTTATGTATGCATATTTTTTACATATAACAAAAGAGCAAGTAATTTATATTTCTTTACGCGAGAAGGATCGTCAATTTTTTTTTGATTTTTTTATTGCATTCTTTAAACAATTTATTAATTTATTATAAATGATTACATGTATTCATTTGATAACAGATATCTTTGATTGGAATATAACTCATTTATAAGGGGATTATAATGGATCATAAACGGTTAAAAACATGGGCAGAAAACATAAGCAAAGCTTTACAGCTGATACCTGACAACAATCAGGGATCCTTGACCTTTCCTTATCATATAGTAAAACGATTGGAACAAGAGAAAGCCGTTGAGAGTCTCATTCAATCGTATGAACAAGTTCACTTAAATGATATTCCTTCTTTTTTGGATAATTGTTATATTAAGTGGGTCGTATTTTACTGTACAATTCAACCCCCAAAGGAATATCGCCCCAATATAAGTCTGGAAAAATTGAGACGTCCTGCTTATTTAATGGAGAATACAATAAATGACGATTCACATAAGTATGCTCGTCTTATCACTGAAATTGAGAAAGATATTGAGGATGTAGCTTCAGATTCACAAAGAAAAAAGGAAATTTTAACTATTGTTACACTATGTAAGATATTTGTAAACTCCAGCAATAAAAACCTGAAAGATAGTTTAAAGTATCCCTGGATTTTCAGACCTGCTTATGCTGACCATAATGAAAAATGTGAAAACTGTATGCTTTCAGATCATCCTGTTCTTTGCTGGAGCATTTATGAGTATGAAAATGAAAACAGAATTTTTGTTTGTAAATCATCGAATTCACAAGAAGATAACAAACGTTTGAGAGAAGATATCATAAAAGAGATACAAAATAATGGTAAATTTTCAGATGAAATATCTATTTCCAGGGCTTTTCAATTATTTTTAAATAGATTATTTAATCAAAAAGGCTATGAGTCATGTCTTTCTCATTACGTAAAATTACCTGTGCCAGGTATGTCTTATTCAAAAGGAGAAAGTTATTTAGCACTTTTAATGCCGCCGAGCCATAGTATAAAAACAAATACGCAATTGATTGCCAGGTACGTCAGCTCATTAGCGCCTGTTCTTGGGATCATTCCAACAGCAATTATCGCAGAAATTTCATTTAAATATGCGCCTATAGCTGGAGAAAAACGCGAGACCGAATGGCAATTAATTGCAGGAAGTATCGTCAATTCCATTCAAAATATTATCGCACAACCACAATCACTAATAAAGGAAATGTCTTTATTTAGTAGTGAAATAAAAAAACAATTACCAGATATTATTCGTCATTCCGGTAACTTCACACAACCTGTTAACATTTCTTTGAACAAGGATTTTATAAATTTGGCACAATGTGTGGTAAATAGTGTTGATGATATTTCAAATAGCCTTGAACTCATCAATGCAAAATTAAATATGTTAATGACCAGAACTTTTGATAAAAAACCGATACCTTCAAAACGTCCTGTAGATGTTGTTTTGGAAACAATTAAATGTTTTGTTCACATGGGATTGGCTCATCAACAGTTGTGCAAAAATTCGTTGAGTAATGTTCAATTTCAAAATAAAACCCGGATTAAAATTGAAATTGAAATTAAAAGGATTGATTCCAATGAAATAAAAACTCTTGATCTTCACATTCCGATTAATTGTCCTGAATGGAAACTTTACGAACGTCCAATAATTAAACATGAACAAAAACAAAAGATGATAAAGCTAACTGAATGTGACAGGCTTGAAATTCCCAATATTGATTTACAAAGTATTCAGGCTTTACTGGATGAGTATTTTACCAATTATTTTACATATGGAAAACTGGACACTATAACTGTTCAATGGCGTTATTTAGAAAAGTATGTAGAGCATAATTTAGAAAAGTCTGTAAAGCTTACATTGTTTAATTCCACTGAAGAAACAGAAATTGAACGTTATGGTGCAGGAGAAAAACTATTCGAGTATATTTGCAAAAAAGTTTTGGGATCTAAAAGCTTTTATGCTGACTTAGAAAATAATGAATACAAATTATACGTAAAATTTCCATTAACCTAACATGGGTTTCGAACATAACAAAGCATGAAAGTCAATTTTTCATTTTTTTGTATGAATGAACATTTTTTATATACTATCCTAATATAATAGAGTGAAATATATGAATTACAACAATATAAAAAGGTTCAAAATACTTGTCATTGACGATGAACAAGCAACTTCTATTGGTAGGGTTTTATCTTATTATCTGAACCCTTTTCCGAAAGGGTCAACAGCCGCTTATAATTTAGCTGATTTTAACTCAGATGCAGACTTATATTGGATGGCTGAAGTCAGGCTCTGTGATACACTAATCCGCTTTAATAAAGATCGAAAAAAGACGATGCTTTACGGAACACGGAATGACTTGAGAGATGATGAAGACAAATGGGATATTGTTATTACAGATTTTCATTTAAAAAGATCAAATATAGATGGCCCCTGGATATTACTCTTTTCACAGAAATTGTCCCCTACTCCCTTAATTTTTATCAATAGTACAACACCTGAAGTTGAACTTTACGTCTATCAGAAAACGCGCTCAATGAAAACAACCTTCCCTGACACTCTGCATGAATTGTTTGACAATCAAATAAAAAGTTATGAAAAAAGTAATATTCATCAAACAATTCCCAAAATAATCCAGCAAGGCTTGAATCGTATTCGCATGCAAATTTTTCCTGTGATTGGAAACAAACTCAAAGAGTTTCAAAGCATATGTAATGAATTTCTAGGAATTTTAAAAAACACAAATGAAATGTCGTCCTTTACCTATGGTATAGACAATATTATCAAGCAGGCAGATCAATTATTCAATTGTGATTCTCAAAACCTGTCTGATAATAATCGCTATGAGAATAAAATTCTTCAGTCTGTAAAAGACATAAAAAACAGTATGATATATGAAATATTTCATTCTTTTATTAATTTCACATTTGAAAAAAATGGATGGTCTTTTAAAACACTGTTTCCTTTAGAATATGTTCAATTGATGAAATATAGACTTTTTCAAGCACTTTATTTGATCATGTCAGAAAAATTTGATAATTTTACAAATAGTCTGTTAAATATATACTCTTTAAAAACATTAGATCAATGTTCTTTATCCGATTACCAGACTTTAGAGGACTATTCAACAATCATAAAGGAGATTCTAATGCAGACAGGAAAAACACGTTCGTCAGAAATGGCGCGAATTTTTTTTCGATCAGGGCTCACATGTCTTTGCCATAGCTTGAGACCTGATGATTATATGAAAGAATATATCTCAGAAGATGCCTTAAAAAAAAATGACAGACTTATTATTGCTGAAGAATGCTTCAAACATGTTCGCCTTATGTTAAAATCATGGGATAAAAAGGATTCTTTTGCCGAAGAATTACTTGATATTATATCCTGTCACCAAAAAGCAGTTATGAATGATTTGAAAGATCAGAATAAATTAAACAAATCTCAACGTTATTTAGAATTTCAGAAAAATGTTAAATCATTTAGAAGTAAGTATTTACCAGAAAGTGAATTTAAAACCTTTATTAAAGAAACGTTGAAAGATGGTAATGTTTCCATTGATTTAAAAAATATTCCATTTCCAGAAATTGATCAGTTGAAACACATATGGGATGTATTTAAAGCAAATCTTTTTCATGCTAAAAATGAAAAAAATGCTGAACCAAAGATAAATGTGATCGCCTGCAAAAAAGATCATATTGCCCGGCTTATATTTGCAAACAATGGAACCCCAATAGATCAAAATTTTACATACGCATTATCCCCTCCCTTTGAAAATCAAACAGGCTATAAATTATCCAATATTGCATATATTTTTCAACCTTTTGGACGATTTATTATTCAAAGCATTTCTCCTGTTTCTGAAAAAGAATATGCCCTCTGGTCATTTGATGTTTTTTCCCAACAAGAAGAATTAGAAAAAATTAAAATAGTGCCTCACTATTTTATATACAAGGAACCTGAAATTATTCAGGGGACAGCCTATATTTTTGAAATAAACACTTATTATCATGATACGGAGTTAAAAAGATGGAAAAGCTAACAATTTATATTATCAACTATCACGATTTTCCTGACTTTAAAGAATGGAAATCGAAGTGTAAATTAGACACTATTGACTTCAAGTTTTATTCTCATGTCTGGCCAGGAGAAGGTGATATGCCCACTGATTCTCCCGAACCATACATTGATATCCTTCCACATAGTTTGCTTGTGTGTCATTACAATAATCCAGCAAAAGATAGCGAAAACATTTTGCCTTTTTTGGATACCATTCCCAAAGACAGCCAGGTTATTTTGTTTTCTGGAGAATGGATTGACAGTGTTGAAATGGATGAAAAAGATGAGCAGTCTTTAGAAGAGTCGCTTCCGGGTAGATGGCGGATAATTAATGAAGAAGATCTTGAAGACGAAATGCTTTCTTTTTTGGAAAAATGGCATATCCAATCTTCTTCTTTTGATTTTGAAAAAATCCCCTGGGAGATTTTTTCAACAACGCTTTTATCTTCACAAAAAAGTATGGGAAAGCATAAATTCTCAAAGGTAAAGGATATTGAAAAAGATATACTGGGAAACACCTCACTGACATTAACTCAAAAACGAACAAAATTCTGGCACCGATTACATCATTGTGAAACAATTGAAGATTGCAAGGTTATGCTCTCAAAACTCTGGCAATGGGAAAAAGCATTTTTTAGTGACAATCTGGATCAATTATTTCAAGAACTTGACGATGCTGTTGTAAATAATGACTTGAAAGTATTTAAACATAAATCAGAAAAATGGCGAGAATATATCGTTACTTCATCATCATTACAAAAAGATACGTATGAGACTTCAACATCAAAAAAACCAGAATTTACAATATTAATTGTTGACGATAGCCAGGTGTTTATCAAAAAGGCGATTTCCGCATTGAAGCAACGAATTGAAGACTGTCAGGATTATGATATTACAATTGATTCAGTACTACCAGAATTTGAAATAAAAGAACAGACACTGCTCAAGATTGAGGAAAATGGCAAAATTCAAATTATTATCATGGACTGGGATATTAACAATTCCACGACCTTTGACAAAGCCAAAAAGGCTGAAACCGGAGACAAACTGATTCAAGAGATCAAACAAAAAAGACCTGAAATCAATTGTTTTATGGTAACTGGACATGATGTTGCTTCAATTTTAAAAGAAACTGATATCCATTATCGCATTTTTTCCAAAGGCGATTATCTTCATGATGACAGTGTTTTTGATGACCTTTTTGCTGCAATCATACGAAACATAGAATTGCGCAGCAGAACACCTTTTTTCCAGGCATTAAAGGCCTATTCCAAACGCAGGGTTTCAGTCTTTCATGCCATGCCCATCAGCTCAGGGAGGTCATTGGTAAATTCATCCTGGGCATCGGACTTTTATCATTTTTATGGTGAAAATTATTTTCTGGCTGAAACCTCAAATACATTAGATCCACTGGACTCTCTGCTGGATCCTCATGGAAGTTTAAAGGATGCCATTGATCTGGCCAGTGAAACCTTTGGTGAAACAGATCATACGTACTTTGTTACCAATGGAACAAGCACTTCCAATAAAATTGTAGAGCAGGCGCTTCTCAAGCCTGGCGACAAAGTACTTATTGATCGAAACTGTCACAAGTCACACCATTATGGACTTATTTTATGTGATGCCAGACCCATTTATTTAAAGGCAGAACCTTTATCATTCAAGGGTGAATTTACAGGGATTTGTAAAGGCATTGCAACACAAGAAATTTTGAGTCGGCTGGAAAATAATCCAGATGCCAAAATGTTGGTTATCACCAACACTACTTTTGATGGATATATGCATCACCCTTATACAATTATCAAAGCAGTTCGAGAAAAACTGGAAGAAATCTATCAAAAAGATATGAACGATGAAGAAAAAATAAATGCAAAGGTAAATGAATTCATTTTTTTATTTGATGAAGCATGGTTTGGATTTGGTTTTTTACATCCCCATTACCGAAAATATACCGCTGCATATGCGGCTCAAAGATTACGCAAGGAAGGCAATGATATCCGAATTTATGCCACACAATCCACACATAAAACCTTATGTGCATTTCGACAGGGATCAATGATTCACTGCTGGGATTTTATGTTTAAAAAAGTTGAACAAAACTTTCATGAATCCATATATACCCATATAACAACATCACCCAATTATGGTATTTTGGCATCTCTTGATGTTGGACGCATGCAGGCAAATCTTGAAGGATATCATTTGGTCAATAATATGTTAATATTTTCAAGTAATATTCGTGATGTTTTCAAAGCCAGAACAGAATTACATTCATTGTTTAATTTGCTGGACACGAACGATATGGGAATTTCTGATTCAAATTTCGAACTTGATGAAACCCGGCTGACTTTTTATTTGAACCCAAAGACAGGAATTACCGGAAATGAGTGTAAACGCATCTTATTGGATGATTATGATATTCAACACAATAAGACCACCTTTAATACCGTCTTGTTAATGTGCAATATCGGTGTAAATGAAACTGTTGCATCTCATGTCGTAACAGCCTTGAGCGGCCTTGCTAACAAACTCAGAAAAAAACGACCTTACAAAAGAGATAAAGTTATTAAAGATACACTATTCAAAGCGGACAATCCGGTTGAATTCTTTGAAAATAAAAACAATATCCGCGATTATTTTTTCCGAACAGGAATAGCACCAAAGGAAGAACCTGAAACAAAATCATTAAAAGAGATCCAGGAAATTTTAAAAGTAAAGCAGGTTGTCAGTGTCAACTTTGTCACCCCATATCCACCTGGTTTTCCGATTTTAGTACCTGGTCAAATTGTTACGCCGGAGGTCATTGAATTTTTAATTCATTTGGATTTAAAAGAAATTCATGGGATGCTTCCGGGAAAAATCCTACAGATTTGGACAATGCCATAGTTTTTTAAGGCGGAAGGGTCAGTTTATCGTCAGAAATAAAAGGGCGTTTAATCAAATCATATGCGTTGCCTGAAGAAACACCTGTCAATTGAGATATCAGTCCTTTGGTTCTTTCATGATGAAACCATTTTATGGCCTGATCATCTGTAAATCTTGATTCAAGCCCTTTATTTCTGACTTTATCAAGCCATTTCATGGTTTGGTCATCTGAAATATTGGCATTGACGAGTGTATCTCGTAGAAATTGATATTCGCTTGGAAGATCTGTTGCAAAAATCAATGGATCATCCGAACCTATAACAATTGAAATACTTTTATCAGGATCGGATTTCGGAGAATTCAATCGCCAGAAAGGATGATGATCCAGATCCCCAAAATTTCCAATTAACAGATTTGAGCTGGGATTAACTTCAACAGTAATACCAAGATTTGCAATTTTAGCGCGCAATCCGCTTTGCAAGTCATCTATGATTTTGCCTTCAGATTGTGTATCAATCAGTTCCAATTCTCTGCCGCGTTTGTATATTTTTGAACAGGTTAAATATTGATAAACCAAAAAGGCAGGATTAAACTGTTCAGATGGATTGGTTTGTTCACGTTGACGCAAAAGGTCTTTTTGCATTGTTCTGTCTGGAAACCCACAAGCGCGTAATATTTTTTCATTATGTAGTTCTCTAACAAATTGATAAAGCTGAAAAGGGGTTAATTTTTTTCGAAATATATCAAATGACAACCGACAGATTTCTTTATCCAGATAAATGCAACGCTGATGATCAAGACTTCCGCCATTATTGGTTGCGTACCATGACCATTCCCAAACCATATCAAACAGACGTTCTTCTTTTGGAAGCAGGACATAACGTTTTCGCTCAGCCCATTCAATCGCATCAATGCCGAGTGTAAGACCATGACCAATGCGATCACCTTCTTTAAGTTCTAAAAAATCAACAGCCTGGTCAACACGTCTTAATCCGCCAAGCAGGTGGATAAAATCTTCACCTAAATGAATGGTTTTTCTCAAGGGAGGCAACGTTTGTCCTGTCAATTCAAAAATAATTTTTGAACCAATGCTGCCAGAGTCTCTGACATATTTAAACAATGGAACAAGAACCCAATGCGGTATTCCTATTTCATCAGAACACGCATCAATTCCGCGAATAAAAAAATTACAAAAGGGAAAATACTGAAGTGTTCTTCCCAATGCAAGCACTTCTGTTCGGCGTTTTAGATAGTAACTGGAATAGCGATATCCAAAGACATTACCTTTTCTCGAGTGCGGATCAGCAAATGATTGTTTTTCTTGAGGCTGCTGAATGCCCTTACGAGATCCGCCGCCACGATCACGTGTAATATGAAACACAACCGCAAATTCAATGTCTTTTGCAATGTTTCTTGCTGCTGAAGCAGCATCTTTAACACCATTCACAATATCCATAGATTGATTCGTCAAAGAGCACCGCACTTCAAGAGATTTAAGACCTGTTTCATGGCCAGATAAGTTGAGGGCTTTTTGTACCAATACACTTGTTGACAGTGGTTTACGAAGGCTTCGAATACGTTCATAGAATCGAAAAAACCACTGCAAGCCCGGTGTCATCGGGCGTTGAACAATATATCGATAAAAAAGGCAGCGTACACGTATCACCTGCCAGAACATACGCGCAAAAAAGTGATCTTTCTTTTGATGGTCAATGTATTTCAAGGCATTTGATACAAAGCATATTTCGGAATTGACTGTTTTGATATGCATGAAATCGTTGACAGGATCATACGTTTTCATTTCATCAAGATTTTTGGGTGAAGGTTTTGCAAGAATTCCGGTTAAGGATGCAAACATTCGCTGCAATGCTCTGAATTCCATCAGCCCTGAAGGTTGAATTTGTCCGCAAGTAAAAGATTTTAATGCTTTTAATAAAAGTGATGCATTACATAAACCAAATAATTTCAAGCATTCCTTTTCCAGGAGATTTTCAAAAAAACCTGAAAACCCCTTTCGATGATTGGCTAAAAACATGGCCAGAATATATCTGGCTAAAAAACAATGAATTAACCAAAATCCAAGATCTTTACCTTCATTGAATTGCGCCCCCGGGCTGTGTAAAAAATCAGGCTTTATTTCTGAGTCTGCTAACACATTTTGCGCAGAAATCCAAAATAATGGAAAATCAATGGCTGCTCCCAGATGAAGATGTGTTTCAGCAAATTCTTTATCTTTTAGGACTCGTTTTAAAAGAGGTGACACTGTATCTACTGTTGAAGTTTTTTTTCCTTTCAAAGAAAAACCAGCCATTAAAAGGTCTTGAGGCAGAGCCAGGGTAATCCATCTCCAAAAAGTGCGTGATTGATTTTTTTCAGTCAATGTTGACTGATAGCTGTTTTTTAAACGAAAGTATCGAAATATATCGGGTCTGGCAGTACTGCCTTCAATTTTCAAACACCTGGAAGTCAGATGATAAAGGTAGCTGGAAAGACTGACTGGATGATCCTTAACAGAATAGTTTTCATCATGAAACCATAACAAATCCCTTACAAAAATGATTTCATCAATGGATACATCAGGAAATTGTTTGACAAATTTTTTTTCTGCCTGTCGCCACAGTTCCTTGCTTTCTTCACTTTTGAAATCAGGATCTAATGACAGCGCCATTGAGGGATGTTTTAATGCCTCTATTGAAGCCAAAGGAAATGAAGCCACTTCTGCTAACATCTGGTTAAAAGGGATATCAATGGTTCGCGATGTGCTCATAGGATATTTTTTAGACCCTATATTAATTTATATTGATCAATTTCAGAAGAACGAGGTCTGAAAAGACCATCACGAAAATTATTTACAGGATGCTGTCGGGCCTCTAATTCTGATTTGTCTTTGGTTAAATGCTCAAGTAATTCTATTAATTTTGCAACTGGATGTTCAGGGTCAACTTCAGCGCCATCTCTTAGTTGCCCCCGAATATTATAAAGCGCTGTTAAATTTTTTTCTATACTTTCTTCATTCATACTAAAAAAGTTATCTTTTAAAAAGTCCATTATTTCAATAAACTCAGGTGCATTGTCATATGAAGAAATATTTTGATAGCAAGATTCAAAATCAGTTATATAAGAATCATCAATAACACCATAATTTTTATGATAATCATCTGGTATTTTAACAATATTTTTAATCCTTTTTTCTGTTATCTGGTCAATGATATGTTCATCAATAATTTTATCAATAACTTTGATTCCAATAAGATCAAATATTTTATCCCAAAATTTAATTGGCAACCCCATTTCAGGAGATAGTAAGACAATGATATCATCTAGTTTATCCTTCAGTTTTTCTTCTGAAAAAGACCCTTTAAAATTTTTTATATCACTCTGACTAATTTGAACATCCAAAAAAGGATTAACGAGAAAATTTAACCATATATAGACAAAACGCTTCAGGCTATTTTCATTTTCAGAGTTTTTCTGAAAGAGGTGAATTAAGTATTCAATGCTCTGTAAAGAAAAAACATCAGGTTTCGGCCATCCAATAGTGTATTCATTTGAACCTATTACCCACTGGGTTTGTAAGCCAAATGTGTCATCAATAATGTCCATATTCACAATGGGTTCATATTTATAATTGGGGGTCAACTTAACATTTATATCGTTTAACAGGGTTATCCAGCCCATAGTTTCTAAAGAGATCCACAGGTCTTTTGTTTGATTGGCGTTTGTGTTATCATCCTCAATATATTTTATGCTAAGCAGATGTGTATATGGTCTTTTCATTATAATCTGAGAATTATTTTCTTTATATAAAATTTCTTCTTTGTAATCTTTCAGTTTCAAGTAAAATAATGGTGATTTAATGAACCATTTTCCAGGCTGATTTTTGTAAAATGACTTTAGGAGAACATTTTTGTTGTCTATGCTTAACCGGGGTTCTCTCATGATTGCCTGACAAAAAAAGTCTCCAACGAAATCAATTAATTTGTCTTTTTGCTCTTTTGCTTTTTCTTTTGAAATCTTTGAAAAGGCCACCCATAAATCCAGAACGCGTCGAATCGGCGCATTAAAAATGAACAATCCTGTATAAGACTGTTCAGGAATATGATGAAAAAAATTAAATAAATTTTTGTTTGAATCTATCTTAATTTTTTTTAAAATTTTATCTAAAGATTCAAATTCACCAAACAATTGTTTTTTTAAAGCACTCTCATGATCCATTGGCGCCAGATGGATGATCTGGTTGTATGGTATCAGCTTGTTGACACTATCGATGGAAATACCCGCTGCGTCAGAATAGATTTCATTGGAATACTGATGAAACATCTGATTGGAGTTCGCATATCCTGAAATATTTGTCAGTTCAGCAGAGATGCTTAATTTTACGATATTTTGAAGAATATTGATATCCCCTAAAATAATGAAAAAAAGACGAGGAAGTGTGATCATACGAATCAGTCTTAATATTTCCAAACAACGTGAAGGATTTTGATCAAAATCATCAATCGGAAGAACAAATAAGGATTTCTTAAATTTATCATCAATTAATGACAAATTGTTGAGTACATCAGATAATCGTTCATTAATACGCATTCGCGCACGTTCTGCCTGAAGAACTTCAATAGAAAGTGTCTCTGGATCGAGGTTTACCCCTCTTCCAGGCATATTACCCTGCCATGCCAGGGCGACATCACTTTGTAATCGTTGAAGTTGAAAAATTGGATCTTTATCTGAACCAGCATGCTGAGGGTCACAAAATCTGGTTTGGGAAAGTTTTCTATTGTTCATACTTTCTTCAATGGCCTTTTCCAGTCGTACCAGAATAGAAGCAAGCAGGTTTGAAGAATCTGGTAGAGACTCTGATTCTAATTCTTCCAACCAGATGATTTTTTGGGCCAATTGATATTGTTTTTCCCTGGGTATACCGAAATCTTTTTCATTGTCATCATGAGGATCAGTTTGTTCGCTCAAAACATTTTTCAAACTTAATAAAAGACTGGTTTTTCCAGTGCCTCTGCTTCCGGAAAGAAACAAGAGTTGACTTTGAGAAGAAGGTTTATCAATGGCCTGTACAGATTCATCAAGTGCTTTGGCAACCATTTTAAAGGCTTCTTTTCCCTGATCGGTAAAATCGTTAAATTTAAAAGCCTTTGCAATAGGGCGTAATATTGGCATATTCATGTTATCGTTTCCCATAATTTACCTGTTCTGTTTTTTTTAGTCCTTTGATAATTTTAGTAATTATCTCGGCTGGTGATGGCGGACAGCCTTTTATTGGTATTGGTTCAACCTTGTCCCAAATCCTATCAAATTTTTCTTTATCACATTCTGGGGCATTTTTAAAAGGTCCATCTCCTAAAGCGCAATCACCAATTAAAGCAATCTGTCGAGAGCTATGTTTGCCCTCTGGCATTAACTCATAAGTTCTTTCTGCAGCCAATGCCATATGATTACTATATGCACCAGTTACCCCCAAAATATCTGCTTCCTTTGGTGAGGCAACAATATAAAGGCCAAAGCGATCAGCCAGGTATGGCGGATCAAAGGCTGCTGCTAATTCAGCCTCACACCCACCACATGAACCACAATCCAGATGGCGCATTGCAATAGAAATAGAAAGGTTCTTTTTATCGATATAAACCTTAGCCAGTTCACAAATTTTAGCCCATTTGAACGTTACATTAAGCTGATATTTTTTTCCCAACAATGATTTCCATACAGGTATCATAAATCATTTCCCGAATAAGATAAATTAAAACTTTTGTTAATCAATGGAAAACAGGCAATGCCCAAATAGGAATCTTCTAATTTATCAGAACGTTTTTCATAATTCAACAACTGTTCCATGACTTTCCAATTTACAAGTGATGGATCTCGCAGTTTAAGTCTGAAAATGGTGTTATCCAGACTTTTCATGACCCAGCAGAAAATATCACCTCGCCATGCTTCACAATGGCCCATATGAAAGCTATAAGGCGGAACCTTTTTTAAATTGTCTAAAACGTCTGACTCCTTTGTTTGCTGACTCTCCAATTGACTGAGTTGATCATGCCATTTTTTGATAAGATGATAACTCTGCTTGACTTCCCGAATTCTGACAGCAAATCTGGACAAAACCTCTCTATCGTTTTCTGCATCAGCGACTGCGGTGGCGTTGTCTGCAGGCCCACAAGGTGGAGGTGTGTAGTTTTCATGTTCCTCATGCTCAATTCCATCTTTTTTTATCAAAACTTCATTTTTTAACAAACTGTCTCGAACATCTAAATAAGGTCCCCAAGGATGAAGTATTCGACAATCTCTTTGAATGCCAACGCTTTTGGCAACCATTCCTGAGGCAGCCAGATCATTTGCAATGTAACAGGGTAAACCACCCACTTTCATTCTATCCTGTACAATCGGGTGGTTCCAAAATGATTCCCATAAAAAAGAACTGTCCTCAACAGCCTTTAAAAAGAGTTTAACAATGTTTTCTAATTGGTTCAAATCAAAATTATGAATAAGCTCATATCGAACATTTTCCGCCAGTCCTCCCAGACGAAGACAATTTCGAAGCAGGCGCGAACCTGTCAATTGATTACACCATTGACGTAATTCTTCACGTAAAACACAAAAAACTGTGGCAGGGCCTTCAAAACTGACACCCCGCGCCAATAATCCAATATCATTGATATGATTGGCAATTCTTTCCAATTCTAACAAAATTGCCCTGAGCCATAAATCTTGTTTACAAGGAAACGTCTGTGTCAGAAATTCAACAGCTCTGCAATATGCACATTGATAAGCCACAGATGAATCTCCGGCAACAGACCCTATAATGGGTAATGCCTCTGCCCAAACTTTTTCTGGCTGTTTGTCATCAGAAAGTTGCTCACATAACTGTTCGATTCCCTTGCTGGTATATCCCAGATCAGCTTTAAACCTATGGATTCGTTCTCCAACCAGATCAAATGTAAATCTTCCAGGCTGAATCACACCGGCATGCACAGGCCCTACAACAACGCGTGAATATCGTGGTACTTTTTCACCTTT
>Ga0272440_1001283_pt1 | contig 20893 bp, 18 predicted proteins | sample SSMMMBAug17_FD_192440 | JGI IMG/M metagenome (GOLD analysis project Ga0272440, IMG submission 192440) | Marine sediment archaeal communities from Little Sippewissett salt marsh, Falmouth, MA, United States - SSM-MMB-Aug17 | ecosystem: Environmental > Aquatic > Marine > Wetlands > Sediment ...
ATCAAAATTTAATATTAAGCGATGCTATTGTCGTGTATCCCTTTTTGAGCATGGGGCTTGGTGTGGTGCATCATACAGCACTTGGATATATCCAACATTCTGGACAAATTGGCGGTTATGATTGTGGTGCATTTTATCATTTAGACACCCATTTATCTGTTGGTCTTTGTACGAACAGAACACTTCTAGAAGGCGCAAAAATTCATAATGTGGTACTTTATGATGTTCTGGATATTTTGGGTCTGCCAGAAGAAATTCCAACGAAAAAGAAGCGAAGTCATGAAGAAACAAATAAAACTCCTGGCGGAAGACTTACTGAATATTAATTAACTTGCGGTTCCCACCCACAGAGTGGGAACCGCTCTTCCAAAAAGACAATAAAATAATTTGTTTCAGGATTTTCTTAACCATGAATCTATCTCAAATAAATCTTTTTAAATTATATAACCAGGAATCAACTGAATCAGGAATTCCTATCATTTTCATGGCAATTGCCTCCGGACTTGCCAACAGTTTTATTTTAGGCATCATTACAGTAGCGGCGGATACTGCTTCATATGACAATTTAAATTTTAGATATTTCCTTCTTTTTTCAATTGCCTTTTTAATATTTATTATCGGAAAACGATATTCTTTAACAAAAGCAACGATCATTGCTGAAAATATCATTAGAAAGGTTCGTATCAGAATCTCTGAAAAAATTGTGAATTCTGAACTTTATTTAATAGAAAATATCGGAAAAGGTAAAATTTTCACAAGGCTGACTCAAAATACAAATACCATCTCTCAAGCCATTACAATTCTTCTTAATGCACTGCAAGCGGGTATCACGCTTGTTTTCTGTATTTTTTATATGTTGATCATATCAAAACTTGCTTTTTTTCTTACAATATTTACGCTGGGTATTGCATTTTTAATATACTTATATCATGAAAAAAGTATTGAAAACAACCTGGAAGAATCCATTAATATGGAAAATGTTTTTTTTGATATGTTAAATGACACGCTTGATGGTTTCAAAGAGCTAAAGATCAATAAAAAAAAGAGTAATCATCACTTAGAAAATCTCAATCAAGTAGCTATTGATACTGAACAAATAAAAATAAAAACAGGTATACAATTTGTAGTAGATTTAATGTTTTCTCAAACTTCTTTTTATATATTACTTGCAATCGTTACTTTTCTTTTGCCAAGATTAGGCCATATTGATAGTGAATTGGTGATTAGAATTGCTGCGGCAGTGTTATTTATTATTGGGCCACTTAATAATTTAGTCGGTGCTGTGCCCGATTTTGTCAAGGCAAACGTTGCTATTGGTGTTTTGTATCAACTGGAAAAACAATTTGATGATGCAAGTAAATCATATAAAACAAATGTTTCTGTAAGGAAATTTACTTCTTTTAATAAAATTCAGTTTGATCAAACTGTTTTCTATTATCCAGATAATGAAGGAAATCAATTGTTTACAATAGGCCCTTTTGATCTGACAATAAATCAGGGCGAACTGATTTTTGTTGTCGGCGGTAATGGAAGCGGCAAATCGACATTTCTAAAATTATTAACCGGTCTATATTATCCGACTTCAGGCGTTATTACACTGGATGACTTGATTCTTAAAAACAAAAGTTATCCCCCTTATCGAGAATTATTTTCTATAATATTCAGTGATTTCCACCTTTTTAAAACATTGTATGGATATAAAGAATCAGTCGATTACGATCAAATATATGAGTTACTTAAATTAATGAAGCTGGATCTAAAAACAGAAATCGTTGATGGAAAAATATCTAACATTAATTTATCTACAGGTCAGAGAAAAAGGCTTGCAATGATTGTCAGTTTGCTGGATGATAAACCCATCTGCGTGTATGATGAATGGGCTGCTGATCAGGATCCTGATTTCAGAAAATACTTTTATGATATTCTGCTCAAAGATTTACAAGACAGGGGTAAAACGATCATAGCGGTGAGCCATGATGATCGCTATTTCCATGTTGCAGACAGGGTGTTGAAAATGGAATTTGGTAAATTCTGTTAATGTGGTTATATTTCCATTAATTTCTCACCTTTTTGAAACGATCAGAAACCTGTTTTTCTTTTGTAATTTCAATATGAACTGGTATTTTGAAAGGTTCCAATTTATCTTTGCAGTATTTGCGAATACGCTTTTTCAATTCACTGAGTTTCTCTTCTGCGATAGTATTAATACGCGTAGCGACGACCTTCCCCATGATTGGATTATCCTTACCAAACACAGAAACTTCCTGAATATTATCCAAGCCAAGTAAAACAGATTCAACTTCCGCAGGATATACTTTTTGCCCGCCAACATTTATAAGATCAGTTGTTCGGCCAAGTATTTTAATCCACTCGCCATCAATCTCAACTTTATCCTGAGTATTGAACCATCCATTTTTATCAAAAGGGGATGGCGCATTTAAATATCCCAGCATCGCTGTCCGAGCTTTTATATATAAAAGGTCATCAACTATTTTAGTTTCGTAGTCTTCACCACCAATTTTAACCCAAAGAGAATCATTGGACCGGGATTTTGATCTCATTATACCCAGTTCTGATAATCCATAGGTTTGCTTTATACTTATATCAGGAAAAATTTTATTGAAGGCTTTCAAGGTATGTTCAGGCATTACTTCTGTCCCATAAGTAACAAGTTTCAAAGATCCTAACTCATATTTTTCATAAACCCGACTCATTAAAATCATATTGATGAAAGTTGGCGAAGTAGGTAATAATTCAACCTGATATTTCTCAATCATTTTACATACATTTTCAGGACTTCTGTCCTCAACAGCAATGATAGTGCCTGCATTCGATAATATATAAAATACTGTATTTACGCCCCCGATATGATCAAATAAAAGAAATGTGATTGTTTTTAATAATGTTCTGTTTTTTTTGAATTTTTCAAGTAATGGAACAAAATCATGTACAGCCGCTTTGCTTTTCCCTGTTGATCCGGATGAAAATAATATTAAACCAGGATGGCCCATCTTTTTTAATTGTAGATTTATTTCATGTATTGGATGGGTATCTCTCGTGTAAAACGTCTCTTTATCATTTTCAATGACAATTACTTTTTGAACTTCAGCGATATTGTAGAATTCTTCAATGGTTTTTACAGCAAAACTAATCGGGACAATAATATTTCCATTTTCTATGAGAGCAATCAAATACCCAATTGAAAATGGATTAAAGTCAGAGCGTAATGCGACAATATCTCCAAACTGAATGCCATTAGATTCTAAGTTTTGTTTCGCTCGGGAAACCATTTCAATAACCCATTCATATGAATAGGGTTTTTCTCTCCAAATGATGGCCTCTTTTTCTTTGTTTTCAATAAATATATTCATCAAGAAATCTAAAAACATTAAATACTCCTCTTAAAATTAGAACATAGTAAAACTGGTTGGTCGCACCATCCTTGAGGCAAACACAAGGTTTAATAAAGTATACTTGAGAAAAATAACTTAGGAATGCAAAATAAATAAGTTACTCATTTACTTATGTGCCAAAAACGTGTAGGGGCGAACCTTGTGTTCGCCCATCGTACATAGGAACGAAAGCGTTATTAGTTCGAGGGCGAACACAAGGTTCGCCCCTACATCGGGCTGGCACATAAGTAAATGGGGAACTTATTTTGCGAGTATTCCTTATCAAGTTACATAATTCCATTAATTTGTAAATATAATTTTACATGCAATATCGAAAAAAATACGCACATATTTATCGTTCATTAGAAAATACTTGACTTATAGGGATCTCCTGGTTAATATTAGCTTTAAATACCTCAGTAATTGTCTTTAAGAATACCAGTGTAATCAAAAATGTGCGATTTAAGAAAATGTCATAAAAAAAGTCAGGCAGTTAATTATTATTAATCACCGGTAGGTCTGCTTAAAAATACCAAACAGGCTTACCCCAAAATGAAGGAAAAAAAATGTCTTGGGATTGGGAAAAACTTCAAAAACAACAACAACGTCAATACAATCGGCCTCCGACCCCGCCAAATTGGGATCATATTTCCGAAAAGTTTGGTAAGTTTAAAAATTTTAAAATACCAGGTACTTGGCTCATCGGACTATTGTTGCTTCTTATTTATGCGGCCTCGTCAATGTTTTTTACAGTTGCAACCGATGAGGCAGGTGTTGTACAGCGATTTGGAAAATACCATCGAACTGTTGGCCCCGGGCTGAACTACAAATTTCCTGCGGGGATTGAAAAAATTACCAAAGTTAAGGTGAAATTTGTTTATAAAGAGGAATTTCGTCTAAAAGAGCAGGATGGTAATGCTCAAAATGTAAAAAATTCAGATCCCTTTGGATACAATACTGTTTTTCAAAAATCTGTTAATCAGAATAAAGGTTCGGAAAATAGCGAACAAAACGTGGCTTTGATGCTTACCGGGGACTTGAATGTTGCAGTTGTTCCCTGGATTGTTCAATACAGAATTCGAGATCCATACCTATATTTGTTTAAAGTTCATAATGTCAGTCAATTGCTGAGAGACCTTGCTGAATCAACTATGCGGTTAATTGTTGGAGATCGAAGTATTAATGAGGTCATCAGTAAGCGTGAAGAAATCGCGGATCAGGCCAAAATTTTACTACAAAAAGAACTTGAGGAGGCGCACACAGGTATTCATATTGTGACTGTTGAAATGAAAAAAACAAATGTGCCCCAAGAAGTTCAGGAATCGTTTAATGAAGTCAACCAGGCCATACAGGAAAAAGAAAAGGTTATCTATCAGGCTAAAAAAGACTACAACAAAGCGATCCCGGCTGCACGTGGAGAGGCTGAACGTAATATTAAAGGGGCTGAAGGTTACATGCTGGATCGAATTAACAGGGCGAAAGGTGATGCAAATCGTTTTTTGTCGCAATATGAAAAATATGTGAATGCGAAAGAGGTCACACGACGTCGAATGTATCTAGAATCCATGAAAAAAGTGTATCCAAACCTGGGTAAGGTCTTTGTTATTGATTCGGAACAAAAAAATATTTTGCCCTTGATTAATCTGGATACCCTTTCTAAAACAATTCCCCCTGTCGAGAAGAATAAAGTCAGTGAAAAAGGAGGTCAGAATGATATCAAGAATTAAATCTGTAATGAAACCATTGTGGGAAATTACAAAAGATAATAAAGAGGTGGTCAGTATCACCAGCGTGGTTGTTTTTGCGCTGTTATTCTTTTTATCTGCGTATACTGTAGATGAAACAGAACAGGTAGTGATTACTCAATTTGGAAAAGTTATGGGCAAGCCCAAAATTGAAGCGGGTTTGTATTTTCGGGTGCCATTTATTCAGAATATCAACAAATTTCCAAAAAACTTACAGGAGTGGGATGGCGATCAGGGACAAATTCCTACCCTTGATAAAACATATATTTGGGTAGATACCTTTGCCCGATGGTTAATTGTTGAACCAATCAAATTCTTTCAAACTGTGAATAATGCGAAAAGCGCTATTGAGAGACTTGATGATATTATAGATCCGGCAGTCCGCAATTTTATAACATCCTATCCATTAATAGAAACTGTCCGACAGACCAATCGAAAAATGGATACCTTTGAAATGGGCATGGATGAAAGTAATGAACGTCGTCATATTGGAACAATTAAAGTCGGACGAGAAAAGATTACTGAAGGTATTCTGCAGCAAGCCAAGCCAAAATTGCGTGAATTTGGAATTGAGCTTGTTGATGTTAAAATCAAGCGGGTTAATTATGTGGAACAGGTCCGCGAATCTGTGTATGGTCGTATGATCGCAGAGCGAAAACAAATTGCTGAAAAATTCCGATCTGAAGGTCAGGGGGAAGCGCGCAAAATTCTCGGTAAAAAAGAACGAGAGTTAAAACGAATATCATCTGAAGCTTATAAAACTGCCCAGGAAATTATGGGACAGGCTGATGCTGAAGCGATTTCCATTTATGCCAATGCTTATGAAAATGACCCTGATTTTTATTCTTTTATTCAAACATTGGATAATTATAGTACGACCATCAATAAGGAAACCTCGCTGATTTTATCAACAGATGCCGAATACCTTAAATTTTTTAAAGGCTATTCACTCAAATAATCAGTTTTGGCAACGAATTAGGGGGGAGAATGATTGGCAATTTGTATCAATACACATGCCAATTTGCACAGGAAGGTGTTTTTCTTTGTTATAGCGGACCCTCATCTCATGAGGTTTTGGTTAGTACTGGTAATACACTAAAACAATTTCTTGAAGAAAACAGAATCGATAAAAAACGATATTATTGTATTTTTTCTGTTTACGTGGAGATGTTTGAAAACATTATTCGTTATGGTGTTGATTGTTTTGGAAATAACCTTTGTGTAGAACAATGTCGCTGCCCATATGGCATTATTACAGTTAGCCTGAATAATGATCAATTCACAATTAAAAGTGGCAACATTATCGCATTGGAGCAAAAAAATAAATTAAAACAATACCTGAATTCAATCAATTCTATGGGACCCCAAATTTTGCGTGATTATTATCGAGAGAAACGAAAACAAAACGTTGAACCTGACTGTAAAGGGGCTGGCCTTGGACTTATCGAAATTATTCGTAAGTCCAGCCAGCCCATTACGTTTTCTTTTGATTATATTGATGATTATTTTCTATTTTTTTCAATGACAGCAGTTATTTGAAGGAGGTTTACCATGAAAAACCTGCAAATTTCTAAAACAAAAACCACACCCGAAATTTTATTTGATTATTCTGCAAACGAACTATCAATCAAGGGAGAATCATTTCCAGAAAATACTTCAGAGTTTTATGCGCCTGTATTTGACTGGTTGGAAAAATATTTAGAAAACATTACCGACCAAAAGGTTGTTGTCAATATTGAACTTGTTTATTTTAACAGCAGCAGTTCTAAGGTATTGATGGACCTGTTTGATATGCTGGAAGAATCGGTTAATGATGGTAAACAAATTTCAGTTAACTGGCGTTATGATGAAGACAATGAAATGGCTGCTGAATATGGTGAAGATTTTATGGAAGATTTGGAAAAACTCCCCTTTCACTTGGTAGAAATATAATTCTAAATCTGCAAATTTCCTTTCATTTTTCTCGCTAAAATTAAAAAAAACGATTTACAGAGATATTTGTTACGTGATATATTGCTCTATAAATAAATTAATATGATTTTATAGAGGAAGTATTATGTTTTTTGGCCGAAAAAATGAACTTCAAAAACTCAACGATCTTAAAAATAAACAAACAGCCAGCCTTGTGGTGATCAAAGGAAGACGTCGAATCGGAAAAAGTACACTCATTCAGAAATTTGGAGAACGCTTTGAGCTATTTTGTGAAATTCAGGGGCTTGCACCGGGAAAAGAGATTCGCGAAAAGGATCAAATAAACAATTTTAGTGAACAGGTCAGTACTATTTTTGACATTCCCGCCCTGTCATTTGAAAACTGGCATGATGCCTTTTCAATTCTTGCCAGCCAGACCCGCTCAGGCAATTGTTTAATATTGTTTGATGAAATATCATGGATGGCCAGTAATAATCCTGAATTTGCGGGTAAACTAAAAATTGCCTGGGACACAAAATTTAAAAAGAATAACCAGTTGATTCTTGTTATTTGTGGCTCAGTTTCATCATGGATTGATGACCATATTCTGTATGATACCGATTTTTTGGGCCGTGTTTCATTGTCGATTCAACTTGAAGAATTACCCCTCATTGATTGCAATCATTTTTTTCGCGGGAAAAAGGAGTTTATTTCTTCAATGGAAAAGCTCAAAATATTTTCAATAACCGGCGGTGTGCCCAAATACCTGGAAGAAATAGACATCAAAAAAAGTGCTGAAGACAACATAAAAAAAATGTGTTTTGATACAGGCGGTATCCTTTTTAAAGAATTTGATATTATTTTTAAAGACATATTTGACAATCGGGCAAAACGCTACAAAGAAATCATACGAACTCTTGTATATCAAAGTCTTTCGACAAGTGAAATTGCAGCAGCCACCGGGCGACCGGTGAATAGAGATTTAAGTAAATATCTCAATGATTTGATTGTCTCAGGATTTCTCCAACGAGATTATGTGTATCGTTTTGAAGGAAAAAAATCCAAATTAAGTAAATTTCGCATCAAAGATAATTATTTACGTTTTTATTTGAGATATATTTCGCCGATAAAAGACAAAATAGAGCAGGGCCTTTTTCAGTTTAAGGCAATAGAGCAGCTTTCCGGATGGGAAAGTATTATGGGACTTCAATTTGAAAATCTGGTATTGAATAATCTACCAGTCATCATTAACAAAATTGGTATGGATTATAACAGCATTATCAGTGCCTCACCTTACTTTCAAAATGCGACTAAATCAAATAAAGGCGCATGTCAGATTGATTTGTTAATTCAGGCAAAATTCGGAACACTCTACTTATGCGAAATTAAATTCAAAAAAAATATTGATAGACAAGTCATTAAAGACATTTCAAAAAAAATTGACCTGTTAAAAAGACCGAAAAATACCTCCATCAGACCTGTCTTAATTTATGAAGGCCACATGACAGATACAGTACGTGATAACGATTTCTTTGATAAAATTATCTGTTTTGGCGATTTACTGACGTGACTGTTTTTTTATAAAGACGTTACAGGTAAAATGGACTCATTTTTTTCCATTTTTTATAAGAAAGAGGCAGGAAAGCGCCCATAAAGTCTATACATAACCTTTTGATGCAACCAGCCCTTTATCCAAAATAAGTTCTGTGGCATTAAATCCAATTGCACTATCAGACAGAAAAAACATTATCGATTCAGCGACTTGAATGGGTGATAAACCATACCTTTTCATTTTTGGTTGGGTTTCCAGAAAGTTTTTACCACGTCCTGCATCAATATAGCCCAAACGTAGAGAAACTGTTGTTACACCTCGATCTCCCATTTCAATGCCAATGTTTCTATAGATGGTTTCTGATGCCTGCTTGGTTGCAGCATAAAATCCCTGTCCAGGATTTTGTTTTGAAGCTGCTGTTGAGGAAATATAGACCAGACGCCCTTTTCTTCGGGCAAGCATTGCACGTGAAATTTTTTGAAGTAACACTGCGCGATTTGTCAGATTGCTGGTAATATAATCCACGATAGATTGATGACAGGCACCTGGAATCAGACTTTCGTAGTTACCTTGAATAAAATCAACAACATAATCCAGATTTTGCCATGTGGTATTTTCAAGGGTTGTTATTGTGTCTTGTCTGGAAAAATCCAGATGAATTGTTTCATATTGATCTGAAAAATCTGGAGAAAGAAAAGAATTGATACGCATGCGGCCTTCATGAGTTCGATAACTTAAAATTGGAGATAATTGAGATTCAATTAATAATTTTGCCAGGCATAGTGCAGTTTCACAGGATCCGCCCAGTACAAGTACATATTTTCCAGAAAATTTAAGTTTCATTTTTGATCAGGCCTTTAGCAATCAATGTCTGGTTTTGATATAAAAAACATCGGGTTTGCGTATCCGAAAATTTGATTTCATATCTCGCTTTACCAGGGGTTGCAAAATGAATAAATTTGAAGGATTGGATGGTTATATTGCGCGGTAAGATGATATTCTTTTTAATTGCTTTTAAAAATGAATCAATGATCAAACTACCCGGAACCACAGGAAATGATGGAAAATGAACCAGAAAAATTGGATCATTGGGATCAAAATAGAATTCACCCTGAATCGTTTTCTCCACAATCATGATAAATCAGCCTTCAGGACAGAAATAATCCGCTAAAAATTTATCTGTAAAGTTATGGGTGGTTCCCAGAAATCCAAAGTCAGGTAAATCACCGCCATACCAGAATTCTGTTGTTGGCTGATTTTTTTGGATGTCTGTCAGAATATCACGAAAAGCATAGACAATCGTTCCAGGGCCAAAATAATGCATGTTGCCATCAGGTGAAAATACAATAATATGCCTGTATTGATCATGAATTCTATCGACCACACAACTGGTTCGTTCGCATAGACTTTGGATGACAGCAACACCATTACAAAATTCGCGGATATTTTCGGCCAGGGTCTGTCGTGCGTTTTGTTCATCTTTTTCAGTGGCACCCTGAGATTTTCGATCCAATGTTCGAATATGTTCTATTTCATCGTCTGTTGCACCAAAGGCTCTCATGCCGCGAATGTGGGCTTTATCGTTCACACTGACCAATTGTTGATGTCTGTTGAGTTGAATACCCAATCTTTGAGCGGTTTGTTCAATGGAGGTCAATTGATTTTTTCCTGCGCGTGAACCATGGTGGTCAATAATCACCGCATTGTCAGGATATGGACAGTCCAGTTTTAGTTCAACAAATATGGGCGTATTTTTTTGATCAAGTCGGTTAAGTTGATCTTGATATTCGGATAATTTTGCCCCCCATTTTAATGTATTATCAAAATATGGTACATTCGATGTTTCAAGCATATTTCGAATTTCGAGCATTTCAGCATCATGTCCACCGAGAAAAAAAACATCTTTCATAACAGGATTCTCCTCAAACAATTGTATCTATAGACTTTAAGATAAAGATTTTGGCAAGTCCAAAATCTTTATCTTAAAGTCTATATTCAAAAGTCATCATATCCCCGCTCATCCTCATCAAGGGGGATCACTTCTTTGGGGGTCCAGGAAATTTGAGCATGTGTATCATCTGCGTGCGGATCAGATTCATCCTGATCCCAGGATTCATGGTCAATTGAAACAGCAGGTTCGATATCACCACTGAGCTTGAACTTACTGATTTGTTCCTTCAATTCACTGGCCAGATTTTTTAACTGTACTGCTGAACCCGCAGTTTCCTGACTTCGCGTACTCATATTTTCTGTTGCCGCACTGATTTGCCCCATACCATCATTTAATTGGCTCATTGCCACAGCCTGTTCCTTACTGGCAACATTAATATCTTCAACCAGATCTCTTACTTTTACAATATTCTCAACAATTTTTTCAAGGGATTCCGCAGTTCTTTCAGCAATGCTGACACCTTCATTAACCTTTTTATTTGAGGTTGCAATCAGTTCTGCTGTTTCATTCACTGCCTGAGCACTTCGGCCTGCAAGATTTCGCACCTCTTGAGCAATAACTGCAAAGCTTTTACCAAATTTCCCGGCACGAACAGCTTCAACTGTGGCATTTAATGCAAGAATATTGGTTTGTGATGCAATTTCATTGATAACATTGATCACTTTGGAAATATTTTGCGATGATTTATGAATTTCTTCCATTGAAGAAATCATTTTTGTCATTTCATCTTTACCAGAAATCGCAGCCTGAACACTGTCATCAGCCAGCTCATTTGCTTTTGCCGCATTATCTGCATTTAAATTGATTTGCTGATCTGTTTCGTGAATACTGGCAGAAATTTGTTCCACTGATGCAGCCTGCTCCTGTGAGCCTTCAGATAAGCTCTGGCTGAATGATGCCAGCTCTGATGATGATCCTGCAACATCATCAGTTGCAGATTCTACCTGTTTCAAAATATTGTTAAAAGAACTGAGTACATCGTTAATGGATGTTTTCATCATGGCATGGTCGCCCTGATACGCACCTTCCATTCGAACAGACAGATCGCCATCTGCCATTTGCTTAAGCACTTTGTGGGACTCATTCAAAGGTTTCAGAAACGCTTCGACAATGCCATTGGCATTTTCTACCAATTGGGCATAAGAACCAATAAATCGTTGATTATCAGCACGAAGGTCAAGCTGCCCGGATTTGACTGCCTCAATGAGCTTTTTGATCTCTGCATTGATTTCTTTTTCACCGCCAATATCAAGAACATATTTAACTGCACCAATGATTTTTCCATTATTATCTTTTACAGGAAAACCTGTATACCGAATTGGCATATTGGTTGATTCTGGATTGATCACAGTTTCACTGGTAAAAATACAATCATCCTGCATGGCTTTTTGCAATGCACATTCCTCTGTCAGGCAATGATCAGATGCATAAATTTCATAGCATTTTTTTCCAGTTAATTCAGCAGGCGATTTGTTGACAATTCGTGCCCCCTCCTGATTGACACTGAGAATAGAATAATCTTTATCCACCTCAATCACTGGTGTCGGAAGTCGATCCAAATTATTCATCAATTTTTGCTGCGTCCCCATCATGTCAATTAATATATTGTTCAATGCTTCTGCCATCTGGCCAATTTCATCTTTTTGCTTGATATTCAAAGGTTTCGAAATATCCCCTTTAGAAACTTTTCCAGCAAAATCAACTACTTTAATAATTGGCTTGATAATCATTCGGGCCAGAAAAATCCCCATAGTAAAGCCAAGTAATATCGCCAAAATGCCAATTGAAAGCATGAGCTTACCGGTTCTTCGCACACGAGATTCAACATCATGGCTGAAATGTTCCATTTCATTCCACCCAGAAGTTGCAATATCTCTGGACATTTTGACAATACGTGGCGCTAAAGGCAGGATGGTTTTGTTTATTTCATCTTCCATTTTCAAAATAACCGCCGCAAGACCTTCAAAATTATCAAGATAATCTTCAATATCATAAATAAGCGATTTGTTATCAATAACTTGTTGGCTTTCCATATCGTCAAGCACACTGTTCAGAACTGATACAGCACGATTGAGTTGATCGGGCTGCTTATCCAGAAGAAAGCTATTGACATCCAGTTCCGCCTTGATAAATCGTTTGAGGGCTTTTAATGAAATATCCAAAACATCCAGTTGAAATGTTTCTTGATTTTTTATGACAATATTATTCAATTTTACTTCAATTTTTTTGCCCGCTTTGAATAACTCTTGCTTTGTGATATTTCCAGCAGTAATGCGAATGGCCACTTTGCTGAATTTATCAATAAACTCGTGGCAGGTATCTTCAATTTGACGAAGTTGTGCAACCTGGTCGGGTTTTTTGATTTTTTGTTTGGCATCATTGAGTAAGTTATTGACCTTGTCTATATGTTTCTGAGCCCGCTTCAGGTCATTATCTTTATTCAGATACAAAAATTTTTCAACTGAAGTGCGCATGGAAAGGACTTCAGATCGAATATCATTGGCAACAATGACCCCTCTTGCCACCTCATCTTTTAAATACTTCAATCGGTCTCCAAGCGAGACAAATTGAGTAAATGATATAAGAACGACAATTAAAATCAAAAATGTAATTATCAGGTAACCAGAAAGAATCTTGGCCCTTAATGTCAACTGAATCATGAAAGGCTCCTTTGATCGGACTAAAAAAAATGCATATGGATTTGACATTTATGAGAAAATTTTGAGCAATTTTCATGCCATAGATGTTTAATGAAAATCCCTGGTTCAAAATAATAATCGGAATTTGATTATGGGTCAAGTCAAAAACAAATATTTGTTAATATGAATTGATTCAAAAACCTTCAGGATTGATACTTGTAAGCATTTATTTATTGACTAAGCGAATCAGTTTGATATACCTTAGGAATTCTATAGACTTTAAGATAAAGATTTTGGACTGCGTTGGCGCTTCGTCGATGTACTATAGTACTATATCCTTGCGCCGCCTTGCCAAAATCTTTATCTTAAAGTCTATAGAAAACAAATCTATTTTTTTATCAACCTTTTTTTTCAGGAGGACATTATGGGATTAACCCAAATTATTCTCGTATTGGTAATTATTGCACTTTTCATATTAATTTATTTTGTGGGATCATCCATCTCACTATGGGTGCAGGCATTGGTTTCAGGCGCCAGTGTCGGTTTACTGAATATTGTTTTTATGCGATTTCGAAAAATTCCCCCAAAACTGATTGTGGAGTGTAAAATAATGGCAGTGAAAGCCGGGATAGCTATGTCTACCAATGATATGGAGTCTCATTACCTGGCGGGTGGTGATGTCCAAAGATTGATTCAGGCTTTGATTGCAGCAGATAAGGCCAATATTGAGCTTAATTTCAATCGTGCAGCAGCAATTGATCTTGCTGGACGAAATGTATTGGAAGCGGTTCAAATGAGTGTTAATCCTAAAGTTATTGAAACACCAATGGTTGCAGCAATGGCCAAGGATGGTATCCAGCTTAAAGCCATCTCTCGTGTCACTGTTCGTGCAAATATAGATCGTCTTGTTGGCGGTTCTGGAGAAGAGACCATCCTGGCCCGTGTTGGAGAGGGAATTGTAACCACGATTGGTTCTGCAAATTCACATAAACAGGTCTTGGAAAACCCGGATACCATTTCAAAAACTGTTCTGTCAAAAGGATTGGATTCTGGAACGGCTTATGAAATATTATCCATTGATATTGCTGATGTTGATATTGGTAAAAATATAGGCGCGGAGCTTGAAACCGATCGCGCTGAAGCCGATAAGAAGATTGCACAGGCAAAAGCAGAAGAAAAACGCGCGATGGCCTTTGCTGCTGAACAGGAAATGAAAGCAAGAGTCGAAGAAATGCGCGCTAAAGTTGTTGAAGCTGAAGCTGAAGTTCCTATGGCTATGGCTGAAGCTTTTCGTAAAGGAAATTTGGGAATTATGGATTACTATAAAATGAAGAATATCATGGCTGACACTGAAATGCGCTCTCAAATTGGAAAGCCGGAAGTCTCCGAAAGTGATGACTCAGAATAGTTGAAAATATAACAACTGCTTAAGGGCATTATAGAATTCCCTTTTGCAGTTGTTGAATCAGGGGGCCTTATGGACTTTGGTGATTTTATTTTTATCTTTGTTTTTATCCTTGTCATACTTGGCAGGGTATTATCATGGATTTTTAAGCAATTTGTTGTAAACCAGTCTGTTGAAAACGCAGATCAGACATCCTCGAAACCACAAAGTATCAAGGATTATGTTATTGACTGGTTACGTTCCTTAGAAAACCAGATTGAATCAAATCAATGGGATAAGCAAACATCAGGCAATGAATGGGAAGCCCCTGAGCATGAATATTATGAGAAACTGGAATCTCCTGAACTTATTCCTGTGAAACAATCCCCACCTGAAAAACAGATAAATAATGATATCAGGACCCAAAGAATTGCAGCAAAAACCCGGCAAAAGAAGAATGCTCACAATAAATTTCAGATTGATTTAAAAAAAGCGATCATTCATTATGAAATACTCTCACGCCCTGTTTCATTAAGGCAGGAGAACCCATATGACAGAAAATGTTTCCCAAAATAATCAATTCTTTGTTTTTCGGATTGATTCCCAGCGTTTTGCGATTACGTTGGAAAGTGTCGAAAAAGTGATTCGTGCCATTGAGCTTATTAAAGTCCCTGAATCTCTTGATTTCTTAATTGGTTTGATTAACATGGAGGGCCGAATTCTTCCTGTTTTTGACCTTCGAAAACGCTTTTTATTACCCCCAAAAGAATTAGATATCAATGACCGCATATTGATTTCCTCAGCAGCGACAGGCGCGATCGCAGTTATTGTTGATTCTGTTGAAGGCATTATTGAATTTTCACCCCAGCAAATCTATTCAGCCAAAAGTATTTATCCCAAAATGGACCAATATATTGAAGGGGTTTGGAAAGATGGTGATGACACAGCAATTATTTACGATGTTGACAAATTATTTCCAGACATTAACGAACATGACCTTGATAATGTCGTCACAGAAATGAGTATATGACCCGGATTATTGTTCCAAAACCATTAAAACACAACGATACAATTGGCATTGCAGCCCCTTCTGCATCTTTTGATATTGAAAAACTGAACAAGGGAATAACTGTACTCAAAAAGATGGGATTCCACATAGAAATTCCTGACAGCATTTTTGAAAAAAAACGTTATCTTGCTGGAAGTGACACGCAACGCGCTAAAACATTTGAATCTCTTCTTATGCGTGATGATATTCAAGCCATAATCTGCGCAAGAGGTGGTTTTGGCAGCCTTCGGATGTTACCATATTTCAAAACACCTGTGGCAAAAATGACCCCCAAACGCATAATCGGCTTTAGTGACATTACACCCATTCTCAACCTTTTTGCGTCCCATTATGGATGGGTTACCTTTCATGGTCCAGTGATCACAATGCTTGCAGATGCCGATAACCTGACGATTGCATCCTTATACGCGGCATTGACAGAGCACCTGCCAAAACAAATGCCACAACCAGAAAATCTCAATGTGATCTCAAAAGGCCGCAATCAAACAGTTATTGGGCGCTTATGGGGTGGAAATTTAACAACATTATGTCATACAATTGGTACACCCTATGCCTTTGATTTTAGTGAAGGTATCCTCTTTCTTGAAGATCGTGGTGAGGCATCATACAGAATTGATCGCATGTTGACACATATGCGTCTGTCAGGAAGTTTTAAAAATGTAAAAGGGATTTTGCTCGGTTATTTTACCGATTGTGGAAACATGGATCTTATTTATGAAATGATCCTGGAATGCTTTGGGAATGATATTCCCGTGTATGCAAACTATGCATGCGGGCATGAATTGCCAAATTACACTTTTCCCATTGGAACCTGGACGAAATTATTCAATGGGAATGTTGATTTTCTATAGACTTTAAGATAAAGATTTTGGCAAGGCGGCGCAAGGAGATAGTACTATAGTACATCGACGAAGCGCCAACGCAGTCCAAAAACTTTATCTTAAAGTCTATAAATATTAAAAAGGAATAATCATGTCAAAAATTATTGTTTTAGGTGGAAATGGCGCAGTTGGCTCTGTTGCAGTCAAAACCTTGCACAAAAGTAATGATTTTAATCAAATCATTATTGGTGATTACAACTACGATGGCGCAAAAAAACTGGCAAAAAGCATGAATACATCCAGTGTGACTGCACGTTTTGTAGATGCTCTTGATCCAGAAAGCATTGGCAAGGCAATTCATGGCTGTGATATTGTGCTAAACTGTGTGGGGCCTTTTTATAACACAGTAAAGCCCATACTGTCAGCAGTGATAGAACAAAAAATAGATTATATAGATGTTTGCGATGATGTGGATGTCACCCTTGAAATTTTGGATATGGATGCGCAAATAAAGCAAAAAGGCCAAAAAGTTGTTTTGGGTATGGGAAATTCACCTGGAATTACAAATATCTTGGGAAAACTGGCTTCCGAATTATTGCTTGATGACACGCATTCTATTGATATTTTTCATACGCATGGCGGAGAAGCTGTTGAAGGCGAAGGTGTTATCGGACATCGATTTCATTGCATGACAATTGATTGTCCCATGTTTCTTAATGGTAAGCTGGTGTACGTTAAATATTTTGAAGAAGATGGCATTGCCTTGCGTCAGACCTTCAATTTTCCATTAATTGGGGAAGTGCCAATCTATCCATATCCACATCCTGAACAGGTGACACTCCCTAGATACCTCAAGCTGAAACAAGTCACCAATAAAGGCTCTGTTATTCCAAATGAATACTATAATCTGACACGTGATCTTTGTGGGATGGGCTTCAATAATAAATCGCCCATTGATGTTAAAGGTCAATCGGTTGTCCCCTATGATTTTGCAGTTGCTTACATTTTAAAAGAACGTGAAAGAATGCTTAAAACCGCAGGGATCAAAAAGCCGCGTGGTTGTGTCTCAGTGGTTGCAAAAGGGATAAAAGATGGTGAATACAAAGAATATCGCTTTCATTTGGTTTCAGAAAGTGAAGGTCTTGGTGAAGGTACAGGAATACCGGCTGCTGTTGGCGCAATTATGATGAATCGCGGATTGATTCAACAAACAGGGGTTATGCCCCCCGAAGCATGTATATCCGCTATCGATTTTTTAAAAACAACGGGTGAGGTTTATGACCTTTCTGGAAATAAATCAGACAGCACAGGAAAAGTATTGCTGGAGATGGTCGATCAGGAAGGTTCAATTACACCGATTGATATATCACAATTTGGGATTTTTTAATATGGACATAAGAAATATTGCAATTATTGCACATGTTGACCATGGAAAAACAACCATGGTAGATCGAATTTTACATCAGGTAAAATTATTTAGAGAAAATCAAGATGTGAAGGATTTAATCCTGGATTCAAATGATCTTGAACGAGAAAGAGGCATAACGATTCTATCGAAAAACGTCTCTGTAAGATACAAAGGAACAAAAATCAATATTATTGACACGCCCGGACATTCAGATTTTGGGGGTGAAGTTGAACGCGTTTTAAATATGGCGGATGGCGTATTACTCCTTGTTGATGCTTTTGAAGGGCCAATGCCGCAAACACGATTTGTATTACAAAAAGCTTTAGAGCTTGGTTTAAAACCGATTTTAGTCATCAATAAGGTTGACAAACCAAACTGTGATCCGGATGAAACCAATGAAATGGTTTTTGATTTAATGATTTCTCTTGATGCAACTGATGAACAACTTGACTATCCAACTGTATATGGTTCTTCAAAGGAGGGTTGGATGAGTGAAGATTGGCGAACGCCGACAAGGGATGTTACTTGTCTACTGGATATGATTATTGATTACTTTGATCCACCAAAAGAGAATCCCGGAACGTTACAGTTGCAAATCAGTTCACTGGACTATTCCTCTTATATTGGAAGAATCGCAGTTGGAAGAATACATCGCGGAAGTATTAAAATGGGGGATCAGGTTTCGGTTGTACAAAGAAATGGTCAAATCAATCATTCTATTATTAAAGAATTATATCTGTTTGAAGGATTAGGAAAAGAAAAAACGAAAAAAGAAGTTAAATCAGGTGAAATCGTTGCGATTATGGGATTAGAAAATTTTGACATTGGCGATACCATTGCTGATTTTGAAAACCCAGAACCATTAAAACCCATTTCTATTGATGAACCAACAATGAGTATGCTCTTTACGATCAATAATTCTCCTTTCTTTGGTAAAGAAGGAAAATATGTAACATCCAGGCATATCAAGGAAAGATTGTTCAAAGAGACAGAAAAAAATCTCGCATTAAAAGTTGAAGAAACAGATTCGCCTCAAAACTTTATCGTTTATGGTAGGGGAACACTTCATCTCTCCATTTTAGTTGAAACAATGCGCAGAGAAGGATATGAACTTCAGTTAGGTCAACCAAAGGTAGTTATTAAAAATATAGGTGGATTTAAGCATGAACCTATAGAATTGTTATATGTAAATGTTCCTGAAGAATATTCTGGAAAAGTTATAGAAATCGTTTCCAAGCGAAAAGGCGATCTTCTGAATATTACACCCAAAAATGATAGAATTAATCTGGAATTTAAAATCCCAGCAAGGGGATTATTTGGATTGACAAATCCTGTTTTAACTGAAACTGCGGGCGAAGCGATTATTTCCCATCGATTTAAAGGGTTTGAACCCTGGAAAGGAGAAATGCAGAATAATCGAAATGGTGCATTAATCGCAATGAGAACAGGAACTTCAGTTGCATATTCAATTGACAAATTACAAGACAGAGGAAAATTCTTTATTAATTCGAACGAAGAAGTTTATGCAGGGCAAGTGATTGGTGAAAATACCAGATCAAGTGATCTTGTAATCAATGTACTCAAAACAAAAAAACTTACAAATATAAGAGCCGCTGGAACTGATGAAAAAATTTCGATCACGCCATCCATAAAATTTTCCTTAGAAGAAGCGATGGAATATATTAGAGAAGATGAATATGTTGAAGTCACGCCGAAATCAATTCGTTTAAGAAAAATTCTGCTTTGTGAACATGAAAGAAAGAGAAATAAGAAATAATATGATGTAAAAGGGCAAACTCAAGGTTTGCCCTACGCTCTTTCTCGGACTTCGGTTCGATTCTGGTTTTTGTTAAAACAATTATGGAACTAAAGCGATCTTTTTCTGCCCATTTTTCTGTGCAGCCCCTGTAACCAGTATTGTGTAGTAATTACTGGTCCCCTTTAGTGAATAGGGGATGATAATATTTGCGCGCTGCCGGCCTTCATTTTTAGGATGGAATAATATATCAAATTGACAGGTTGAGCCAGGAAACAATGTATTTTGATTACATTGATTATCCTGAATTTTAAATGCGTTAGAACGATCTCCTGAAATATATGGGGCGTCAATGTGAATTGCGATCCGATTTTTTTTTGTTTTTTTTACCCATCTGTTCATATTCACACGACTACGAGTATCCGGGATATTCCATCGATGAATATTTCTTTGGCGCATTTTTTTCTTTGTGGGTTCAATCTTTTCGAATATAGTAATTGTTGATAATTCATCTTCTTGAATTTTATCCGAATCATTTGCACAAATATAGAATTTTTTTGTCGTTTGACTGATTCCTAAAGGTTGTGTACCAAAGTCAAAATGGACATGGTTATCAATTTTTTTGTTTGAATCCAATGCATTAGCAGTATCAGTCAAACCTATAAATATTAATATATAAGTCATCAGGATACCTATAAAATATTCCTTTTTTTTATTATAGTATTGTTTTAACATATCATTCTCCTTGGAAAAGTATAAAATGTTAAGAGAAATTTGTCCTTTTGAGAGTCAATTCGTTTTATTCGAAAGAAAACTTAAGCAGAAAAAGTAATTCAGAATATTTTTGTTAAATAACAATTCAATATTTCTAGAGATATTAAATTTGATAAAAGGTTACCGACATAAAGCAGTTTGATTCAGTTAATTAATGCTTGAGAAATCTAAAAATTTCTTGAATTTGAATTTTTTTGCTTTTTTTACATCATGGCGCATTAATGTATCAAAAAATTAGACGAGTACATTTTGTATCTTTATACGCTTTATCAATTGAAAAACATAAAATCATAGACGTCCCCTTTATTCCACAGTGGTAAGGAATAATCAAAAAATAAGTTCCTCATTTAATAATTGATCATTATGTTTTTGAACCTTGATTACATTGAAGAAGATGAATAAGATAAAAAAAGACACTTTAAACTCATCTTATTCATCGTCTTACTTGCAAGTTTTCGTTCAGAGTATTATAAAGCAGAAAGTTGTACTGG
>Ga0272440_1001284_pt1 | contig 20876 bp, 4 predicted proteins | sample SSMMMBAug17_FD_192440 | JGI IMG/M metagenome (GOLD analysis project Ga0272440, IMG submission 192440) | Marine sediment archaeal communities from Little Sippewissett salt marsh, Falmouth, MA, United States - SSM-MMB-Aug17 | ecosystem: Environmental > Aquatic > Marine > Wetlands > Sediment ...
AAGTGCTTGAACTCAAAGCACTTAGGTCGTTATCCAAAATTAAACCAATTGCAAGTTGCATAGCGACTGAAAATAAAGTGATTAGTTCGTTGTGTAAAATCAAACCGATTGTATGTATGCTCAGCCTTTGAACCAAAAGCACTTAATTTAAAACAATATTGAATTCAATAATTCAATTAGTTACAGTCCCCTACGCTCCAAGTTTACGAGGATAACGCTTCAAATAAGCGGCATTATGTCCGCTTGATTGTTTGGTTATTGAAAATTTACAATTTAATTTATGTTGAGATTACTGATGTGATTAACTTTCAAACTTAGGTAAACAACCAAATCAACTTAAACCGACTGAGAGATTGCCTCTAACCAGCCTCTAACCCCACGTACCAAAGTAGTTTTCAAAAAAATAAAACCGATTGCGAGGATGCTTTAAGTTTTGACTCAACGTATTTGGATAAATTTTTGTTTTTAAGTGGTTGCATGCTTGCTCAGGGTCAGGGTTCTTGAACCGCGCGTACTTGAGCTTTGGCTTAAAGTCTGATTTTAACCTATTGCATGCTTGCATTTTTCACCTCGCAACTTGGTTAATGCCGGCTTTCTATATCAGTTGCATTGTTTGTTGCTCTATATTTCATTTCAATACATTTCCCAAAGTAAGACAGCACCTTTTTCATCATTAACTTTTATCCAATATCCATAACCAGGCCCAACATACTTAAAATCTGTAAAAGGAGTATTATTAAAGCTTTTCATGCCTGTCTCATCAAAACCTCTAACTATAGAATATTTACCTGAAATAGAATTAAACACTTCAGAAATATTATTTGATTGAATATTAACCAGGACTGTATTTTCAGGAAAATGGACATCTGGTATCGTATGTGTATATTTTGCAATATTTCCCAGATAACCAATTAAATTCCAACCATGATGTAATGGAATAGATGTCCCTTTTTTAACCTGGCTTCCTTTTAATTCTAGATAGATTAAACTGTTCTCATCGACAGTTGCATTATCCATTATTTTTATCCAATAACCATACCCTGCTGCCATATATTTTAAGTCACTAAATGGAGATAGATTGTATGTTTTTATTCCTTTCTTATCATATCCGCAAACATAGTTATATTGGCCGTCGATTGACATAAGAATATCTCTGATACCATGAACGTCTTCATATTCTATCCCATCAATCATTGGAACATCTGGTTTTTCGCCAACATAAAAACATTTGTTGACAGAAAAACTGATGAGATTCCAACCTGTGTGTAAAGGAATTTTTTGAACTTCCGGTTCAGTATTAATAACTGTTATTGTTGCATCTGGCTTATCAGGTGGTTCTTCAACATTACCAGCTTGATCTCTAACTATACTGAAAAAGTGATAAGTGTGGCTGGGTTGTGCTGCAAAAACAGCGCATAAATCAGTGATATTTGATTTCCATAATTGATAGGGTTCATTGTTATCAGAAACATAAATATCGAAATTTTTTATCATTGAGCCTTTTTGCTTTTCGTTTGCTGACCAACAAACTTCAAAAGTTGTTGTTGAAATTTTATCAGGCAAAGCGTTAACAGCACTTGATGGAATGATAGTATCAATAGTGTTATAAACTTGATTGGTAATAATGGGTTCATTTTTATCAAATACAATTGTTGCATCGTTGGTAATTTCAGTCAAATCCGCTAAATTTTTCTTTGGTTTTATTAAAAATTCAACATAGCCTTCTCCATCATGTTTTTCAGGGTCATTGGGGGGGAGGAATCCATCTAAAGGATTATCAGACATTTCTCCGGTTTTTGGGTTCAGTGCTGTCAGCAGCCAATTGGCAATTCCAGTTTGAATATCTAATCCTGCATTTATGTTGACAATCGTATTATCGTTGATTTTAATATTTTTGACAAAATAAGGTTTTTGATCAGGAATAACAACAACAGTATCGCCAAACACAATTGAAACAAGTTTAAATGTTAATAAGTCCAGATGAGGGCTTAACTTATCGGTTATTGTTACCTGTTGGGCAGGAGCTGTTGCATCAGGTTTGTTTTCAAAATAGATGGTATATCGGATATTTTCATTTTTATGGATATATTTTTCTTTTTCTGAACCAGCATTGCTTTGTTTCTCATTTGGATCAATGGGTCTCAAATTATCTGGTCTGTATCCATCGTCATCGTCATCATCATCATCGTCATCATCGTCATCATCGTCATCATCGTCATCATCGTCATCATCGTCATCATCGTCATCATCGTCATCATCGTCATCATCGTCATCATCGTCATCGTCATCGTCATCATCATCATCATCGTCATCTGAATTGCAGCAACTTTTTGGTGGACTTTTAAAGCTACTTCTTAACTGAATAAATCGTTTTCTTAAATAATCTATAAAAGCCGGAGAACTTTCTATTTGTTCTTGTGTATTTAAATCCAATAGTTCAGGCTTCGACCATTGTCCATGTGCAAATGTAGATGAATATATTGAATTCGGTCTTTTTGTATAATGAATATTATGATTATTTTTCGATTCTTGAGACCATATGATTTTAGTAAATCCATCAAAATCGCAAATGGTTGCTTTTCCTTGCTTACTACCATAAGTTATTGGCATAGGTTCAGACCAATTTGTTCCATTCCAGGACATCGCATACAATGTACTGATGTTTGAATCCATTTCATTCCAGGAGATCCACAGCTTTTGATTGGAATCTTGTTGCATAGAAACATTTGATGCACTACCTTTAATCGCTGCTATTGGAGATGGCGTCGTCTTCGTTTTATCATCTTGAATCGACATATAATATAGATCACTTTGCTCAAGTTTTGACATGACTTGTTTAATATCTGACTTGATATTCAGATTTGACGAATTTGCATGTGTCCATACTAAAATAGTATTTCCATTGATATCTTTTGCAACAGATAGATCTTCATTAAATCCAAGCGTTTCATCAAAAGAATCAGGTTCTGACCATCCTAAATTATTTGAATTGTCAAAATTAGCGAAAAAGATTTTATTACCAATTGTTTCTTCAAAATTATCAGATTCTCTAATCCAGAATAAATAGATCTTATTATTCATATCTTTGATGAATACAGGGGCACCATCGTCTATTTTATCGATATTTATTTCTTTTAAAACAGATTTTGAAAAGTAAACATTGTTTGTACCTGGATGAGCTTCAATTGTCATGTAATCAGCATGATTGAATAAATCAAATGAGTCTATTGATGCATTTTCTGGAATTCTAATGGTAAAAGTGTATTTACGAAACCCTTTCCAAAACTCACATAGTATCTTAAAATAATAGTCATCAATTCTGGATCCAGTATTTTCATCAACAATGACCAAAACACCTAACCCAGAATATTTTCCACCAATTTTAAGAAACCATGTGTCAATCTGTGCAAAACCATAAAGCCCAAGACTCAATTCATTTTTTGAAAAGCCATAATTAAATCCTTTTGAACTACTTATCGTTGCAAAGCCTCCTCCTTTACCTCTAACTTCAACTCCAGCCACCTCTATCTCAATAATTTTTAAAAATTTTATAGGAGTGAATATTGGATATTGTCCATAATTATAAACTTCCCATTTTAAACTTGCTTCATTAAAAATATATTGGCAACTATTTCTATCCAGTTTATATTTAACTTCTGTTGAGCCTGTCAACCCACCACCGACTTTTCCACTGAACAAAGAATATTCTCCATTAATACTTCCTGTAAACATAGCATCTGGTACTTCTACTTTTCCCTGATAGGCTGCTTTTAAAGACATTTGATTCTCCCCACTTAAGATAGGAATCCAATCAGGGACATCATATTTCAGTTCAAATAAAACACTTTCAAAATTGTTCTCATACCCCCAACCAACTGGACATTGTAAACTACTATCCAAATCACTGACTGTATCACCATCATGATATAATGAAAAAGTGTTAAATTCCTGCGGTAAATCTATGATATTATTGTTCGGGCTTAAATCATAAGGAGGTATCTCTTGAAAATTTTCATTTTTTTCAGTCCATTTAAGATTTTCAAACGCTATCTTTTTATTTTCATAGTATAGATCAGTATCATCTTCAATATTATTTAAATCAGACATCTGCCAGGTTACAAATGGAGTATTGTTTTCATCAAGAGTCAAACTGATATTATATATTCCGATATTTTCAGGGGCTTTATAATAAATTTGAGGAACTGACCATTCCCATTCATTTGATTCATTTTTTTTAGCAATTGAAAACTTTATAGAATTATTACTAACATATTTAGAGCTGTCATTTGTACTGTTATCTTCACTTGAATATTCAGATTTTACCCAAAACAACATCAAGCCTGGTTTGTCATTTATAGTTTTTTTGAAGAACAAGAATATAGGTTCTGTGCCATCTGCATTTTTGATTGGTTTTGGATCTGACCATTTACCATTCAAATATATTGAATGATGAAATGTTTTATTCTTTGAGACAACTAAATGAGAAATGCCTTCAACATCAACTATATTAGGATGATCATATGAAATAATCGGTGAGGCGGATTCTGATATACTTGATGTGTAGGGTTTCGCAAGAACAGCTATATCATTTAAATCTTCATTATTAGTTATCAAAATTTTTGATGGACTTACGATTTGATAGTCAATTTGATGATCATATGCTGATATAACGTATTGATCGTTTATGACTTTGTTAAAGGTAAAATGACCATTTTCATCAGTTTCAGTTTGTCGAATAATGCCATATGGATCATCACTGTTTAAAACAATTTCAACACCAGGCAATGGATTGAAATATTCAGCACCAAGAAGCTGTCCGCTAATTTTCACAGAGCCAGTGCTACGTGTTGTATCATACAAATAGTCTTTTAGTTTTTTGACATCATAAGTTCTTTGACCAATGGCATCTAATCTTTTTGCAGCCTGAATTAGTGCTTTTAAGTATTCTCCATAAGTCGTCCCACACCTTTCTTTCCATCTGGCAATAAAAACGCTTGATTCTTTTGAGAATTTTTTATCCCAATCAATAGGAGTGGTATTGTTTATATCAATTGCTTTTAAACGAAAATGAATTTTTTCTGTAGAACTGGTATAATATATTGGAATAACATGTTGTGTATTTGGCCTTAATATATCTGGCGGACCATCCATACTTATGCCTAAAATCAATATTTTATTCCTATTCTTTAGATTATCAGGTTCCAGTCCATATGGTGTTTGAATTAAGTTTTCTATGATATATAATTGAGGAGAAGCATCTGAATTTCCATTATTTTCATAACTTAATTGATAGGAATAAAAACGATTAAACCTGACTGGTGATGGACCTGAAAGCAAACTGTTAATAATAGGCGATTTTCCAGTATCTATTTTTATCGCATCTTCTTTTAATGTTGTGTATGATTGATGATTTATTGCAAGAAGATCAAAATGACCTGGTATATTAATCGGATCAAAGGTGGCAAATACTCTACCTGAGTTTTGAAAATATACTTTTTGGCTGGAAACATATTTTTCATTATTGGCATAAATTTCAAAGGTTGTTTGTTCAGTAAATTTTGAACCAATGATATCCAGTGTAAATTTACCGTTCGTTCCAATAATATCAGGTTGAACATTTCTAATTTCTAAAGAAACAGAACGGGCTTGAATCCAATATTTTAAATCATATCCATATGTTAGATTGACAAGGATATAGTATGTACCTTTTTTAGCCTCAGGAATGAACAACTCATTAGAGCCTTTATGAAATACTGAACTATAATCATACAGAACATGATCAGGAAATTCCTCAAAGCTTACATATGCTTCCGCAAAATAAACATTGTTTTTAAGCTTTGCATCAAATGTTAATAATATATCATTGTTATCATTATTATTTTCAATCTTATAATATTTTTTTCCAGGCCAATAAAAATCAAAATATTTTTTGTCATCATCCAGGACAATGCTTTCTGAATCAATGGATATGGGAAGCGGTGAAATATATATATTATTATCCTCACCATTATTGATCTCTTTAACTTCATTATAGATATCAGTTCTGACAATGATGTAGTAATCACCTGGGATTATTCCAGGTAATATAGTTTTTAAGGAGGAAAAATATGAGTAACCATCTGTGTTAGATTTATATGAGTAAACATTTGAACGCTTTTTATGATAAACAACACCTAATTTAATATCATCAAAGTCCCATTCTGTATCACCTGAAATATAGACAGCATCATGCCAGCTTCCTTGACTGTCAGTTAAGCTTTGATTGCTTACCCGCCATTCTATAGATATTTCTCTGCCAGTTATGCAATTTTCAGGATTCATAATCTTTTCAACAACAAGATCACCAGCAGATGGCTTTTTAATATGTATTGGATAAGCCAGAATATTATTGCTTTCATTCTTCTCACACACATGATTGTACCAGTCAATATTCACAAGAAAGTAATAGTCTCCCTCTAAATGATAAGGAATTTTATACATATTTTTTGGTGGAGCTACTGATGCTCCTTTTGTTTTCGCATTTGTTTTACAAAATGAAGATGGAGAGACAGAAGAATAATAATGCCTATCATCCATTAAGTGAAAGTAACTATCAATATGAATATCTTGAGAATCATAATACGCATCTTTAGAGAGAAAGATATAATCATAAAAATCAGTTGTTAATTTTTTTCCTTCACTATTAACAGTCCATTCAACATTAATATACTGACCAGAGTATGCGTTTATTGCATTAATTGTAAGGTCTTTAAATTCTCCAGATAAATCATATTCACAGAGCTTCCCAAAGGGGTAAGGTCTATAAGATGTTTTGCTATTATTTGTTTCATCAATTTCAATGATATGAGGATTATCCATCATATCAGCTTTAACCACTATAAAATAGGAACCCGATATATTATCAGGAATAGTTATTACTTTTTGTTTATGATACGTTGTATGATACGTTGTTGGAATATTCATCATATGAGTGTTAAGTAAAATATCGTTTGTATCAAACCATCTGTCTTTTGATAAGAAAATACCATCATACCAGGTTTGAGTATAAGCTGTTGGCCCTCCAATATTGGTCACTGACCAGGAAATATCTATCTGATGATTTGTATGAGTATAATGGTTCACTTCGACTTTATTGAGAATAAAATCAGGCTTATTCCATTCAATAGAAAAGGAAGAACTTTTACTGCAATTGTTTGTATCGTCGGATTCATAAATTTGATTGTTATCATCAGTACAAACGATAAAAGACATTTTCTCACCGGTAACATTGATTGGAATTTTTATTGACACCCTTTTTTGGGGAGATGACTTACCAGAAGATAGTGACTGATTAACGCTCCTATCCCTTAAAGGCGTTCTGGTATTTGATGAACCATTTTCTGTTGACAAATAGATTCTATCAGTCCAGCTCGTTCTTAAAAGATCTCCTATGCCAATATTCTTATCATACCATTCTACAAAAATTGTTGAGCCGGATAAAAGGGTTGTTGTGGTTTTATTTTTATATTTTACCTCAATATTTTCTACAAGAAGATCGGGTTTAATATTTTTAATATGTATTGGAGTATCGGAAATTTTTCTATTATCGTCTTCATAAAATCCTTCAAATAGACTATTTTGACTATCTGTCTCAATAATAATGTAATAGTTACCTTCAATATCAATCGGTATTTTAGCGGTTGTTTCAGATGTATATCTCTCACTTTCACCTAAGTACCCATAATGCCTGTATGTTTTGAGAAAAATATTGTCCTCTGCATGATCCAGGCTTTTATCTTTTGACAACAGAATCTCATCATTCCATGAACTGATATACGTTTCTTCGGTGGAAACATTTTCAACTGTCCATGTAAGCTGAACGTTTTGACCAGCGAGACAATTTGTTGGATGATGTATATTATTAATGGTAAGATTTGGAGTGACGCTCACAATGATATCTATTGGAAAGGATGCAAACGACGTATTAAATTTATTCTTTTCAAAAGGATCAGGCCAGACAAAAATATAGTATTCCCCTCCGATATTAAATGGAATTGTAACTTCAGTTTGAATAATATCACTGGTTTGAGCAGGATTTAAATGACCAGAAAAAATGTTTCCTGTATATTTTAACAATGTGTCTGTGTTTATTTCAAGTTGATCATCTTTTGATAAATATATTGCGTGTTCCATTTCAAAATCGCCAGTTGGTATTTGACCACTGTTGAATAGTTTCCATTGAAGTGTAATTTCACTTCCTTGCCATATTTTCAAAGGTTTAATCTCTAAATTTTTAACCGATATTGATGGTGGGTCTGTATAAAGAATTGAAACAGGCTCTTTACTAACTAAAAAATTATTCTTTTCATTGCATTCTTTCATTTTAAGCGTTGAATCTGTCTTTACAACCAGAAAATATTCGCCATGTATTTTCTCAGGTATTTTTACATACTCTGACTGTTGATACATTTCACCAGGAGAAAGTGCCATTGGATTCATAAATTTAATGTTAATTGGGATTGTTTTTTCCAAATTTTTCGTTTCTGAAAGAAACAATTGATCATACCAATGAATGGTATTTGTTGATTCGTTTCCAATATTTTTTACCTGCCATTGAATATGCGCATCACGACCAGAATAAAGTGTTTGTGTTGATGATTTTACGTCTTCTATAGGTATTAAATCCGGACATGTGGTTAATGAAATTAAAAGAGGCTCAGATACGCGTTGATTGTTATAATCATCGATTTCCAACAAATAATCATGTACATCTGTTTCAGCAATAATCCAATGATATCCCTGATACCGTGATGGCAATTTTACTTCCTGAATTCGCTCGTAGAACTCATTAGCTTGAAGAGCTTTTGGATTTTTTAAGCAAAATAATAATGTATTGTTATTATCATGAAGATCTTTTGATAAATATATGCAATCTTCCCAATCTTCATTTGTTGGTTTTGTTCCAGTATTTTTCACTGTCCATTTAATATCAATTTTTTCTCCAGGTTTGGCTTGTGATGGAATATCTAAATGGGTGATTTCAAGCTCTGGTCGGTTTGGTAGAAATGCTGTCGCATTATCTCCAAAGGAAAGATAGCTCCATACCCCCCCGACTAAAATATGATTATGATTACGGGTACTTTCCTTGGTTATTTTCATTGATAATTTTTTATTTTGAGGGATCGAGAATTTAATTGGATCAAATTCCAGCATAAAATCTTGCTTTACATTATTTCCATAAAATGTAGTTTGCAGACCGACAGAATTAAATTTATTCTGATGGTTTTCTTCATCCAAGTATCCAATTTCTACAAGATAAGTTTCATCTTTAGCAGGTGGATCAGTAAAAGAAATATTCCCAAACCATTTATGTTCCCCTTGAAAATCAATTGCACTATTTTGAGAGTAAAAATCTGAATTATAGATTTTTTCAAACTTTAAATCTTTGGAAATATACCAGTAACCCATTTTTTTTGATGGATCATTATAATTCATATTGTAATAGAGTAACCAGCAAGCTTGAGGTAAATAGTTATGACTTTGATGAATTAATGGATGTTGGTCTGCATTATCGTTCTTAATTGGATAAGCAATATTTGAAACACCGTCATCATCTTGTGTTTCATTTTCAAAATCACTATAATAGTTACCTAAATAACTACTATAAGTTGCATTATTATATTTGTAATAATAACGAGAAGGAGATCTGAAAATATTGGAACTTACTTGGGAATGGACATTTCTTTGATCATTGTTTAAAAATGTATTCATATAAATATAATTATTGTGAGATTTTTCTGACAACAGACCATTTTGGTTTTGCTTGATAATATTGTTAAATAAAATATTATGCTTGGAGTTAGATATAACAATTCCATCATTAGTATTTTCAATGATAGTATTCTTAATCAAGTTTGTATATTTTGATCCTTTAATATATACTCCATATTGATTGTTTTTGATGTTGTTCTGGTAGCATGTTATATAAATAGTTTCATGATCGATATAGATGCCTGTGTATTTATTATTTATGATCTCATTATAATATATGGCATCATGATATGATTCTTGTATAATGATAATTCCATGACTATTTTCTGAACAGTTATTGTGTTTTAAATTATTCCATCTAGATTCTTTGAGCAGAATACCAAATCCGGATAAAATATCTTTTTGATTTGGATTAAACTCTTCTTGATGATTTAATCCATTATTTAAACACTGATTATTTTTTAAAGCATTGAAGTTACTTCTATATAGAAATAGTCCACCATCATTGTTTGAACATATATTATTATCCAATTCATTGTTCTGACAACTCAATAAATATATTCCATATTTATTATGTGTGCAGTTGTTTGAAATAATACTGGTTCCTTCAGTATCATCATCTAAAAAAATTCCAGATTCACTATTAAACTTACAACTATTATTCTCAATGATGTGATCCCTTGACATTCGTATTTGAATACCATATTTATTACTTTTTTTAGAATCATCAATTCCACAATAATTTTCAGTTATTAAACAATTATCTGCACCGAGATCAATAAGAATTCCAGAATGTTCTGTCGCACCAAAAAGTGTAAAGCCATGAACAGTTGTGTTGCTGCTTTGGATATGGAGGACAGGTAGTTTAGGATTTTCTGCTATGATAATTGTGCTTTCATGACCTTCTTCTGATAAAAAATTTAAAGGTTTATATATTATTATGTTTTCAATGTATGTACCTTTTCTTACAATGATAGTATCATTATCTGATGCAAGGTTAATGGCATCCTGAATACTTTTTAATTCATTTTCATTTCCATTCTGACTGACATATATTTCTTTATGAGATAATGAAGGACATCCTTTTGGTGTTGATATATAGCTCCATTCACCACCAGTCATTATCCTCATATTTCTATCAGAGTTATTATGAATTCTTAAAGCCAGATATTCATCTTGAGTAATATAAAAATGTTGTGTATCAATTTCAAAAGTATAAAATGTTTGAAATTCTTTTAACTTTATAACATCTGTTACTAAAATAATATCTGTTAACTCAATACCATCGGAGCTTGTACCAATTTCAATTTTAAATTCAAATGGCTGAAATTCACTATCATAATAATATTTTTCTTCAAGTTCATAGTTGAATATAAGTTGACCTGTCCATTTTCCATTATCTATTGAGGATTCTTCTTTAAATTTTCGGTCAGAAACCCAGGTATTATGGTTATAAGCCTCAATTTCTGTTGATTTAGAAAGTATTGGCTGATTTCTCCAATACATTTTTCCATCGGTGTTGAGATATAATATCTGAGCTTCATAAAAATCAGTTGTCTTTACCAGAGGATAGTTGTCAATTGTTTTACCTTCGGTACGAGTGTAAGGCATATCATATATGCCATCATAATTATTATCATCACTGTCATATTCATTATAGAAATTGCCAACATATTGTTGTGAGATAATATGATCTTCATATATTCCACTTTCATCATTGTCATACCGATAATGTAATAATGTGGGCGAATTCCAAATTAAATTTTGACTTCCATGTGTTATTACCTGGCCATTACTGTTATCGATAAAATTATTATAAAAAATATAAGTATCATTAATTGTATTATTCATCTCAAAGTCTTTTTCCTTATTTTCTATGATAATTCCATAATTTTCGTTTGAATGAAAAGTATTCCCTGAGATTATGGTTGAAATAATACAATCCTCAGAAGATATTCCCGAGTAACGAGAGTTTTTAATCGTATTATTAGTAATCAGGTAACCAATATTATTTGGGTTATTCTCATCTTTAAATCCTCTTTCAAAATTAAATTCTAAAATCATACCATGCTCATTATTATAGATGTTGTTGTTTGATATGTAGTTCTTTTTAATAATAAAGTTAGGTTCTTCATCAACAACTCTTATACCTGTTCTATTACCAAACAGTGTATTAAGTACAATATTATTGAGAGAAGAACTCTTTATCTCTATTCCTATTCCATAGGTGTAATCTCGACATACATTTTTAATAATGTCATTCTTGTGAGAATATATCATCGTTATTCCATTACCGATACAGAGATTATTCTTGATTAAATTATTTCCAGAATCTTCTATTCGTATTTCGGATTTTACGAATTGATTGTTTATTATGTTACAATTATTAGAACGATCAAGCAAAATACCTTTAGCAGTATAACTTGAAATAACAGTATTGTTTCGTATTTTTACATTTTCTGCACCATCTATATCAATAATAGGAATATTATTATCATATCGATTGTATAATGTCATACCTTCAATTGTTACATTTTTAGAATCAATATCTATGACTGATTCATATCTATTCTTTGAAATAATTGTAACCTGATGATTGTCACTTTGCGATTTTATGGTAACAGGCTTGTCAATATATATATGTTCTGTGTATTTTCCTGGGGATACAATAATTGTTTGTCCATTTTCAGCACGAAAGACTGCATCTTGAATCATAGGTATTTGACCATCTTTACTGACTTTTATTTGTTCTTTATACATATAAAATTTACAGGGAATAGATTTGACTGCTTTTGATGAGGTAATGACAATATCAATCATTTTGTCATCAGCGTAAGGTACAATCTCACAAATAATCATTTTATCAGTCCACTCCAAATACTTAACTACTCTTTTATTGCCATATGTTATGTAGCCATCACTTTGTTCGTTTCCAAAATAATAGCCTGTGATTGTAATGTTTTTTGGTTCTGAAGCAGATAATGGAAAAATTGACGTTATCACTGGCGAAAGATCGGGTCTGTTGGGAATGATCATATAGCATTTAGTGCCACCGGTTAATAAAGTATATGTATTAGTACTATTGTTGGTTATTCTGAATGAAAGGTAAGTATTTGAAGGAATGGTAATTACTTTTTCATTTGTTTTTAAATGGAAAGTCTTTTTCTTATTATCTCCAACTACTGTTGCATAAGCTCCAACAGGAATAAATGCGGTATTTTTATCCTTTATGTATCCGATTTCAATTGTTAAAGAATCTTTATTTTTTATGAGCTCAAAAAATGTCAGGCGAATATTGAATATATTGTTAATCGTTATTTTCTTTGGGCTTTTTTCACTCACTGACCAGATATAATTTTGATTTTTATCAATTATGATTTTTGAATTACTTGCAATTTCATTTGTCAATGTATTGTTTGAATCCATTTGATACATATTGATTTTATAATTATCAGGTGTCTTTGTGAGAGGAAAATTATCAAACAACTGTGATGATTGAGTTTTATATTTAGAATTGATAACGCCATTTTCTAAATCCGTGCCGTGATGATCGTTGTAGTAATTACCTAACAAAGCATTAAATAACATATTATTATATTCATAACTTATATCATGTGGGACCTGTAGATAATTGTTGGTTAAAAATCCAATAGATTGTGTGTTTCCTTCAAAACAATTAAGAAATATATAATTATTCATCGATTTTTTACTACTATATCTATTTTGAGATATTCCATAAGAATTCTTTATTATTTTATTATTAAATATGAAAGTAGAATATAATCCGTCAATTTCTATTCCATATGAAGTAGAAGGATACTCGATACTATTGTTGTTGGTTGAAAAAATATTTCCTGATATTGTATGATTATTGCCTTTAGCCCGAATACTGGCATAATCATCAGAAAAACATTCATTATTTTTTATAATATGATATGATCCATCAATAATTATTCCAATTGAATGATTTGATTTGCAGATATTTTTCGAAATAGTGTTTTGTCTTCCATTATTAATTGCTATCCCAGAAGTGTTTTTTTCAGTTGTATTTTTATAAATTATATTTTCATCACCATCTATAAAAATTCCATATTTTCTACCGGTTGTGATATTGTTATGAATATTGTTATTATTTCCAAATATGCTAATTCCATCATCTCTGGGATAAGTGTAAAAAAGTTTATTATTTGAAATAATGTTCCCTGTACCTTTGATATATATTCCGGTTTTTGAATTTTTTACTGAAAACCCACTAAATATATTATTATCGCCTACAATTTTGATCGTACTATTATCAATAGTCGTTGCGGTATAATTTATTTCTGAGCGTATGGTTAAAGAGGATATTTCAATATCAATGGATTCTTTTTCATATATACCTGCTTTTACGATGATCGTATCCCCAGCATTGGCATTGTTAACAGCATCAGTTATTCTGCCATAAACTTGACCTTCTCCCACATAATATTCAGCCGATATAGAATCTTGAGCTGAAAATAATAAAATAAACGTTAGAATCCAAAAAACGCGATATACTTTTTGATTTTTTTTCATTATTAACCTATTAACCCTTTTATATCTTTTTTATCATTCATTTTTGACAAAAAACATTGCTGTATAAAAATAGTGCATTTAATGCATGCTGAACATAATCAATTCTAATCTCGCTTACACGTCGATTAAATTTTTGTGAATACTTGGGATGCGATTGATGAAGTTGACCAATTCCTCTTTGAATGCCCCCTGAATATTTCCCAACTTTTATCTGGTTATTTAGAATTAACAAAATACCAGAGTGAACAGCAGATTTTATTTTTTTATGTAAATCTGTCTCTCTTGAAGGTAGAAAAAATAAGCTACTGATTAAGCCTTCTAACATTGTTGACGTAGGTGTTAGTCTGCCATCAATGGAAAAGCTACCATTTAGCTTTTGATTTAAATCATGTTGTATGTGTAACTCTAAAATACTTTTACAAATATCAATCGCATAATTCATTAAACGATGGTTTAACAATTCATCTGGATTAAAATCCGGAAGAGAAAACAGACGTGCTAATGAAATAATCATCCAATGATTTGGTTCAGGATTAGACACTTTATTTTCAGGATTTGAGTAAAATAAAAATGAATCAATGGCTGCTTGAAGCCATTTTCTATTTCCATCGTGCTGATATAATGCCAATAAACCTAAAATTGCTTCACCAGGATAGTATAAAGATTGCCATTTGTCACTTTTTCCTTTATCTGAAGGAATGTATTTAGAATAGAAACTCCCATCTGATTTTTGCATAAAAATGATAAAGTTTCCAAGTTTTTTTAAGCGTTCATTTGTACATAGATCTGGAAATATTTGTTTGGATTGGCAAAGTGCAACTAAACTTAAACCACTACCTCCAAGTTTTGCCTGTAAAGGCTTTTTGGACTTTGTTACAATTGGATCTGACCATAAGGCTAATATATCAGAATTACCATCAACCTTTTTTATGAATTGATTCAGAAATATTGCTGATCTGCGAATAATTGATGATAATTTTTTGTTAAAATGATCTGATTGATAATGTTGAGATAATGCATATAAAACCCCTGCATGACGTAGCATGTTATATTTTAATTTGGGTTGATGGTTGGGATTGACATTAATCCTGTAAGTAAATTGACCATTTTTTTTGCAGGATTTTATTAAATATTGTAATGATAAGCTGATTGATTGATTTATTTTTTGACAATCAATAATTTCATTTTGTTTACAATACAAAATGTCTGTCATTGCTATCTGGAATGTAGGATAATAAATCATTAATAACATAATCATCTTTATCTTCACTTTATAAAACCTTTATATAATCGTTTAACTTTGTTTTTTCATGGTATAAATTTTGCCTTGAAAGGGCAAAGCAACCAGCCCAAGGCAATGCCCTAACAGAAGACACAATATTTATTTCACAGAGATTGTCTTTTCTGCAACAGCATTGTTTATCAGGCAAACAGGTAATTGATTATTGTCTGATATAACAGGAAGAATAAATGATTGTCTCAAAATAAATATACTGATTTTTGTTGATTGATGATCATTGTATTCAGTTGTGATATCACACGTCCAATGAGCATCAGGATTTATCTTTATTTTAGAATGTTTGGTATCAGGTTTAGAACGCCATCCATTTTGATAAATATAGACAGCAACGTAATACTGGTTAGGATCTTCCACATACGCGAATCCCTCTAAATTTTGGATTCGATTTCCATGCTCTGGAACATAAGTCAAAATAATGCTTGGGGTTCGTTCAATTAAATTGTATGCAATGGCCTGTTGAAAACGAGTATCATCAACAATATTATTTTCATGTATCTCTATTGGTGGTTTTATTGTATCATAGAATACAAATACAGCTATTTTTGATGACAGGTAATCCTTGTATTGTTTCGTAATATCACATTCCCATGTGCCATCATCGTTAATAGTTGTCATAGGATTGTTATCATCAGGTCGTAATTGCCACCTGTTATTATGAATATAAACCGCTACATATGAATGTTCAGGATCACTATTGATCACAGAACCTTTTAAAGTTTTCAACCTGTTACCCATTGGGGGAATACTTCTTAATTGAATTGTAGGCTTTATCTGACTATTATTGTTTTCTTGTTTTATTGTTTTTGGGTTTAAAAAATTGGGTGCAACGAATTGATCAAGCAGTTTAAACTCAGATTGTTTGGCTTCTTTTGCTAACAAGATAGTTGAGTTATCATTATGAATGGCTTTATTATAATATTTCAAGACATAATCAATATCATGAGATTGTATTTTAAAAGCATCAATTGGTTCTGACAAAGGAAATAAATCCTGAGATTTACTTCTTGGAATAATATAGACATTTTCACAAATACCATTACTGTCAATATCAACAGATTGATGATCCCCATAATAATTTCCTAATGACCCCAAAAAATTTTGGTCATGAAATCGATATTGAATATTTTTATCCGCATACCATTGACATTCATTTGATTGGCTGTAGATATTTGCCTTTTCATTGTTGGACATCTGATTGACAAAAAAAGTATTTTTTGTACTGCTATAATTAACTTTTACACCATATCTTGAATTATAATCACAAGTATTATGAAAAATAAGATTTTTCCCTGAACTATCAATGTATAGCCCGTCGTAATTTTGTTTCATCACATTGTTTGAAAGGACAGTGCAAAAAGAATCTTTCAAATAGATTCCTTGTCTGGAATTATCAAGACATAAATTTCCATCTACAGTGACATTCATTGATGAATAAACATATATGCCATAATAATTGTTTTTTCTACATACATTGTTAGAAATATCATTCTCAAAATTTGAACGAATAAAAATGCCAGTATTTGTATTATAATCACAAATATTTTCTACAATTGAGTTATTTATCGAGGAACCAATGGCGATTCCCATGTTATTATAATGTTCAGTATCATAACCGCATCGGTTCCTAAGAATTGAGCAATTTTTCATTCCATTTTCAATATAAATAGCTGACTTATTACTGGAAGTAGCACCATAAATCGAAAAACCTTGAATTTTCACATTATTTGAAAGTATATGAAAGACATGATCTCTTGATGATTCCGCACTGATAATAGTCGATGTATATCCATTTTCACTTAAAATGTTAATGGGTTTTTCGATATCAAGATTTTCTTGATAAAGACCAGGTTCAACGACTATGGTGTAGCCCGAACTGGACGCGTCAAGTGCTGATCCAATTGTTCGATAAGCTTTGTTTTGTCCTACTTGAATTATTTTGATGTCCGGGCAATTTGAATGTTGAGAAATGTACGACCATGTTCCTCCTGTGCGAATAGTGTATTCTTTTGAATTACTATTGGTCAATTTCAGTGTCAGGGGTTTATCGGGTGATATAGAAAATTCAGAGCCTTTTATTTTAAGGGGAAAAACTGTTTGTACACCATCAGCAGTGATAATTGTATTTGAATTTTCAGATATAAATGTATCTTTGTTGATTAACGCGCCAATTTCAATTAGAAACTGATCATTTTTTTCAGGAGGACTTTGAAAGTTAATCTGTCCTGTCCATGCATCCATACTTGATATCTTTTTTTCTGCATCCGTGTCTTTTTCAAACCAAAGCAAAGAGCTTTGTGGCGATATTTTGTTTAAACCTGATGGCTTTAATAAATCTTTATTACCATTCATTGAACAATCACTTTCAAGTCTCCATAAAACAAGAGAGTATTGATCAAAAGGCTTCATTAATGGATATTGATCTTGAGTATCACTATAAATTTCATAAGAATTATCGCTGATGCCATTATTATTGGAATCTGTATGTGAATGATCACTGTAATAGTTGCCAATAAATCCAGCATAATATGAATTCTCATATCGGTAACGCATAACTATAGGGGATTGCCATGTATTGTTTAATCGGTAATATATGATGTTTTTTTGATTCATGTTGATTGTGTTTGCATATATTTCATTTTGATTCGACCCACTCTTCAACACAATTCCATATTTTATATTATATTCAATAAAATTTTGTATGATTTGATTGTTGGATGATTGGGAAATATATATTCCTGAATCCTTATTTTGACTGAAGACATTATTCTGTATACAGTTATAATTTGATTGATATAAAAGCATCCCATATCGTTTATTATTATTACACAGATTATTGGTAATCGTATGACCGATGGATTTTTCAATAAATACTCCATAATAATTATAATGATTTTCATCAAAACCGCACTGGTTATTGTTCAGATAGCAATTTTGAGAGTCCTTACTTAAGAATATAGCCGCTTTTCCATAACTGGTAGAGCCATAAATATGAAAACCCTCAATTGTAACAAAACTTGTATAGATATTAAAAACAGACTTTCGATATGTTTTCGCTTTAATAATTGTTTTTTCATTACCACCTTCGGAACGTATGGTTAGAGGTTTACGAATCTCAATATTTTCTTCATATGTACCAACCTTAACGATAATAAGGCCTCTTTCAGTAACTTCATCAACAGCAGCTTGTATGGTTTTGTAAGTTTCCTCAGGACCAACGATGATCTGACCTTGCAAAGTATCATTGTCAATAATTTGAATAATACATGTTGATAAGTTTCCTGCATTTGAACTTTCTGTTGGCTCAATCGTTAATAAAATTGTTTCGTTGTTTTCTTTAATTACATCATTAATAATGCGAATGTTGAGTGACGATTTATTCTGACCTTTTTTTATTATGCAATGTTTATTATCAAATTGGTAGTCAATGCCATTTCCCTCAGCAGTTCCTTGCACAGATATCTTAATAGTGAGATCAACCTGCGCTGGTTGATCAGAGATTATTTCTAGTGAAAGTGACGTCTCATCTTCTAACACCTGAAAAGTATTTTTCACAAAATTGATTTCTGGTTTAGTATCCGAGTTTTTTTCTATGGATAAATTCAATAATCCGAAGGAGACTTTATCTTTCCACATTGGGGGCAGGTCAGGCTTTGTAAGAAATTCGTATTTTTCAAAAGTCATTTGCGAAACTGGTATTTCAAATTCTTTTTTTTCACTGTTAAGCCATGCAACAAAGATTAACTCTGAACCATCATTTGCACCATCCAATTCTTCAGTTGTTGAATCATCTCCATATAAATTGATATAGTAATGTTCAGGCATAACACTTCCAATGACACATGAGCCTATGAGTATCAATTTCTGTGAATCATTTTTTATAAAAACACCAATTTCATCATTAGCATCTGAGGCTACGTTCTTATAAATGATTTTCCCTGCGTAAGTACAGGCTGTATTAGTAAGCTTAACTCCTGAAAAATGTTTTGAAGAGTCAGCAAATGTTACAGAAATACTATTCATAAAAAAATAAAAAAAACTAAAACTTATAAACAATAAAGACTTTAATTGTTTTTTCATTCTACCTCCAAACAATAGAGTGATTATGCTTTTTCGTTTTCTCCCAACATACTTGGGTTAAAGCCTGTTTTTAAGCAATTGCGTGGGGTGCGTACAGAATCGAAAAAATTAAAATTTTGTGAAATTTGAATTAATACATACCATCACACCCAAGGATTTTGGACTTCCCATATTTTTTTCCATTTTTCGTCTTCACTTAACAAAAATGAATACAAATGCAATATTGCTTCTGCACTTTTGCACCTTCTTTATTTCACTGCTTTTCAGTCCCCTTAATTCTTTTACCAAAAAGTTTTACCGCACTTTCAACACATCCAGAACCGATAGGGTATTTGAATCTTTGCTCAGCGTTTGGTCTTTACGCAATTTCTTAATGCCTGAAATTAAACCGATTGCGTTGAAGCTCAGCGAACTGCCGCATCATAGTCCATCAGTTAATCAGACGAATCAGAGTTTTTCTTCATTGTAATTATTGTCAATTACCGAGTGCGTGGATACTCAGTTAGTCCCTCTTGAAAAATATTGTAAAACAAACATAATAACAATAAATATATTTTGTTACATCGCCCTAAGTCCCAAGTTTACGAAAGATAACCAGTGCTTATACAGAAGGCTTTTTTGGATATATATGAAAAAACGCATGTTAACAAGAAACTGGATAACAACTTTTACCGGTTCTGTTTTCCAATCATTTCATTTTTTTTATAAAAAATATTTTTAAATAAATCAGGTATGATTTGTCAATATTTATTATCAGCTATCAATTAAATTTATTGATTGGCATGAAATTTGTATTCTGGATAATAGCAAATTTTGTATATTAAGCAATTAAATAATTTAAATATTTGTCATAAAATCATACTTTTCATCATAATTCATTAAGAATTTCTATTTTTTTCTTGCTTCGTTTGATTACATTACAATGGCCTTTGTCCAAATTTTTGGCTACTTGCTTTTTGTGTTTATAAACAAACATAAAATCAATAAGTATGTTTTGTAATAGTGCCAAACGTCCCAAGTTTACGTTTATAACCAGTGATTCACCGGATACGGTTATCATGATATTTTGGGTGTTGGCTGACAAAATCAATTAATCTGTATTGTCCTTACACCATATCACTATACCCTGATTATCTAAGACCGCCCAGGCTTTAAGAAATACCTTTAAATCTAAAGTCATTTCTTTTGATAAAGA
>Ga0272440_1001285_pt1 | contig 20864 bp, 8 predicted proteins | sample SSMMMBAug17_FD_192440 | JGI IMG/M metagenome (GOLD analysis project Ga0272440, IMG submission 192440) | Marine sediment archaeal communities from Little Sippewissett salt marsh, Falmouth, MA, United States - SSM-MMB-Aug17 | ecosystem: Environmental > Aquatic > Marine > Wetlands > Sediment ...
CAACCCAATCAGGCATTATAGAAATTCAGAAACATACAAAAGAATTATCATAAGGAATTCAAATTGTGAAAAACGCGGCAATTGTACTTGTTTTCATTGGTATGCTTCACGCAACGACCATTCATTGTCATGGTTTTTTAGAAATGGAAATAAAAATAAATGCGAAACAAGCACAATATAATAGCTGAGGATGCACAAGTTGGGCAAAATAATATTGAAATTTCCAACAATTAAAAATAATTTTTCCATCATCCTATTTTTGACACTGTTGAATATATCCACAGCCAGCGCACTCGAACAACCCAATTTATTCGATTTGCCAGATCAGCTCGCCGGTAATCGCATTAAATTGATGTGGTCAAAAGTCAATACAGATGCGCTTACAATTACGTATATCATATCGTATTATCAAAATGATGATACAGTCAATAAAATATCGTTTTCTATTGGTGATCCATCAACCACTGAAACCATTGAAACACTGTCATACACATTGAACAATCTTGACAGAGGCAATTATTATCATATCCGGTTGCAGGCCAGAACTGCTGATGAAATAAGTCCCTGGAGCAGAATATACACGTGCTTTTTAAATACACATCCACTATTTGATAACTCACACATGCAACCGGCTGATAATGCAAAAGATGTCAGCAAAAGACCAGAAATATCCTGGCTGGCCATTGATGATGATAACAATGAACTTGAGTACTGCCTGCAAATGGGTGAAAGCAAGCAAGAAATGATCACTGTTGGTGGTTTTACACCATTAACAGGCTATCAGTTTTCAGAACAATTAAAACCCGATACAGTCTATTTCTGGCAGATTCTGGTACGTAAAATCAATCATGATATTGACTTTTATGATGGCACATATCCCCATTCTGATATATTGGCATTTAAAACTGTGAAATCTGGACATGACTTGGCTATCACTGACGTTATACTCATCAATGACATCAAACCAAATACCAGAGCAAATTTTCAAATTACAGTCAGAAATTTTGGCAACGAATTCGCATCAGTTCATAAAATTTTCAGCATGATCACCAATAACAATGAAACGCATTTTCCAAATGGTGTGACACAAACAAATGGAATAATTGCGCCAAATCAATTTCAGACTGTCTCCCTGTCATTAGAATTTGACAATGAAACATTTATCCATTTGATGAATCCTCAGCAAATCACTTTTTACCTGGATGCATCAGATAATCAGGATTTGGATACGTTAAATAATTCATACCTGTTTTCTTTTGATTTTGAAGACACACAAGCGCCTGAAATAATCAGTTTTGAAATGAGTGCCAGAGGCATCTGGCCGGACAACTGGTGGGCAATTACTGGTGAGCCATTGGATATATCTATTTCTGCTCAAGATAACCTGAAAATATCTGAAATAAAAATAGAATATCGTTTATCTCAAACCAATGACTGGCAAAAGATAACGCAACAGTTTTCAGGACAGCAGCATTTAGATGATTCCTTTCGATGGCATGTGCCAGATGATATTTCTCCAACACAGCAGGCAGAGATTCGCCTTGTCCTGTTTGATGATTACCAGAATATAACCAAATTTCAATCCGATCCTTTTCCTGTTTATTCAAATCAAATTCATGCCACAATAACAACTGAAAAAACAATTTACAGTGTCCTTGAACCAATCAACTATACATTGACAACCCATATGGATAACCCTGTTAAAAGCCATACAATCAATCTGATTTATGGTATCAATACGATTTGTATCCGGCAAGGCGATGATATTCAGCCGAAATCCTGGATAATTCCCAATAATCAATATATCAGCAGACAGTGTCATCTTGAACTGATTTTGTATGATATTTATGGCAATAAGTATACAACACAAAGCCCTTTATTTGAAATTCATGCCCATAAAGATATTCCAGCCCCCTTTATCATGGTTGAATTATATCCTGATGAACATATTTTTCCCAATAATGCCACCCAAAAAAAAGAAAGCAAATCAATTGAATATATTAGGCTGGACACTGAAAATATCATTCATGCGGTCGTACAACACAGTTATGAATATGATTTCTATGGCACCTGTCATTGGGCAAATGATTATCAATATATTTCTTATGATCCATCAACAAACAATCGATTATTAACACTTAACATCTGCGATGAGAACTGTCAGATTATTGATTTTGAGCTCTTTTCCAATACACCCCATGTGTTATTCAAAAATCATAAAGAACAGTATTATTGGAAATATTTAAAAGACACTGCCTTTTCTCAGGATATTGTTCTTTTGAATCAAATGGTACCTTCAATCAGTGATTGTGAACAAATCAGTTCGTGCAGCATGGTCCCGCAATTATCATCAGACAGATATATTTATGCAATGGGCTATAATCAGGATAAAAAAGCGGCATATTATTTATGGGACTTAACTGTTCTTCAATCGACAATGAAACGTGTGAGGTATTACAATGGCATCTGTGAACAATCACAAACTATTGATGTTCATAATGAGATCAAAAAAGATCTTCACTGTAAGTGGATCAAACCGGTATCATACTTATACATGATCTATTTTATTGATCCTGAACTGTCAACGCTTATCCAGTTTAACACACAGCCAAATAAATTACAGCTAAATGGATATCGCCTGCCCTTCTATATTGGAAATAATGAACAGATTGCCAAAAAGACAGCCATTGCGGCTCTGTCTGAGTCGGAACTGTTTATTTTTGGCAATGGCAATGTATATCAACTGGAAAACAATCAAATTGTTTCCCAAAATGATATTGAATACCACTTAAACAATGAAATCGTTTCATATGCAAGGCATTGGAACGATCTGATAAAGCATGTCAGTTGTTTTGTTGCGGATAATATCATCTATGTTTTTCTGGAAATTTTAGATAACACCTATCCAAAGCCCGAATCAAGTTGGCAGGAATTATTGGTATTTGATCCTGACACGCATACATTTTCTAAAAATGTTGTAGACATGTCATGTAATATCTTTCCATCAAATGGGACATGTTTGAATCATGCCAACAAAATTATCTTATCTCAGGAGACTGTTGCGCCAATGATGAATTGTCACTGTCGTTCAATCCATTATATCTTTGATCCAAACACTGGCGCATGTCACCCTGTGGGATGTTCTGACATTCATCACCCAATGTTCATTTATGATCCAGGCTTATCCAAGTTATATGCACTCTCAACTCAAACCAGAGATAGTTTTCGTCTGATATTGACAAATTTAGATCAACCTGTTCGACAAATCAGTGATGCACAATTGTTTACTCATGACAATCGTCTGTATATGTCATGGACAGATAATGTTTTCAATGGCACCTGGAATTATGAACATCAGATGATTCAACATCAAGTAACCGCCAAAAAAATGATAATGCCCCTTTTTCCGCAAAAAAAAGACCCATTTGAAGCTACAGATTTTTGGAATCATATCATGCCAACCCGGGAAATGTTATCAGAAAACGTTGGCAAAGAAACACTTACAGTTGCTCTGGATACAAGCTCAGATACATTTGTTATTTCACAAATAAATCGTGAATATGGTTATACCAATAAAAGACAGATCAATAAAGATTTTGGAGATCATGCAACATTCGATATGAACAAAAATCGTTTTATTGCTATTGGATGGCATACCTTTTGTGCGTATGCTGATTATTCGAAAGTATTTTTAGATCTGGATATCAATAGAGACAGGGATATTGGTTTAAAAGATTTTATTTTGACACTTCAAGTATGTGCGGGAATAAAGAATATTCATTTTTTTTCCAAATCTGCTCAAACCCAAAAAAAATTTTGATATAGTCCCCCTGATCGAAAAATAATTTTCATATGAAATTATTTCATCAAATCAACGAAATTTCGTACTTTCATTGTATTGGCCGCAATCCATTGTTGATTGCAATATGAAAAAACATAGATAAATAATGTCTGATGATGAATACACCCATGCTGAATTGTCAGGCAATCTTTGTAAGGAGGTAATATTGATCAAAACAAAAGCGTTTTATTCTTTTGGAATATTGTTTTTGCTGCTTGTTTCATCCACAGGCTTTGCTGAGAAAATTGACTTAAATTTCAATGACCACTACTGGATCAATCCAGTGGGTGGGAATATGCAAACTGATTCAGCATATGATTATATGAGCAGCACATATGAAAATTCATTCAATGCGCAACATCTTGGCGTTGATATTATTTCAATTCTTGATGATCCGGTATACGCGATTGCTGATGGTCGTGTCACTTATATATACAGACATGATGATTTGAAACAAAACCAATCAGTCGTATTTATTCATCATGAAACAAGTGAGCGGATTGCTTTTACTGCTGTTTATGGCCACTGCAAAGCACGACCTTCTTTATCAAAAGGGGATCGTGTCGTGTCTGGGGAAAAAATTGGTGTTGTTAAACGTTTTAATTCTCCAGACCACCTGCATTTTGGCATTAATGAAACCAAAAACCTGTCAGCATCTAATTGGGGACGTTTGCCTGTTGGATCAAATGTCAGCGAAATAGGATGGAGGAATCCTGTTGATTTTTTAAGTCAAAACCAGCCCATTTTTTATCAATGGGATGGCTGCGGATCAATTATCAGCTATGAAACAGGAAATATTTGCTGTTATGGCTGTAATGGAGACGTTGCTATGGTTCATGCCGGTTCACACAAAAAATCAAAGGTAAACTTTCAATGGCAAACCTCCAACACTTGTAAGGCATTGAAGATATCTACAGATACAAGTGACCCTCTGGCCAATGAAGTCAATATTCGGGCCGGTTTGTGGCATCAGCGTAATTATGATACAATTTATTCTAATGTCACATTGCCTTTTATCTTGGATAGTAACAATATCATGTCGCCTTTTAAACAAAGGTATTATTTTACTGTCAGTATCGGCTTTGATAATATTTTAGACAGTGACATGCTTGTTTCTGCACAATGCACTGGCGCTGAAGGAACTGCTGCTGAAAACACGATACAATACACAAAGGTTAATTTTGATGGCCTGATTCAAACAAATCAACGCATTTCCCAATGGATGGGAAATGGCTCTATTATCAGTCAGGAATGCCCCAACAGAGATGCCTGGGGATGTAATAGAGATGAAGCCAGAATTCATCCGGTATCAAATGGTATTCATCCGGAAGTATATTTTCAGTGGCAGGCTTCTGAACATTGCCGATCTTTGCGAATCAGTTCAGGTCCAGATCAGAAAAATCAAACCGGCACCCCAAATGTTGAAATTTTTGTCAAGCCCTGGGAACGTTCAACCTCAGCATGCAGTCAGCCAGGTCAGGAAAATTGCGGAACCATCCGAACGCGGTTGCCATATACGATCAGCGATAAATATGCACCAACCGATGGCTCTTATAGTGTTATTCGTGTCAAATTTCTGGATGGCATTCAAAAGACACAGTCTGTTATTGCGCAATGTCCGGGTGGATGGTAATTCGTTTATTGAAAAATCATCATTTTTATCTGTTCATTGTGTTTTTTTTACGTTTATGCATCATCATGTGATGCAAATTCAATAAAAGGAGATTTTTTTTATGAAAAAAGGATTTTTAATACAATATCAATCAGTCATTTTTGTCAGCTTAATCATTTTAAATTGCTTATGGATCTCATCGGCTTTTGCTGAGGGAAGATACATTCTTGAAAATGAAGGACAATATCTGGCTGATTTTGAAAAACAATGGGTAAAGGCTAAGTGTGAAGCCTTTAGTGTTGATGGCATCAACTACGTTAAATGCACTGTTGCAAAAGATGATCAAAATGTGAATCCTGATGATGACTATCAAAATACATTTCGATGTAGTGGTCATATCACTGTCAATCATGACAATAATTTTATTAATCTTTTTCCATCAAAGCCATTTGAACATAGCACTGTACATGTTTCATATGAAATAAACGCTTCAGCAGTAGAAATCTATTTTTATCCTGATGAGATCGTATCTGAAGGTGAAACTGCTGCATTTATGATTTTCACAAGAATAAGTGGAGATATTGGAACCGAATGTCCATCAATCGATCTTCCCATTGGACCATTCACCATTACACATAAGGATTCAAAACCAACACTTCCTGATGAAGATGAAGACCCGCCTGTTGTCATTCAGGAAATACCTGCTTCACCAAAACTGAATCCAATGGGTAAAAGTGTTGCTTCAAATCAGGTTGAAATCGGCTGGCATAAAGTACTTGATAGTCATTATCAGCATAATGCAACACACTATATTATCGAATATCGCAAAAATTTTAAAGATTGGGATGATGCCATAAGTATAGACGCTGGCAATCCTTCCATCAGCAGTAATCTGTATGAAACCCTTTCATATGTCATTACTGATCTCAGTGATGATACGACCTACTGTTTTCGTGTAAAAGGGGTAAATGAAACGGGTGATGGTTTATGGAGTAATGCTCAATGTGTCAGTGTTGATATTGAAAACAGACCTTACTTTATCAATAACAATTTTTATCCTGATGATGGTGCGGCTTATGTCAGTAAAACAGTTGAATTAAAATGGAAAGCCTTTGATCCGGATAATGACTCCCTTGATTACTATGTCACCCTGGGTGAGTCGGCAAACGCATTGCGCACAGTAAGAGCGTTTAGGGACAGTGAACATCAGGGTGAAAAAACATTTGATATCGGCAATGAGTATGAGCCCCTCAAACCTGGCACCACTTATTATTGGCAAGTCTGGGTCAGGGAAGATGGTAGAAACAGCGATTATTATGATGGTGAGTATATCAAATCTCCCATTCGATCTTTTACAACTGAAAATACCGGTGCAGACTTAGCCATAATTGGTGTTGTTCAGGTTGGGGAAATAAAACCTGACAGCCAGGTTTTATTTCAGGTGACTGTCAAAAATATTGGAACAGAATCCATTGAACCTCAATGGATTACGAGTTCGTACATTAAAAGTGATAAGGAAACACCTTTTTATTATGGAGATGCGCGAGCCAACAATAATTTGGCACCCGGTGAAGAAGAAAATGTTAATATTAGCGTTCGATTCACTGATAGCATATTGAATAAAAATGGTGTTGAATATGATAATGTATTGATTGCAAACGATAGCGCTGTAAAGTTTTTCATAAATATTAATAATCATCAGGATATTGATCTTTCAAATAATTCTTTTGTAAAAGATATTCATTACGAAAGTACAGGTGCACCGGAAGTCAGATATTTTGCACTACATGAATATGGCAAGTATGTTTATGGAGATACCAATCAGATTTTTTGGGGAAGAATGGGGCATGATTTGGCAATTACAGCAAAAGTACGAGACGATATTAAAGTTACAAGAGGTGTTATAGAATATCGTCTTCATGCTGATTCGCCCTGGCAATTATTGTTAGATCAAGAAAATAACCAGGATACATTTTATTTTAACTACGACAATTACTATGGCGAATCATTTATATGGACAATTCCTGACAATATTGAGCCTACAAATGATGCACAAATTCGCATAACTTTTTACGATGATACCAATGAAAGCACCACCAAAATATCTGATTCATTTTCAATCTATTCCAATAGAATAGACACAACAATTCAGACCAGTGAATCATCATATAAAGTAAATAACAAATTGAATTATACCATTAACAACGATGCTGACTATCCTGTTAAATGGTATCGGATTGACCTATTCTATGGAGATAAAAGTATTGAATTGAAAAGTGATAGCAGTCAGAATGGAATAATGCTCGACTCACAACATGAATGGGAAATATCGGACAATAGATTTGTATCTGATTTTTGTTATTTAATATTGAAACTTGAAGATATTTATGGGAACGTTAAAGAAGTTCGCTCTTCCCCTTTTAAAATTCAAGCAAATACAGAACTTCCCTCTCCTTTTGAACGTTCTGTCATTTTATATGACAACGAATTTCAGTTCCCTGCTGACGCTATGTCTGTGAATCAGTCTCAATCCATTCAGTTTATTAAGTTGGATCAAAACAATAAGATTCATGCGGTTGTAAGCCATTTTATCCGGTACTTTAAAGATACTGAATCTGAAGAATACCTAGAAGATGAATTAATATACAATAATGACAAGTATTATATAACCTACGATCAAACTCAGGACGTAATATCTCCAAAAATTGAAATTTGCAATAAAAACTATGATGTTATTGATTTTGCTGTTGTTGATAATACCCCTTTTGCATTACTAAAAAAGCCAGATCAATCGGTTCAGTATTATTACACATATAAAGAGGGGGCACGTTTTGTTAATCCCATTAATATCGAAAATCCATCTGTCCCTGAAATTGATAGTATTTCAAAGATTGATGAGATCAATGTAACAAGTAACTATAGTGAACCTTGTAAATACATCTTTTCAAATGGATATCTCTGGCGTCTTATTAATATCCGAAGAAAAATAACAAGATATTCCTTTTCAGAGGGAATTCTGGGTGATGAAGAATCTGTTTATGTAACAAATAGTAATGATTACAACTTATCAAGTGATAAAATAAAACCCACAACAGATGGCTTATTCATCTATTTTATTTATCCAAATAGATCTGAATTGGTCAGTTTCAATACTTCAAATTTACAAGTAAAAACTTTTGATTTGCCATTTGAAATTGGAGATGATGACAGAGAGCAACAAAAAATTAGCATTTCTGCAATGAATGGTAAAGTGTTTATTTTCGCAAATGGAAAAGTTTATTCACTTCAGGACTCAAGCATTGTTGAACTTTGCAATATACAATACACTTTCAATGGAATACTTGTTGATTACTCTGTTAATAACAGGTGGGATGATGATATTGATGACATAAAAGCCTTAAAGACAGAAAATGAAATCGTATTAATGATGGAAATAGGTTGGAATAATTATGTTCAACCAGAATTGCCTCACCACAGAGAATTTCTGTATTTTGATATAAATAGTTATACTTTTGAAAAGCGAATCGTTCAGATTTCTGATTCTATTCACAATACATTCAATTCTATGATGAATGCGAATCATGACGGTTTGGATGATTACCAATATATTGGAGATCAAAAGCTTCTATTTATTTATACAAAACCTGATAATGTCAATCCATATAAATATTTTTCACACCTAAAATTACTTGATCTTGAAACAGGTGCTGTCAATCAGATCGTTTTAAACAATGGGTTGGATGATATCCACCTGGCATCTTTAATGTATGTTGAAAACACTATCTATATTCTCGGTTCGGATCATTTTAATTTAGACAGTTATAGATTATCTTTTAGAGATAAAACATTAAAGACCAAACAAGTTGAGGATATGCAGTTTCTTAAAAAAGGCAATAATCTATATACTTCATGGTATAGAGGTAATACGTATGATGGCAGATGGGATGAACAAAATGATAAATTAAGCAATATTATCCAAAATAGAAATAGATGTAGATTAGTATACCCAAATATTGGAACAATTCAGAATGTTTACCAGGAGTTTATCTCATGCGGACATATTAACGTATCAAATAATTATCTTTCTTTTCCTCGACAAGGTAAAATTGTTTCTGTCAATCAAGGGATAACTGCTAATGAATTGGTATATGATGAAAATTACTTTTACTCCATAGCAGTAAAAACATTTACATCAGATATTATTACCGCATTTGCCAATAATTACGAAAATATTTACCTTATTAATAACAATTTCTCCCCATCAATTGTTATCAAGGAACTATTGAGTGAAGATAACATCATAGGCATTTACAACGATGAAGCAATCATTGTTGGAGATGGGAAAGATGGTGAATATAATAATAAATTTGTAATTACGAAGCATGATTTTAATACAAAACACAATTCAAGTATTGTTGTTGATCATTATGTTAATTCATATAATATTCAAAAAGTAGACATCAACCAAAACAAATACGTCGCAGTGGCTTGGGACAATTACATTGCAGTAGCCGATTTCTCTGGCGATGTCGTCCCACCAACAATTTCAATCACACCCGGCAAACAAAAAATTGCCACAGGAGAAACAGTTACTCTGAACTGGCAGGCCTCTGACAACAAGGACGAACTTATACGATATGAAATTTACAAAAACAACACGCTGGTTCACACCATTACTGATACGATAACCACAAGTTATGAAGAAACAGTCAATGAGACAGGTGGCAATATCACTTATAAAATCAAGGCGGTTGATCATGATGGCAATATTGGTTACGATACTGTAGAATACATTGTTTTTACACCCGCATCATTCAACTCATTTACAGTCAATAAAACCCGCCTTGAATTGGGAGAAAAGCTCATATTTACCTGGGATACTGCCAATGCAGATGAATCCACAAGTTATACAGTGTATAAAAAGAAATCTGATGCAAGTGATTGGGAACACTACTTCAATATTACAGGTGCTACTGATTATCCAATACTTGTTGATGGTTTTATTGGTGAATATCAGTTTATGATTGGCGCTGATGGCAATTTCATGGCACTTTCTGAAACAGTTCACATTGATGGCGAAATTGTTGAATTCAATCCAACCGACTTTTCAAATGAATCATTGAAATACTTTCTTGAATTACCTGAAATCAATCTGACATGGGGCATTGATGGGAACCTGAGTGATATTGTGTCGTATGATCTATATGTAAAGCATGGGGGAGAACCCCAATTTCAAAAAATTGCCACCACAACTGACTGTCATTATTATTACCAGATTCCCGAAAATGTAAGCAAGGAGTTTGAATGGAAAATCCAGGCTCAGTTTCGGGGAGATACCTATAACTCTCAAATCATGCAAACCCGACTCCAGCATTTAGATTCACCAGATGTGTCATCAGTGCAATTGTTGGGAAACAATACACTGGCACCATCAACTGTTATTACATTTACGCCAGCTGAAAATATTGAACAGTATGCAATTATGCGGCGAGACAATGAAGGCAATTACTTGCAAATTGGTCAAAGTCAATCTGGCATTTATACTGATACAACAATTGATTATGACAAACAATATGAATACGCTGTCTGTTCCATAACAGATCAACTTGTTGGAGATCCAGGCGCATCAAAAAGCATTGATATTACAATCAAGCCTGTACGATGGATATTAATTGAAAATCCCAGTCATACCATTTTGGAATCCAATGCCATCACCATTCACTATTTTCCGGACAGTGATGACTGTTTTGAACGATATGAAATCTGGACTGGAAGTCATATTGATACTTTGCAGCCATACACCATCACCCAACAAAGAAGCATTACTTTTGATGCCCTTGAGTATGGGGACTATACTTATGTGCAAATATTTGCAGTGAATCATCAAAATGAAAGAGTTACCTGGCAGCCTGCCCAGGTTTCTTTTGAGCGGCCATATAATGAATCACATATTGATATAAAAGTCACAAATATCAATTCTTCAAAAGCGGTCATCTCATGGGTTACCACTACTCAGTCAACCGGGATGGTGCGCTATGGCACTGATCCGGACAATAAGCAAGACTGGCAAACCCAAACAGATACTCGTGGCGAAGATGTCACTGATGAATTACATTATGTGAGTCTGCAATCACTTGATTCAGACACCACTTACCATTTTGAAGTGATATCAGGCAGTATGCTGGATAACAACAATGGGGACTATTATCGTTTAACAACAGGGCCCGCACTGTCACCGAAAATTGATTCATGTCAAGTGAGTGGAAAGATTTTTTCAGATGCAGAAAAAACAATTCCCATAGAAAATGCCATTGTCTATGTAACCATTCTTGGACAAGAAAACTCATCAACCAGATCGTTATTGCTGACTCCAGAAAGCAATGGTCGATGGTGGATGGAGCGGATTAATTTTCGAACAGTGGATCATCAACAATACTATACAGACTGTTGCGAAGAAAGAAATATTCTCATTGAAGTTGTCGCCGGTAATGAAGTCACTGATCGACTGATTACAGCAGCAACGTTATATGATCCTGAAATTTCCGGCAATGACATTCAAGACCTGGTTCCTGAACAAAATCATACTATTCATATCTCATCCGGAGATAATGGATCAATCACCCCAACAGGCCATTTGAATCTTGGACATCATACAGACATGACTGTTCAGATTATGCCTGATGATGGATATCATATCGAATCATTATTTGTTGATGGGCAGCCTGTTGAAATTATATCTACCTATACATTTCATAGCATCGCAGAAAATCATTCCATCAGCGCTGCCTTTGCGAAAAATATCTTTACCATTCAGTCTCAAGCTGGCCCGGGCGGTCAGATTATTGCCCAATCAAGTGTGAAATACAGTGACAACTGTCATATCAGTATTCTTGAAAATACAGGGTATCATATTTTTGATCTACGCATTAATGGAACATCCCAGGGAGCGATCAAAAGCTATACCCTGACAAATATTCAGCAAAACTATGAAATTACTGCCACCTTTGAGATAAATACTTACAGTATTACCACAATAACTGGGCCAGATGGGACAATCAGTCCTTCGAGCACGGTTACTCATGGCAGCAATTATACAGTTACAATCTTACCTGATGAAGGCTTTTATATATTCAATGTCATTATTGATGGCGAAAGTATTGGACAGAAGGGTGTGTATATATTTGAAGATATAAGCAAATCCCATGAAATTATTGTTGAATTCCAGCAATATCGATATGCTATTGATGCCAGTGCATTAATGGGCGGCAGTATCACAAACAATGGAAATACAACAGTCTTGTGGGGAGAATCCATTGCGTATACCATTCAAGCAAATGATGGCTTTATCCTTTACGATGTTTTGGTTGATAATGTTTCCAATGGGCCTTTATCAACATATCAATTCCCAAATGTTCAACAGGATCATACCATACAGGCCATATTTGCAGCAGAATATCATTTATATCCAGGCTATAATATTGTGAGTCTGACCTTTGAACCCGAAACACCATTAAATGCCATGACCTGGGCTGAAGAAATCAATAATAATGGCGGCCGTGTTAAAAGAATTCAACACTATATCAATGGGGATTGGTCTACCTATAATGCCGGAGCACCATTTAATTACTTTAATATTGAAATGGGTCATGGTTATGCACTTTATTGTGAACAGGAGAGTATATGGATGAATGCTGGACAACAATGGAAAGGTAAACCATACCTTTATCAGAATGGATTTAACCTGTTTGGGTTTCCATTGGAACAATCATTGATGGCATCAGAGCTGGCGCAAATGATTAATCAAGATCAAGTGGTCATGGAAAAAATACTTCAGTGGACAGGAGGTGGATTTGCGCCTTATTCAATTAATGCCCCTTTTACAGATTATTCATTAAGCCATTTGAAAGGTTATTTTCTATTTTTTAATGATTCTGGTGAGTTTGAAATCAATCCATAATCTAATAACAAATGCATGACAGATATGTTCAAACAGAATCTGTCATGCATATATAATAAAAGGAGATCAATTATGCAAAAAAGAACGTTAATAATGATAATATGTATGTACCTGTGTATCTTGACAACAGCAAATGCCTTTGATAACAGGCTTATAATATCCAATGTCACAGATACAAAAATGACAATATCCTGGGTGACAGAAAATAACTGTATCGGCAAAATATGCCTATCTGACGCGACACAATCACTTGTGAAAACTTGTTATGATGACCGGGGGGAATCCTTTGTAGGAGATACACATTATATTACCATCAGCGGTTTGAAAAGAAATACAGATTATTTTTTTTCAATCGTGTCTGGTGAGGAAATGGATGACAATAATGGTCAACAATATCAGGTAACCACAGGAAACAGTGTCATTCCAATGGGATCATTTCAACCCGCAGGACAAATTTTTTTAAGAGATCGAACAACAGTTGCGACTCATGCAATTGTTTATATTGTTATATCCAATGAAACAGAGCAATCTGCGCCCATATCAACCCTGGTTGACCAAAGCGGATTCTGGTTTGTAGAACTGGTCAATGCAAGGCAAAACAATAACGAACAATTGTTCAGGGTGACATCATCTGATATATTGCATGTTTCTGTTGAAGGCGGTGTTAAGGGGAAATATTCAGTGGAATATATTGCCAGGGATAACAATGGTGGTAAAGATCTTTACCCGCCCATTATTCTGGAATAAAAAAATGGCACGTGGCGTTATGAATGTCACGTGCCATTTTGTGATCAAAAAAGGAAAAAGAAATGAATATAAGAACATTTTTTTTATCAATAACAGTGATGATGCTCATTTTTCAACTCATTTCCTTTCATTCGTTTGCCGATATCCCCACAAATGTCCGCATTACAAACATTCGAGGAACACAATTTTCTGTTTCATGGATAACCACACAACTGGAAACAGGCAAAATCAGGTATGGAGATGATCCTTCTAATTCAGATAACTGGCAGATTGCTTATGATGATCGTGGCGAAACCATTATTGATGATATCCATTACATTACTCTAATACATTTAAGACCAGAAACGATATATTATTTTGATATTATTTCTGGAGATACCATTGATAATCAAAATGATTCCCATTACGATCAACAGACATGTCCGATTCTGGATATGCGGGTTGATTCATGTTTTGCAATGGGTCGTGTGTTATTCGATGCATCCAGGCAACTGCCAGCCTATGATTCAATTATTTTCATCACCATTCATAACAACGATCCCGATCAACCGCCATCAGAGACAGAATCGTGTATTCTGTCACAGGCGAATGTATCCGCATCAGAATCGTGCAGCCCTACGCTGGATAATGAAGGCAACTGGGGCATTGAAATGGTCAATGCCATTCGCCTTGATCATGGCAGTCGGTATGATTTTTCCTGTGATAACAGTCGTGCACATATTGAAGTCGAAAGCGGAAAGAAGGGTTTTTCAGAGCGAATCGCACCATTGTTTGATTTTGTTGATTATCAACCAACCATTATGATAAACGATAAATTAAGAGAAGTACTTTTTTTATTGGATTTTCTGTCGCAAAAACACAATGGCTTTCTCATTGATTATTTTCGCCGGTATGACAGGAATCAAGACCGCCTGATCAGTTTAACTGATATATTGATCATCTTAGAAAGCCTGGCCGAACAATAGGAGCAAATAATGCATTTTAAAATCAACTGCTTGATTGTTATTGTTATCATGGTTTTTTCCACAGTCCATGTATGCGCAGATATGCCTGCAATGGTAGCGTTAAGCAATGTGCGCGGCACAGAGTTTACAGTATCATGGATTACGCAATCCCTTGAAACCGGAAAGGTCAGGTATGGTACGAATATCGCGGATCATACAAACTGGAAAACAGTGTCGGATGATCGTGGCAATGAAATAAAAGATGATATTCATTATATTGCCATAAACCATTTGATACCGCAAACCATTTACTATTATGAAATAATTTCAGGCGATACCATTGATAACAATAATGGTCGCTATTATCGTATCAATACCGGTCCTGCTTTTATGTCCGCCATTGACAGTTGTATGCCGGCAGGTAAAGTATATCAAAGCAAAGAAAATGGGATACCGGCATATGATTCCATTGTATATGTTCGTATTGTAGACAATGAAAACATTCATTCTGCACTGGAATCAATACTGGTTACACCCGAGACAGGTGGAAACTGGTTTGTGAATCTTTTCAATTTTCGAACCCAGGATCATAGCAGTCCTTATCCTTTTGAGTGCGGAAAAAGCACAATTCAGGTTAAAGCACAGGGCAGCAGCAATGAGTTCTCTACAATGACAATCAAAGCTGTTGATTATTCCATATCAGAAAGCCCATCCATAGATTTTTCCAAAAGTAGCCCGGCGCAATTTGTGTCAACCACCTCAGATATTTTAAAGGGGCAGCCAGGTAACAAGTTCAGTGTGCATCTGAATTATCATACATCAGGTATCCCCCAATTTAACGATTTCGGTATTCGGGTGCATTACGATTCACAAAAACTGCAATTCACAGAAATTTCAAATCCATATACAGGTATGAATGCCCCTGTGGATCAAATTGAGACGCAAAATGAAAATGATACTTACACGCCAACCAATCGATTTGTAAAACTGATGTGGCCAGAATCTGGAAACATGCTGTCAACTGTTACTCAATCCATACGCCTGGTAACAATCAATTTTACTGTCAACGATCAGGTAGATTTCGGTGAAACCAGCATGCTTCGTGTGATTTCAATGGAAAATTCTAATCAATATCAATTTATCGCATCGCCTGTAACATTCAAAGCTGTCCCATACAACCTTGATATAGACTGTGATGGCGAAGTTTCTGCTTTAACTGATGGCTTGTTGATATTGCGGTATTTATTTGGATTTGCAAGTGATGAAGAAATGTTGAAATCCGGTACCAATACATCATTTTTGAATGGTATTGTGGATACAGAAAATGGAACATGTATCACTGAAGAAGAAATTATTAAAAATATTGAACAGTTGATGCCCAAATGACCAGATCTGTAGAGGGTCATTAATCAAAAAAAAAAAAGCAAGGAGACAAACTGTGTTTTGGAGAAACTGGATCCCTCCTGAATTAATTGATGATGAGCAAGTCATGAGTGAAGATCTAATCAATTTAAGAGATTGGGTCATACACCATAGAGATATCGATATTACTCTTCCATTATATATTTACGAATATCGGGTTCTATTATCTGATATTCAAATGGTTCGTAAAGAACCGGTATGTACATGGAAAGAAATTCGAAATGATATTGATTCTTTTGAATATTCATCTGATCAGGGGATTTATATTTATAAACCCACAAATCGTGAAATGAAAAAATGTTTGTTAGTTGGTTGGATGGAAACAATGCTATGGGCATTTGGAAAAAATATAGAACAATTTATATTTCCAATTCCTAACCAATTGAATAACATCACTGTGCCGGTTCAAGAATCAGATCAATTTTTGAAGAACCTTCCGCTGGATACATCATTTATTCTATTACAGAATTTTTATAAAAAGTACTTTCAGAATATCCGGGGCCATTTATTACAAGATAAAGGCAATGATCGAAACTGGGATGTTTTTGTGCCGCCTGATCTCTGGTTTTTCTATTTTCTGGAATACAAGAAAGAACCTGACCATGCAAAAAAATTTGATCCCATACCGCACGAATTGAAAACAATCAAGTTAGCGCTGAACAATGAATTTTTTCATATTGCAGTGGCAAATTTTATAGCCTGGCAAACTTTTTTTTATTTCTGTCATTGTCAAAGGAAAGGAATAAGAATGAAGTCAACAATACAAAATCAATCCATGATATCAGAGATTAAGAACCTTCCAGAAAATATGCAGCACGTTGTATATCAACTTGCTGAAAATCCCAGTATTTGCCGCTTGAATGAAGCAGATCGAAATTTGATAGATCAATGTTTTACCATACTCCCAAAACAATCCAGGCTGAAACGATTCATTCAATACATGTATCACAGAGAAAAAATTGCCAGACAATGTTACTTTGCCCAACGAAAAAAAATGAAACAGGATGCTTTCAAGCAATTACTTCGGGAAAAATGGTTGAATTTTGTCCAATATATTTCATATCCCTGGGTGCCTGCTTTTGCGGGGCAAGCCATAAATGCATCAAGTTTACCAAAAGACGATCATACCTGGTTTATTGATAATGGACAGGTCGATATTTCTTGTATGTGGAAAGGTGCCATTGGTGATGACCCTGCGTATATTTATATTAAATGGATTGCAAAAATTAATACAGTCTTTGAAATTTGGGTTGCCTTTTTTAACCCCGAAACAAAACGTTTTTTTTCTGAGATAAAGTTGGGAATCAATCTTGTTGGCAACAAAATTATTATGTCCAATCAATTAAATTTTGACCCAATCAATGAAAGATGGGCAGTGTCGATTATTTTGAAAAAGATTGAAAGGAATGCCGCATAATGGTTTTCTTTCGGTATCCCAATGTTGAGGCGCAAGAATTTATAGGAACTGGCCTGTTTACTTCTATTCTTCCAGGTGAAGTCAAAGGTGTCAGCAGATATAGAAAAGCTGCGCCCAACATGCCTGATAGTAAAACAGTTGTTCATGCCGCATATAAACTGTCTCCGGATTCATTTGATAGCCCTTGTAAAGTTTATCAGAATAAAGATGATTTTCAATATTGTGGATCTTCAATGGGGCTGTCCTACCTTTTAGCCATGATCAGTCGTTCTAAATCTTTGAAATGGAAGGGAATTACAGATATCTGGGCAACAGGTGTTATTGAGATCTCTGATAACCTTCCTTTACTCAGGCCTGTAGATGCTGCTGATATAAAAATCATGGCTTTTGCCAATCAAAAAGAGGCATCTGTTTTTATTGTTCCTTACCAGAATGATTGTCCTGATGAACTTGATAAACGAAATGAGATTCGCTTATTGACCCTGAAACAATTTTACAGGTTTAATAAAAATCAAGCCTTTGACCAAAAAGTTATTCTGCGTGTTCATGAATATGAATTATCCCATTTAGTTAACGCCCTGTTTGAGATGAGATTTAAGGATCATATTAATATCAGAAAAAGCATCTATATGCCTGCGATCATAATATTTGTCATTTTGTTCCTGGTGGGAATCTATCAGTATTGGTCACAACCCATTAACATTCATTATCCAGAAAAGACATTCAAAAAAATTCAGACCATGGCACCTGATATCAATATGCCATTTGTCTGGATACCCGAGGGATGCTTTAAAAACCCAGAAACGACATGCCTGAATGGTTTTTGGATGAGTAAACATGAAGTCACACAAAACCAATGGAACATCATTATGAAATACAATCCGGCATTTCATGAAGATTCAGAAAATCAACTGCCTGTTGAATCTGTTTCCTGGAAACAGATCAATCAGTTTATCCAGGCTTTAAATCAGGAACAAGGCCATGATTTTGCTTTACCTACAGGGATACAATGGGATTATGCATTCAGTTTTTCATTTCAAGCCAATGCGCCCTGCACTGCACATGCAGATCAACCTTACACCATATGCTTTTATGGCGAAGATAAAATTGGCCTGTGCGATATGAATGGAAATGTGATGGAATGGTGCGATGATGACAATGATATTGCCACAAAACCGGTCAGAGGATGCAGTTGGAGCACACCGATTTCAATGACTCATTCAACAGTACGATATGACCAAAATCAGAAATCCTGCGACCTGGGCTTTCGATTGATATGGAGGAAATCGTGTGATGAATGTAATTAAGTGCATACTGTCTTTGTCAATCTCATTTCTTATCATTAATGGCTGCCAGACGTTTCCTGATAAAACAATCATCAAAAATGGAAAAGAGTATTGCACAACGCAGGGACTTTTTAAAAATAAATGGTGGCAATTTTATGAGCGCGCACAATCTTGTGCTGCCGGTCAATTCTGGTCTGAGGCTGAGAATGATTTTCGGGATGCTATCAAACGTTTCAATATGGATAAAAAAGATGCCAGAACATATGGGATGCGCTATGTTGACAGGGGCTATTTTCCCCATCGAGAACTGGGAATTGTTTTGCTCAAACAAGGACAATTGAAAAATGCCATTCATGAATTGGAAAGATCAATTCATGATGAACCTTCATCAAGGGCAAAAGAATATTTGGATATCGCAATAAAAGCCTTTCTAGAAAAAACAAGTCAGGATCGACAAAAACCTTGCATTCAAATTGACGCGCCAGAAAACAATATCTGGACCAATGAATTATTCACTATTATAAGAGGCCGTGCTTTTGACAATACTTATGTTCAACATGTGAATATCAATGGAAAAAGTCTTTATATTGATCATGCGCAACAGGAAATTTCCTTTTGGAAAAAAATGCCATTATCTGCCGGTAAAAACACAATCACCATTATGGCAACAGACATTATGGGCTATACTGCGCTCAGCACAATCACAATAAACAGCGACAGAACAGGCCCCATTATCAGCATGGATCATTCATCACTTTATGTTTTTGATCAGGCAGGTATTGCTGAAGTCATTATGGGCGATAAACGTATGCAGATCAATGGCAGAAATGAAATATCAATGCCATTGGCCAATAATGTATTACCTGTAATCGCTATAGATATTTCTGGAAATATCACAAAATCAAAGGCAGCTATAAATTATCACGCATGCGTTGTCGCTTCAGCAGCAGATTTCCGGCATCTCTGTCGCCCGAGTCATACACAAATAAACATTTCAAAGCCCGACTATATGAACGATGACACGCGAATTTATCCTGTATATTTAGATGACATCCACATTGAAGGTAACATTTGCGGATATCCGGTTCATCAACTGTTTTGTAATTCTCAAACCATTGCCATCAAAGGCAAAACAAAAACCTGGTTCAGTTTTATTCAAAATCTGAATAATGGACGTAATGGATTGATTATCAGAGCATTTGATAATCATGGCTTACGTTCAGAAAAACATATTAAAATTGATAAGAGAACACTGGATGTCAACAAAATTGACTATCGCATGAAACTGTCCTTTCAGCAGAACAATATCAGTCCTTTTGTCAGGAAGCTCATCAATCCATTTATAAAAATTATTCATACCCGCCAGCGTTTCCGCTATACACACGATATGAAACTGGCAGACAGCTTGCTCACTTTCTTTATTGACAAAGAAGAAGGTCGATATCTTGGAATATCTGTTTCCATGACAGACCTGTCAACACAAGAGCTGCTTGCTAATGCCGATGACTACGCGCCTGTTACCGAATTTGCGCCTGTCACATTACAAGAAATCAATCATATGCTGACAAAAATTCATATTGTCCTGGAAAATGAACTCCCCCTATATGTTGGAAAAATTATTGATATTATGGATCCCCC